>Ga0153941_1001254_pt1 | contig 10305 bp, 10 predicted proteins | sample TSNJ025MetaG_FD_104733 | JGI IMG/M metagenome (GOLD analysis project Ga0153941, IMG submission 104733) | Attine ant fungus gardens microbial communities from New Jersey, USA - TSNJ025 MetaG | ecosystem: Host-associated > Fungi > Mycelium > Unclassified | place: USA: New Jersey, Brendan T. Byrne...
TGCTATAAAAGAAATCCAGCATTATATCTCTCAGCACTACGCTGATCCTATCACACTGGATTTTCTTGCAGAACATATGCATTTAAGTAAATTCTATATCAGCCACGAGTTCAAACGTTATACCGGTACTTCCGTCATGGAGTATGTGAAAAACATGCGTATCAATGTTGCCAAAACCTTGCTGACCGGAACAGACCTGTCGGTATACGAGATTGCACTGCAGATTGGTTTTAACTATTCCAATTATTTCTACCGGGTTTTCCAGGAAATGGAGCATACAACTCCTATACAGTATAGAAAGCAGTGGAAACATTCGGAGGGAGAACGTTCTTAGCCTTTTACACTTCCCAATATTAATCCGGTAGTAAAATATTTCTGTAAAAACGGATAAATCGCCATAACAGGCAATGCACCCAGAAATAGCTGAGCAGCGCGGCCGGTACTGGCGTTCATCATGGATAACAAGGTTGTATAATCAGATCCTGATTTCCTCATCATCTCATCAAAATTCCTCAACAAAGTCTGCAGATAAGTCTGCAGAGGATATCGACTGGGATTTTCAATATATATCATACCTGAAAACCAGTCATTCCAGTGCCAGACTATACAGAACAGGCTGACTGTTGCAATAGCCGGCTTCATGATTGGCAGAATTACCCGTATTAGTGTGGTTATTGGATTAGCTCCATCAATAAATGCAGCTTCCTCTAATTCAGCAGGAACTCCCCGAAGGAAATTCATCAAAATAATCATATTATATACTGGTAATGCTCCGGGAAGAATTAATGCCCATATTGAATTCATTAACCCCATTCTGGAGACAACAATATACGTTGGTATCAAACCTCCGCTAAATAACATGGTAATTATCAGATATGTCATATAAATATTTCTTCCCGCCACCTTTTCCTTTGTCTTGGACAACGGATAAGCAGTAATAACCATCAACCCTACATTTACAAGAAGTCCTAAAGCAACTCTCTCTAAAGATACTGACAGTGCTCTGAAAAACTTTCCGCCTTTTAATGCAAATTCATAGGAATACAAAGTAAAATCTACCGGCCAGAGACTCACCTCACCTCCTGACACGGCAGCTGAACTACTGAATGAGACCGCAAGAATATGTACAAACGGAAGAATACAGGTTAATGATATAATCCCCAGAAATATATTGTTAAATATCTGAAAAATTGTTCTTGATAAGCTCTTATATTGATTCATCTTTTCAACCTATCCCTCTCTTGTCTAAAAAATTCGATATCCCGCTAAACGATCTGACAAATAATAAGATAAAAATACAAGTACGCTGGAAATAAGCGATTTGAATAATCCGACTGCAGCTCCTACAGAATACTGCGCCTGCACAATTCCAAGACGATACACATAGGTATCAATAATATCCCCGCTTTCATATACCACCGGTGAACTCATATTATAAACCTGATCAAATCCTGCATTCAGTACACTTCCCAGCGATAATACAGTCATAAGAATAATAGTGGGTATCAGCAGAGGAATTGTAATATAGAAAGTCTGTTTCCATCTTTTTGCCCCGTCAACCATCGCTGCTTCATAAAGCCCGGGATCAATACCGGTCAGTGCAGCAAGATAAACAACCGTTCCAAATCCAAATCCTTTCCATATATCACTGATAATCAATGTCCAGGGAAACACCTTGGGATCGCCCAAAAAAGAAATCGAATTGCCTCCCATGGATGTAATAATCGTATTCAATAACCCTTCAGAAGAAAGAAGATCTATAAATACACCTGCCAGAATAACCCAGGAAAGGAAGTTTGGAAGATATACAAGAGTCTGAAATGCTTTCTTGACTTTATTTGACTTTACTTCATTAAGCAGTAAGGCAAAAACGACCGGGACTACAATTCCGCCGATAATTTTGAATATAGAAATATATAACGTATTCCAGATAGCCCTAATAAAATTTGGCTGATTAAATAAAAAAATGAAATTATCCAAGCCTACCCATGGTGAACGAAATCCCAGACTCGGATTATACTTTTGAAATGCAATCACCAAACCATATAATGGAATATAGCTGAATATAAAAACAAGCACTAAACCCGGAACCATCATCAAATGATATTGATATTGCTTTTTAACTTTTTTAAACATTACATATCACTCCTTCCACAGACCACACTTGAGACTTAACCCGCCATATTGCTCTCATTTAAGGCACAGCGAAAGGACTTCCGTTAATCAACGGAAGCCTTTTTAATGGTCCTTAGTTTCCGTACATTTCATTCATCTGGGCAGTTACTTCACTTCCGCCGGCTTTACTCCAGTTATCCACCACAGTATCAAAATAGTCAATAGGCTCCGCTCCAATAATTATCTTTGTAAATCCTTCCGTCAGCAAATCATCCAGACTGGAACCATAACTTAGCTGTGCATCCGGAGCCCGGCCCCACAACTTGGATAAGATGAAATTATCATTGTTCAGTGCTTCTCTTGCAATTGCATATGCTGCCTTATCACCATTGCCCTGTTGTAGAAATTCACCCAATACTCCCGGCGTGTGATTGTTAATCCATTCCATACTATTATTGTATTTACTCAAGCTATTGGAATCATTTAACTTTGTGGTATCCCCTGTCTTCATTGCTTCATAAACCAAATCAAATGCATTAGCATCTGCCATCGGAGGATTGATACCAAAAGCACCCGTAACATGACCTATATCATTTAACATCAATAAATTCCTTAGTTCTTCATCGCTTGTTCCAAAGGAATCATTCTGAATGTACGCTTTAAAATCAATGAGTTTTAAAACAGCTTCAGGATTTTTACAATTCTTGCTGACTACAATATAAGGGCTATTTGCAAAAAAGATAGATTGCATTACCTGCTTCCCATCAGCCGAAGGTATCTTGTATGGTTCGAAATAAGCTTCTGGTCCCTGACTGCTTACCATATCTCCTCCAGGATTATATCCCCACCACTGATAGAATGGCTGTACCCCAACTTTACCTGAAACAACAGCTTCATTCATGGCACCAAAATCATAATTAGGGAAGTCTGCGGCTAAGATACCATTCTCGTACCATTTTGCCCATGTTGCAAGCGCTTCCTTCATTTCAGGCTGGACTGAACCATAACCGATGCTGCCGTCAGAAGTTTCAATCCACATATCAGGATATGCATGCCAGGCAACGGCCAAAATGTTAAGATAGTCTAATGATTTGTCGACTGCCATACCATATCCGCCATAAGCTTCCATGAATTTGAGACAGATATTTTCCAAATCTTCAATGGTCTCCGGTGCTTTCAGATTCTGCTCTTCCATCCAGTCTTTTCTTAACCAGATAAAATCAGGCTGGTCAATGAATCCGTAATGCATCTGCGATATGCCATAAAGCTTACCATCAAACTTTCCTGTTTCAAAAGTATCCGGATCTGATTCCATAAATCCTTTTACCGTATCAGATGCATATTTGTCCCAAACTTCTGTCATGTCATACAGCATGTCAGCCTCCACTAACTGCTGCAGCTGACTCGCCGTAACACGAAATACATCCGGGATTTCATTATTTGCAAATGCAAGATTTATTTTGGTATCGTACTCATCACTTACCCAGTCAGTCACTACTTCAATGTTGAATCTTTCCAGATATTGACGTATCCATTCATTTTTTGTAATGTCATCTCCCTCCGGATATACTGCTGATGAATGTTCGGATGTCACCGTATGAAGCGTAACTGTTTCTGCATAAGGTGTTTCCCAGGAATCCGCTTCCGGTACATAGTTTTCTGTGCTCTCTTTAACCTGTGTGTCCTGTGGAGTACTCTCTTGTTCCTGATTGCCTTCATTCCCGCAAGCCGACAAGGAACCCAGCATGCTGATAACCAGAATCACTGCTAAATATTTTTTTTTCATGTTCTACCTCCTTTTTTTGTAATATACCTGATATTTTTACTTGATACCATAGTATTTCTTTGGATAAATTCATTATTTATAGATTATTTTTTAAAAGTATAAAAATATCGAAATAAACAAAAGATATTGAACCTCTCTCTCATTCCAGTTTGAAATCAATAATGATATAATAGTGATTAGCCATGATATAACTTTAATAAAGAGCCTGGATTATAAAGGAATGAACAGGAGTCTTCATTCTATGTTACAATTCAATAAGGAAGGAGTTTATACTATATGAATTCACATCAATTCAGTTTGCGTCAAATAAGTGTATTTCATAAGCTGATACTTTTATTTATCCTGCTGTTGGCTCCGCTTATGATTATCAGCTTTTATTTAATATACAGCAGTAATCAGGATCTTCAAAAAAAAACCATTCAATCTTTTGAAGAATCCACCAAAAATATAGCTGAATCACTCGACAATGAGTTAGAACAGATTTATAATTTAAGCTCTAATATTTTTATGAAAACAGAGATTGAACGCCTTTCCGCTTTCCCATATCAATTCAGTACCTATGAGCGAATTACTTCAATCAATACTGTAATTGAATATCTGACTACCGTGAAGGTTAATAATTCCTTAATCAGTAATGTACAGATCTACCTGCCGTCTCTGGAAAGAATATTGAATGCAAACGGATATAAGCATGGCAGCATGCAGGTACTTACCCGGGAAGATTACCAGGCACTCCTTATGAAGAAAACTGATAAGAAAATACTATATTATGAGGATAATCATTTCTATTATCTTATTTCATCCAGCCATAATACATCTCACAACCTCATATTAGTAGATTTCTCTTCCAATGCCATAGACGAATATTTAGCCATGTTTACGTCCTTGGAGAGTGATTATCTTCTTCTCATTGATACTGATGGAAAAATCATTAACAGCATTCTGCCTGATACATTGTTAGCAGAATTCTCTATTACCGGGACAGAGCACTTTACCAGCAATGGGTTTCAATATCGTATCTTCCGGAACAAAATGGATTTTAGCGGTATTACTCTTGTCCGTATTATTAATGAAGATACATTGTATTATAATGCCACAAAAACAATTGTATTCACTGCATTGATATTGGTCCTGATGTTTATTTGCATTCTCATTTATTTTATCATTACTTCCCGCATAGTCAAAAAACCTCTGTCGAAATTAATATCGGCTTTTTCTGAAGTAGAAAGACATAATCTAAAGGTTAAAATACCTTTAGACAACAGTACTGATTTTTCTAAGCTATATGCAGGTTTTAATCATATGACCAGCCATCTTGAGAATCTGATAGAAAATGCTTATGAACAAAAGCTTCTGTTACAAAAAGCAGAGCTGAAACAACTTCAGGCACAGATTAATCCTCATTTTTTATATAACAGTTTTTTTTTACTTCAGCGTCTGATCAGTGGAGATATGTTAGCAGAATCCAGCAGCCTTGCCCAAAAACTTGGTTGTTATTTTCAATATATTACCAGAACCAGTGATGAGCTTGTTTTTTTAAAAGATGAATACGAACATGCCAAAATCTATATGGATATTCAGGCATTACGGTTTCAAAAAAGCATAAATATTATCTGTGAAGATCTGCCGCCCAAATATGCTTATATCAGGATTCCCAAAATAATCTTACAGCCTATTATTGAAAATGCCTTTAATTATGGGCTTCAGAATAAAGAAAAGAGCGGAATCTTGTCCCTGCGTTTTAAACACACCGACCCTTATACCCTTTGCATTAATATTGAGGATAATGGAGAAGATCTGACCGATGCCGGATTGAAGCAAATTAGCAACTCTATTGAAAAAGCTTACGCCTCTTCAAATAACCTTGAAATGACCGGTATATTAAATATTTATAGGCGTCTGCTAATCTATTCATCCGGTAAAGCTTCTATGAAAGCATCCCGGTCTCTGCTTGGCGGTCTGAAAATAACAATTGAATTAGTGGAGGAATTATGTACCGATTATTAATTGTAGATGATGAACATCATGTAGTAAACTGGCTTGCAGATCTGTTTGAAATGGATCAAGTCTATGAATTTGATATTTATAAAGCATATTCCGGAAAAGAAGCACTGGCATTTTTGCAAAAAACCAGAATGGATTTATTATTACTTGATATTCAAATGCCCAAACTGAATGGGCTTTCTCTGGCTGAGCAGATTTTGGCTGAATGGTCTTCCTGTCATATTATTTTTCTTACCGGCTATAATAATTTTGAGTATATATACAAGGCGTCAAAGATGGAAAACATCTCATATCTTCTGAAATCAGAGAGCGATAACGTAATCGTAGATGCAGTGCACCAGACAATTACAAAAATAGAGTTTGATAAACAAGCTGCCTTGTTCCGTATGCAAATGCATGATCATGCTTTACTGCATAAACATCTGTTCCAAAAAGATATTTTAAAGGATGTAATTATGGGAAAAAACATACCGAATCTGGAATATTATGTAAAAAAACTGCATATGACTCTTACGATAGATGCAAAAAAACCAGTATTTTTTTCTTATATGAAAATCAACTGGCAGCATATGAATGACTCATACCCTGATTATTCAAAAGTCTTGATTCAGATTCTTAACCTGATGGACTGTCAGCTTCATGACAAATACAACTATGCCATGATAGATATGAATCGTTCTATCCTGCTTTGGCTATTTCAATCCCATGAAAGTGAAAGTACCACATTAACTTCACCATTTATCAGCTTGAAAAATATTATGGATGATATAGTTATACAATGTCATGAACAGTTACATTATTCTGTAATAAGTGTATTATATTCCTCTGAAATTGCATTGAATGAATTGCACAATGCTTATATTAGCATGCAGGAGTATGATTCAGCAAATCTTCCTCATATGATATATGAAAATTTTTTTTCTGCGGTTTACAGGAAATCTAACAGTAAAGACCTGCATTCTTACTCTACATCCCAACATGAAAACAGCCTGATTATTGACACTGCTCTGTCCGCATTACATAACCAGCTATATCAGGGAAATGACAATGACTTCATGTATAATTTAAAGAAAATTTCTGATTTTTATGCTGTAGAGAAAAGTATGCATAATCTTCGTGCTTTGGAAACATACCTGAATATCTCCGCTTTACTCTTGGGATATATCAACCAGTATCATCTCCAGGAAAAACTTGCTATGAAGATCAGTTTATATAATTTATATGATTTAAATGAATATACCAATTGGCATAATGCTTATCAATACCTGCTTCGTTTAACCCAAATCCTTTTTGAAGAAAGCTCTCTTAATGAATATAATCGTAAATTTGAACTGATAACTTACATCAAGCAATATATACAAGAACATTTGTCTGAAAATTTGAGCTTAAGTATGCTTTCTGAGAAATTTAACTACAATTCCTCTTACATCTCTCATATTTTCAAGCAAACTACAGGTATCGGAATTTCAGAATATATAACTATGACTCGTATTGAACTTGCGAATAAGCTTCTGTTAACCACCAATGATTCAATTTCAGATATTGCTGATGCCACAGGATTTGATACAGCACAATATTTTTCTTATGTTTACAAAAAAAGAACCGGTATTTCCCCGACTGATTATAGAATAAGCCATAAAAAGACAAAATAAGTGAGTGTTACGGGAATCAAGCATACGAGCAAGAGGATACCAACCACACCAGGCACTTTATTATTCCACCAACAATAAGCCAAAATGATTTTGTACTTCTTCCTCGTTCCTCAAAGTTTGAATTTGCAGGCCATTTGCTCTAACCGTTGCAAATACATCTATTCCACAAGCCTCCATCGCGGGAACCGTTTCTTTTGGGAAACTGCAAAATTCGGGGCTGCATTTTTTGCACTTCTGACATGGACCGCTCCCAAAAGCAATCACTTTATAGTATCCATCCAAGAATAATTCTCTTGCCGCTTTAACTGCTAATGGCGTAACAATATCCATTGAATGGCATCTGAACAAAACTCCATATTGAAAGCAATCTATCATTTCTTGCGTTTGTTTCCATGTCGGAGCGTTTGGAGGGCAACAATGACTTTTTCCATAAGTATTACACCCAAACTGACATTTGTATATTATAAATTATCAAACTCCCGCGCCCACATCATTCAGCTGCCTGTACTCAATTGCCCACACTTCCAACGCTTCAATGACAGGAAGGAATTTCTGTCCGATGGCAGTGAGGGAATATTCCACCTTTGGGGGAACCTCACGGTAGACTTCCCGATGCACAACACCGTATTCTTCTAATAATCGCAGCTCTTTTGTGAGATTGGCCTGTGTCACCTGCGGCATTTTCCTGCTCAGTTCCCCAAAACGCAATGTCTCTTGACTTAAATAATATATGACGACCATTGCCCATTTTCCGTGAATGATCTTTTGAACTCCAACAATAGGGCAAGCTGTCATGTTCGTTTCGTTATATTCACCTTTCATGTGTATACCTCATTACTATCGTAAAGAATAGTATCTATTAAATAATATTGTACTTGTCATTTACAATTGTACCATGTATAGTTGAATATGGCAAACGAGAAAAATTGGAGGAGGATTGATTGGAATGAACGAAATAATTCGTAAACGGAAATCTGTACGAAAATATGATATGACGGAACTTGACACCGCAACCCTTGAAAAAGTAAGAAAGCAGATTGAAAGCGTTGTGCCATTGTATCCTGACATCCGGTATTCTATTGAAATTACAAATAAAATAAAAACCTCTATTACAGGTGTTAAAGCACCCCATTTCCTGCTGTTCTTCACTGAAGAAAAAGAGGGCGCATACGAAAACATCGGGTTTATAGGGCAGCAGATTGGTTTGTTTTTATTGGAAGCAGGATTGGGTTCATGTTGGTTAGGTGTGGCGAAACCGAAAGACACTACTCTGCCTTATGTTATCGCTATGGCATTTGGAAAGCCCGATGAACCGCTGCACCGTGATATTTCCGAATTTAAGCGCAAGCCTTTGGCCGAAATAAGAGAAGGAAGTGACGACCGTTTGGAAGCAGCGCGGCTCGCACCCAACGCCGTTAACGCTCAGAACTGGTATTTTATTGCCGATAGCGGAAAAATCCACTGTTACCGCAAGAAACCGAATCCTTTGCTTGGATTTATACTGAACAATATGAGCTATATCGACATGGGGATTGCGCTTTGGCACATAGCAACAGAGAGCGTCGATTTTCGTTTTGCCAAAGAAACGAACGCACCTGTCCGAAAAGACTGCGTTTACATGGGAACGGTTGACTGAAAAAATATCTGAGAAGGAGATGATATCCTATGAAAGCAGCTGTATTCGGCGCGGCAGGCGGTATTGGAAAATATGCGGTTCAACACGCTTTAAAAAAGGGATATACGGTCAATGCCTTTGTCCGTAATCCTGCCAAACTTACCATAACACATGAAAACCTTAATCTAATTAAGGGCGAAATCAATGATTTAGAGAGTGTAAAAGAAGCCATAAACGGTTGTGATGCCGTTATCTGGTGTGTCGGTATCCCCATGAAAAAGTATGAGGGGACCCCATCATTGGATGGACATAAAATTATGCTGAAAGCCATGAATGAATGCGGAATAACACGCCTGATAGATTGGGCGACGCCCAGCGTCCCGTTTGAAAAGGATAAGAAATCATTCATTACAGTGGTTCCCGGCATCGTGGCGGGTATCGCCTTGAAGCAAGCCAAAAATGAGATGATTGCTATCGGGGAGCTTGTTTCAAAATCCGGTCTTGATTGGACGATGGTACGCTTTATGGCTCCCAAAAACACTTCATACACCGGCAATGTCAAGGTAGGCTACGGCGATGTGAAAATGAGTTTTGCTATCTCGCGCGAAGATATTGGCGCGTTTATGGTGGAACAGGTGGAGAGCAGGAAGTATGTGCGCTCTATGCCCATTATCGGCAGTTGATAATTGAACAATATCTTCTCGTGTTGACAGAATGCTCCATCCTCGTTGTAATAATAAGCACCTTCAGTAAACCCCAGTTCCTGATACAACGTGCTATCTGCCGCTTGCTCTGCGTAAGTCCATAATTCTTTAACATAGCTCCTTCGTCCGAATACAGGTAATCCATAACAGTACAGTGTTTCACACATCTACTGTTCAGCCTGCTCCGCGGGAGAAATCCAAATTTCGCCTGCGGTTTCCACCTTTTCCTTGTTCCGCTGACGGATCACGCTCTGCATCGCGGGGAGCTTACTCTCCAAATCCCACGATTAAATAGGCTGTCGTCTGCACGATCACATTGATTTGATTGCGGTCATTCTGATCCCGGGTGCAAAGGGTGTACATATTGGCGCGCAGGCTGAACATTGTGACACCGATGCCGTTGTACAGGATACTGAACATATATACCCA
>Ga0153941_1001259_pt1 | contig 10271 bp, 9 predicted proteins | sample TSNJ025MetaG_FD_104733 | JGI IMG/M metagenome (GOLD analysis project Ga0153941, IMG submission 104733) | Attine ant fungus gardens microbial communities from New Jersey, USA - TSNJ025 MetaG | ecosystem: Host-associated > Fungi > Mycelium > Unclassified | place: USA: New Jersey, Brendan T. Byrne...
TCAGTGAACTGCAGGCCAGACAGATTACTTTTGCCCATGCCCACAGTTGTGATGTTGTAATATGCGCTTCCGACCTTATGGCTATTGGCGCTATGAAGGCGCTGATGGAAATGGATATCTTCCGTCCGGTATGCGGATTTGATGGCATCACGCTTATGGGATATGTAGGAAAGCAGATGAATACCATAAGACAAAGCTTTAGCGCCATCTCAGCCCGGGCGGTGGAGGAATTATGGCTTCTGATGAAAGATCAGGAAGGCAGAGAAGTGATCCTGCCCCATACGATTGTCAGACTTCATTATGAAGATATTATCTGTTAATTACATAAAAGCATGTAATCAGGCAACTACGAATAGTAATATTATGTTAATAACAATTTTAAAGTGAACAGGGCGGATAAAGGAAAAACCGCCGAAGGAGGATGTATGAATCTGGAAACAAGACTTACAGACTGGACAAAAAGGCTCTATCATAAAAGCATAGAGGCATGTACTGATCAGGAGCTTTATTACAGCATTTTAAATGTCAGCAAGGAGCTGATCGGTGAAAAGCCCCTGATTACCGGAAATAAGAAGGTGTATTATATCTCTGCGGAATTTCTGATGGGAAAGCTGCTCAGTAACAATCTGATCAATCTTGGAATCTATGAGGAATTAGATGACCTGTTGAAGGTCAAAGGAAGAGAACTGGGTAATATTGAAGGTATAGAACCGGAACCATCTCTGGGTAACGGAGGTCTGGGGAGACTGGCAGCTTGTTTTCTGGATTCCATTGCCACATTGGGACTGCCGGGAGACGGTATCGGCCTGAATTATCATTTCGGCTTATTTAAACAGGTCTTTGAAGATAAGCTGCAGACCGCCGAGAAGAACGATTGGATTGAGAAGCAATCCTGGCTGACCAGAACCGGTATTTCCTATGAAGTAAAATTTGGTAAGAAATCGGTGACCAGCCGTCTGTATGACATTGACGTGATTGGCTACAATGGCGGTGTTAACAAGCTTCACCTTTTTGATATTGAATCTATAGATGAAACTCTGGTGGAAGAAGGTATTTCTTTTGATAAGGAAGACATTGAGAAGAATCTGACCTTGTTCCTTTATCCGGATGATCACGATGAAGCCGGTAATTTGCTGCGAATCTACCAGCAGTACTTCATGGTAAGTAATGGAGTCCGCCTGATTCTGGATGAGGTAAAATCATCCGGACATGATTTGCATAAGCTGTCGGATCATGTGGTAATCCAGATCAATGATACCCATCCCACTATGGTGATACCTGAACTGATCCGGATATTGAGCCAGGAAGAAGGCTTTTCCATGGATGAAGCCATAGACACAGTGAGTAAAATCTGTGCTTATACCAATCATACCATATTGGCGGAAGCACTGGAGAAATGGCCTATCGCTTATCTGGAAAAAGTGGTTCCCCAGCTGGTTCCGATTATCAGGAAACTGGATGCGCGTATCCGCAAGCTCTATCGGGATCCCAAGGTACAGATTATCGATAAAGACAAACGGGTTCATATGGCCCATATTGATATCCATTATGGATATTCCGTAAACGGTGTGGCAGCCATACATACGGAAATACTAAAAAATACGGAACTGAATCACTTTTACAAGATTTATCCTTCCAAATTCAACAACAAGACCAACGGGATTACTTTCCGCCGCTGGCTGCTTTCCTGTAATAAAGAACTGGCAGCACTGCTTGGCGATACCATCGGTAACGGCTATCGGAAGGACGCTGCTGAGCTTACGAAGCTGATGGCTTTTCGGGAGGATGAAAGTATCCTGAACAAAATCGCAGCCATAAAGAAAAAGAAGAAGGAAGAACTGTCTGTATATATTGAAAAAAATGAGGGAGTTACATTAAATCCGGATTCCATTTTTGATATTCAGATCAAACGCCTTCATGAATACAAGCGCCAACAGATGAACGCCCTGTATATCATCCATAAATATCTGGAAATTAAAAAGGGTAAAAAGCCCTCCACTCCTGTCAGCTTTATTTTTGGCGCAAAAGCAGCTCCCGCTTATGTAATTGCTCAGGATATCATACACCTGTTACTGGTGCTGCAGGAGATTGTGAATAATGACCCGAAGGTATCTCCCTACATGAAAGTGGTTATGGTGGAGAACTACAACGTGACATATGCAGAGAAGCTGATTCCCGCCTGTGACGTCTCGGAGCAGATTTCTCTGGCCAGTAAGGAGGCCAGCGGTACAGGCAACATGAAATTCATGCTGAACGGTGCTGTGACATTGGGAACTTCCGACGGAGCAAATGTGGAGATCCATGAGTTGGTGGGGGATGACAATATTTATATCTTCGGAGAGAATTCGGAAGATGTTATTCGTCATTATGAGGAAGAGGATTACATTTCCAGAGATTATTATGAGAAAAGTCCGGTCATCAAAGAGGCAGTAGATTTTATAGTAGGCAAACAGGCATTAAAAGCAGGCCATAAGGAGAATCTGACTCGCCTTTATAAAGAACTGCTGAACAAGGACTGGTTTATGACATTACTGGACCTGGAAGATTACATCAAAACCAAAGATAAAATATTTGCCGACTATGAAGACCAGGAAAAATGGAAAAGAATGAGTCTTACCAATATCGCAAAGGCAGGATTTTTCTCCTCTGACAGAACCATTGCCGAGTATAACAAAGATATCTGGAAATTAAAAGGTTAGATGCATACTTTTTGTAAAAAGCATATATTAGGGACTATAGTATCATGCTATAGTCCCTTAATAATAAAAGAGAATGGATAATCTATAGATGGGAGTATTATTCTTAATGTGAGTAATATTCATAACATAACTCTTTATAGCATTACACAATATGTACTGGTTTTAAACCTGCTTTCAAGCCACTCTTTACTTGTTGAGCCGAATCCATAATTCTGATATTTATCAATTAATCCGGATTCACGATAGTTTATAGACAGAATCATATCCGCCATATTGATCCATCCTCTGGATGAAATCTGGTGAACCAGTTTTGCAAAGCTTTCCTTTGCCGCAGATTTAAACTCATCTTGTATTGTATTTGACTCATCAACACTTTTATTGTATAGTGCAATGATATTTTCCCCGGAGTCTGTATAATAAGTGCCATTTCTTTCATTCAGATTTCGGATATCCAGACCCAGCGTATTAGAAACTTCGTTATATAATCTGTTTTTCAAGATCCCTTCTTCTGTTATCTGGGTACTTGCAATCCCTTCCCCTGTAGCTGATTTTCTAATGTGATTATATAAATTTTTTCCATTTGCTCCTACATTTAAAGCTTTTTCAATCTTCCATTTGGTATCTTCGTCAACACCTTCCACAGTAATCTCAAATGTATAAGGGACAACCTTAAAGGACAATTCCTGCCCATCTGCCAATTTAATCCCATTTTTTTTCAGAATGTTATTTATCTGGCTATTAACCATTTGTCGATTAAATTCAGTCTCTGCTGCAGTTACGGCATCTGCGTGTAGTGTTACTCCTCGGAACAAAGAATCCCTCATGGCGACACCTCCGATTTTCCCGTTTCTCAGCATCTCCATCTCAGATCTATAGGCAATATTTCTCTCTTCTTTGCTTAAGTCCGATGCATACCAGCCTGAACTACTATCGAAATACTTTCGTTCTATATACAATTCAGGATTGGAATGAGTTTTCGCTTCCTTAACCAACTGGCTATATTTTTCTGTTAGTAATGATTTATAAACATCAGACTCAGAGGTATACACTTTTGAATTATTGGCATTAATTTCATCTCCTGCTGAAGCAATAGCTTCTTGATTAGCTTTTTGGGCATTTTCTATACAGGCTTTTAAATCTATAGACTGATCTATCCTGGTATTTGATGACGCAGTTTTGACTTTTTGCATCTTAGACAATGCTTGTGCTTCACTGCTGATATTAACTGTATCCCTTTTTAATAGATTAGTATTTTTAATCATCTCATTCTTACCAATCTTTTTTTTATTAAATAGTAAATCTATCAGTGATAGTTCATTCCGCCTGCCTATATTATGAATATTAAATGCCATAATCCTATTTCCCTTCTTAAATATGTTGTACAACATATATCGGCAATATCATGTTTCCGGTTTATGGCTATTTTAACGCTTGTCATAGTTGATTTCGCAGTTGCTAAATCATTGTATTGAAAAAGTTACATATAAAAAGCCGTTGCCGCTAACTCAAGACTAAAGTCACAAGAATGTACGGCAAACTCTTCAAACTCACATATCTACTTTGCTGATTCCAGCCAAGATTCTCCCGGCATGATATCGTTGGTCTCTTTATTCAGGGATACTATGGAAATCAAGTCGCCGACATGGTCTGAGTGTCCTTGTTCACCCCAGATATATTGTCGAATCAGCATCTCCTCATTTCCCTTATATAAAACTTTTTGCATGATATAAGGTTTATCAATGCTCCAGGAATCCTCTAAATCAACCAATCCCTCAATTTTTGGATTAACATTATATATTCTTAATGAATTATTCTCTATTGACAGTACAAAAATATCATGTGTACCTTGTCCGCCGCTTCCATGAGTGTCGAACATAATAATTAATTCATCTATTGTATCCTGATTAAAGTCAAAAACCTCAAGTTTTTCCAAAGATGCATCATAATCTTCCATGATAAATGCTTCACTGACACCCGCAAAATTTACTTCAAATCTGGAAATGTATTGACTGCCTTCCTTCTCTTCATATGTTAGATATATCACATCATCCTGATTATCCATATTCAAATCGAAGGTTAATTCCTGCGTCTCCAATAAAGTCTGTGTCCAATCTGCTGCCTTGCTGGATACCAATGAGATCTGGTGAATATTTTCTTCCTCTAAATCATTTTCTACAGGAAGAACAGTACTGTCGTCAGTCTTTTCTGTCGTATCCCCAACATCAGTTTTATTACAGCTGCAGCCTATAATCATTAATAGTACGATTCCCATAGCAAATATTATCTTTTTCATTCAGCTTACCTTGACCAATCTTTATAATTTGTATTATTCTGTTGCTCCTCTAAAATTTCCTTGTACCTTTATAATGATATATGAAAGAATTATACTTAACAGCAAGACAATCATAGAGATTTTCGGATGATAAGTAACATTATGACTCCCCACATCACCATTATAACGAATAATGGATAATCCCGCAGAAATAGGGTAAAAATCCCTTATTGTGCGGCCCGCAATCGGTATACCTGAAAAACTATATAGAAAAACCATGACACTGCCGGCTAAATACCTGTTTTTTTTCCCGCTGCTCCATGCCAAAAACGGCAGAATGGATACAAGCAGGCATACCCCCATTCCCAAGATTTGAGAAAATCCGGATACTGCAGCAGAAACCGTCAATCCACCTGGAAAAAAGAAAAAACTTACAAGGAATGCAATCGTATAACTATATAAGCAATAAATAACTGTAAAAACCAATAACGCCAATAATTTTCCGTACAATAATCTTTCGTAGCTAATGGGAATCGTGTATATATTTTTCAAGGTATCATCCACATATTCTCTATTCATCATATATCCCCCAAGCACCATTAATGTTACCGGCATAAACAGACTCATATTGTACCAGATTGTTGCATTCATGATATCTCTTATGCCATAACCCGGACTTGGGTTATTCATTGATACATGCTGCAGTACTGAAAGCAACGGCGGAAAGATGAAGATGACAATTCCTACATAAAGAACATTACATCTGTGCATTTTTTTTAATTCTACTTTTACTAAACTCCACATGAATGCTTCTCTCCTATTGCTCCCATCGTTTGAAATTATAACAGATCAAGCTGCTGCATACAACTGTATAAAGCATTAAATACATAACACACAACGGTGTATTGACAATACAAGGTGCTATGTCAAATGGATAATCAGCTGTCTGCAGTTCCTGAAAATAGGGTATCAGCCAGCGATTTATTACATTAACGGGAAATATCATCAGCAAATTAGGAATTGCCTGTGGAAGAGTGGAACTCGTTATTATAAATCCAAGGATCGCATAAACAAAAGAAATCAATACTGAAAATATGTAATTTTTACTTAGACCTACCACTACTGCAATACAGGGAAGTGATGCCACCCAAGTCATTACTCCCATGATAATACTAATCAATAATTTACTCCCTATCTGTTCAACTTGCATTTGACCGGCAAATGAGCCGCATAATGTGGCAACATAAGCAAAAATAGAAAACAGAACGGATATCACCAATAAAATAAAGAGTTTCGCTCCTGCCAGCTTATTGGATGAAACAGGGATTGTCAATAAGGCCTTTAGCGTGTTATTATCGCGTTCTTCCAGGAACAACATTGCTGATACGATACATAAAACAGGTATCAACAGTACAAAATGCCCGATATTAATGACGGTCTTAAATAAAAAGTCATATCCCTGTCCGGTTTTAGCTGCAAGAACAGATATCGGAACAGGTAAAATGATTGCCGCCATAGCAGCCAATAGTATAAACGGCCGGCGACGTAATTTTTTAAATTCAATCTTTATCAGCTTAAGCAATCCCCTTACCTCCCGTGATATTCTTAAAATAATCCTCCAAGGTATCCTCACAAAGATGTGCTTCTGAAATCCCAATTTCATTTTGCATGAATCCCCGTGTAATGTCTTCCAAAGATAATTCTGTATTATAAAGCACTATACAATGATCATCAAGTACCTGGAAATCTTTCCTGTTAAAAACGATTTCCAACACCCTGGCAGCCTGTGCTGAGCTTGAAACTGTAAAGTGTACATATTTTCTGTTCTTTTTTTTCAATTCCGCAAGGGTTTCTTCTTCCAAAAGCGCACCATGGTCTATAATACCTATATCGTCTACCAATAAAGCGATTTCCGAAAGGATATGACTGGATATAAGAATGGTCTTTCCCCTCGCATCGCAAAGACCTCTGATGAAGGAGCGGATCTCTGCAATTCCTATAGGGTCTAATCCATTCGTTGGTTCATCTAAAATCAAAAGCTCCGGATCATGCATAACTGCAAGTGCAATAGCAAGCCGCTGTTTCATTCCCATCGAATATTTAGAATATAATTTCTTATCCCGGAACGGAAGTCCAACCAATTCCAACGTTTCTTTAACGGCATTCTGAGCTGGTACTCCTCTTAAAGCTGCAAATATTTCTAAATTTTCGGTACCTGTCAAATTAGGATAAAATCCGGGAGATTCTATCAGGCTTCCAATCCTGGGTTAGATAGTCTTATCATTTGTGCTGATATTCTTGCCAAAAATCTTTACTTCACCGGAAGTCGGCTTTGTCAGATTCAATAACATCTTCATAGTAGTGGTCTTTCCGGCACCATTCCTTCCAAGAAGACCATAGATTCGCCCTTCTTTTATATGAATACTTAAGCTGTCAACACACTTCTGCGAACCATACTGTTTTGTTAAATTGTTAGTTTCTATTATAAAATCAGCCAAACGTAATTCCTCCTTTTCATTGCTTTTCTACCACTATACCACATCAACCTTGCAATAATCTTGCCATAACCTTGCAATAACCTTGCATTTTACAGACCAATGAAATACAGCCCGCAGCCCCTTGACTTATTCATTCAAGCATAGAAAATTGAATTACAAAAACAGTATATTCCCCCTGCAGACTATCTGCCGTGATATTTCCTTTCATTTTTTCTACAAGCTGTTTTACAATAGACAATCCCAGTCCGCTTCCTTTTTCTGAGCGCGCCTTGTCACATTTATATAATCTGTCAAACAGGAAGGGTAAGTCTTCCCCGGCGATTCCTGTTCCATTATCCCAAACACTGATCTTTACTCTTTTTTCCTCTTCCCAGACATTGATTCTGATCAAAGATGCTTGTCCATGAGCGATTACATTTTGTACGAGATTATTTATAGATCGTATATATCCATCTGCATCCACCTGCACCTGAATGCATTTTTCCGGTATTTCTATATCATATTCAATTAATTTTTCTTCAAAAACGGGAATCCAGTCTTTTAAAATATTACGGGTCAACTCCGATATGTCAACCGTTTCCATGGATAGGAGAAGATCATCAGAATTTAATTTAAACCAATCAAACAGAATATCAATATAATCCTTCAAATCATGTGCTTTACATCTTGCTGTTTCAATATAGTCATAATAATCGTTTCCTGTAACAATTTTTTTATGTACTGCATCTAAATAACCTATAAGTGTAGTTAAAGGTGTTCTTACATCATGAGACAGACTTGTCATCAACTGCCGGTTTCCTTCATCAGCCATTTTATAATGCATGATTTTTTCTTCATATGCATAAACCATTTTATTTATCTTATATGCCAAGGAAGATGTAATCTCATTGGGCGGCATAAGTATTTTTTGCTTACTGTTACCAGTCTGCATATCCTCAAGTATCTCATCCATTTTACTTAATTGCTTCTTTATAGAATTCAGTTTCCACAAACAGTAAAGCAACATAAAAATCAAAAAGGCTATCATTACAATGAGAAAAATCATTACATTATTCATATTATTCATATTATTCATTCCTATTCACAGCTATTGAAATTGTCTGTTCCTTCAGACATCATTATTAAAGCGATATCCAATACCCTTTATTGTTTGAATATACTTGCGGAGCGTATTATCAGACTCGATTTTCTTTCGTAATCTGCTGATAATCGCCATAATATTACTATCATCATATAGATAAGCTTCTCCCCAGACAGACTCATATATTTGCTGTTTCGTCAATATTTTCCCCTGATTTTTCGCGAAAAAAATAAGTACATCAAATTCTTTTGGAGGCAGCTCATAAGTTCCATTTAATGACGTAATTCTTCTATTATCTATATCTATGGTTAACCCATCGTATTTCAGTAATTGCGGTTGTTCTCCTTTTAAATTAAAACGTGTATAACGACGAATAAGCGATAAAACACGTGCCATTAATTCATCCATATCAAAAGGTTTTGTAAGATAATCATCAGCTCCCGAACGCAATCCTTTGATTTTAGAAATGTTATCATTTTTAGAAGTAAGCATCAAAATCGGGATATTACTTTTCCGACGGATTTCTTCCATGGTTTGAAAGCCATCCGGCCCTGGCATCATAATATCCAATATAATTAGCTGATATTCCTTTTTATCAAGAAATATTAACGCCTCTGTACCTGAATGACAACTATCTGCTTCTATGTTTTCATATGATATACTTCTTTTTATCAGATTACATAGCTTTTTATCATCATCTACAATTAATATTCTGCTCATCTATATATTTCCTTTGTTTTAGCCGTTCAATATAAATATTTTATATTTCTTTTTAAATATACCCTGTGATCAAATAATAATCGGGCAATGTTGTTACTTCCTATTCCATCTCACATCCACTCTCAGTGGTTCTTCCCCCTCCGCCAGGAAAGTATTGGTTTCATAAATATGCCGGGTCTGTTCTTCCGTCAGCCTGCTTCCTTCAATACGGTTGGAATTATAGGCCATGGTAACCTGGGTCATATGATATAATCCGCCTTTTAATCTCATCCCTTTCTCTTCCAGCAATCTATACAGTACTTTGCTTTCCATCCTTTCACCTCATTCCTTTTGATTACACATTTTATCATAGCATATCCATGCATGTTTCCGCCCTTGCATTGATTATATCTTACTGACTATATCTAATCAATCAAAATCTGGAATAACCACATATAAGATCATATAAGTTAAAAAAGAATGTCCGACTATTTTTCGGACATTCTAATGGTAAAATCATTCCCCTATCCCGACTTTTTACCAGGTGTACCTTTTAAATTTCCCGGCCATTTCCGCTACAGGCTCAGTTTGGCAAGCGCCGCCGAATAAATATCTTCCAGAAGCTTCAATCCTCCCTCATATCCTGCAATGCTGCTGTTTATGATGAGCCTTTCCACAACCGGATATGAAATATTGATAAAATGACCATCTAATTCCTGTGCCAGTTTTTTTTCCCAATTACTGCCCGCAATCAATGGATATCCGGCGAAATCCGTCTTTGCAATCTCCTTGTGGATTTGATATCCATCCGTAGAAAACCGAACTTCCGCTTCAATCCCATAATTAAGAACCTTAAATTCCCGGATGATTTTTTTCCTGTACTGCTCCGGTGTATCATCCGTAATATATTGCTTCACGGGAAACATCCCCAGGTCATTGACCAGAAACTTCGTTATAGCCAGACTGTACTGAGCATCTGAAACAGTAGTAAACCGTTTGGACATGATCCGTGTTTCCAAAAA
>Ga0153941_1001261_pt1 | contig 10263 bp, 9 predicted proteins | sample TSNJ025MetaG_FD_104733 | JGI IMG/M metagenome (GOLD analysis project Ga0153941, IMG submission 104733) | Attine ant fungus gardens microbial communities from New Jersey, USA - TSNJ025 MetaG | ecosystem: Host-associated > Fungi > Mycelium > Unclassified | place: USA: New Jersey, Brendan T. Byrne...
ACGTGGCCTGCAGGAGGGCGGACAGGTACAGAAAGTGGTTGACAGCGAGACGATGCGGTACATGGGTGATTACATGCCGCGTCGGCAGGCAGGCGAGTTGGAACACCTCATGGTAATAGCAACAATCGTCGGCAGCGGAGAGGTTAAGATTGACGGTCCCTTTGCCCATTATCTGCATGAGGGAATTCTGTATGTGGATTCAGTAACCGGGAGCGCATGGTCCAGAAAGGATGATACTAAGGTACCAACTGACAAGGAACTGACTTATGCCGGTGCACCGATGCGTGGCAAGAAGTTCTTTGACCGGATGAAGACGGATCACAAAGTGGATATTTTAAAAGCTGCACAGGCGGCAGCGGATCGAGGAGGCACATAATGACAATTATTGATTATATGCGGCAGAAATTGACGGAATACCCAAAGATCGCAGAGTTTCTGGCCGGTGATGACATCCACATCGACTTCACGGACCCGGAACCGACCAACTACGGGTTAAGCAGCACCGGGGACAGCCTGATTAAAGAGGACCTGCTGGGAAACCAGACCAGGCAGCATAACTTTGCCCTGTACGCCGTCGGACAGTCGTTTAACGACTATACCCGATTGGCCAACAGTAATTTTTTGCTGGAATTAGGGTACTGGCTGGAGCAGCTGCCGGAGGAATCCGGGATTGAACCGAGAGGGACATTTAAGAAAGCATGGGCCGCCAATGCCATGGCGATGCAGCCCATGGGAGAAGCAATATCAGACGGCGTACTGTACCAGATACAGATATACGCCCAGTACAAAGTAGAAAGTGAGGGTTTTTAAATGGGAGCATGGACTTATGAAAATGGTGACGCAAAAAGAAAAGACTTTGCAGTATTCTGGGTAAAAGACCAGGATGCGTCCATTATAAAGAGCAACCTGATGATTATCGGAAGAGGTGTGGAGGATATGGCAATCTCGGCCAATCCGGAGACATCGGAAAAAATGGACGTGCTGGGTAACAACAACTTCGACATTACCGGTTATAAAAAGTCGATGAGTGTTGACCCGGTAAAGATCAGCGGTGATGATGAGTACTCACAGCTGATTGATGAGCTGGACGAGGCAGACGCGACCTTAAGCGATCTGTACCAGACGTATTTATGTGTAAAGAAATACAAAAAGGACGACACCGGCAATTTCAGGGCCTGGACCCAGCAGGGGGTGATCGAGATGGGAGACTTTGCCGCCGGCCTGGAAGGTGTGTCCACTACCCACACCGTACACTATGTTGGTGAGCGGGTGTACGGCGTTGTCCATCCGACAACCCTGAAATTTACACCCGATGACATTACTTATGAGGAAGGTTAATTATGGCAAAGAATATTAGTTACGATGATGGATATATGTCGTTTACCCTAAACGGCGACAAGGACCGGGTTATCCGGTTCAATCCATCGGATCTGAATATCATAAAGCGGGCAACCGAAGCGGCCGCGGTGCTTGATGAGGCGGAGAAGAGCCTGACGGCAACGGTGAAACTGAATCCTGACGGTACCATCGCGGAAAGCGGGAACAGCGAGGAGGATATGAAGGCGGCGATCGATCTTCTGAACGGCTTTGAAACGGTCATGAGGGAGCAGCTGAATTATATCTTTAACTCTGATGTTTACGATATTGTATTTGCTGGCCAGTCCCCCCTAAGTACCGTGGGCAAGAATAAAATTCCCCTGTACGAATCCTTCCTTGATGGTGCCATGGCGGTAATGTCTGATGAGATTACGGAAAATAACAAAGCCAGTAAGGCGCGGACCGGCAAATATACAAAGGGCTATAAATAATGGCACTGGGGCGCTTACCGTCAGGCATTGAAGTCAACGGCGCGGAGTATCCGGTCAGAACGGACTACCGGGATATCCTGCAGATATTTGAGGCCTGTCAGGATCCGGAGCTGACAAACTCTGAAAAGCTGCAGGTGATGCTCACCATTTTTTATCAGGGTTTTGCCGAAATGCCGGCAGACGACTACAAAGAGGCCCTAAGGCAGGCACAGTGGTTCATTGATTGCGGCCGGGAGGACACCGGGGACAGGGAGCAGCGGAAGCTGCTTGACTGGGAACAGGATGAACGGCTTATCTTCCCCGCGGTCAATAAGATTGCCGGGCAGGAGGTCCGTGCCCTGGAGTATCTCCACTGGTGGACGTTCATGGGGTACTTCATGGAAATTGAAGAGGGCATGCTCTCCACCGTCCTGGGGATCCGGCAGAAGAAAGCAAAAAGAAAACCGCTGGAAAAATGGGAGCGGGAATTTTACGCAAACAATAAAAGTATCTGTGACCTAAGGCAGCACATCACGGCCAGAGATCAAGAGGAATTGGATTTCTGGGAAGATTTATTAAAAGAGGATACCTGATGCGGGTGTCCTCTTTTGGCGTGGAGGTGAATGAAGCATGTATGATGGCAGCCTGAAATTTGACACAAGCATTAATCAGGATGGATTTGAAGAAGGCGTGGCAAGTTTAAAGGATGTAGCAGAGCGCCTGATTACATCCATCGAGACACTCGCAGGCAAGATTACTGAATCTTTCACCGCTGCCGGTAGTGCCGCAGCTTCTGCTGCCGCTGATGTGGACAGGATAACGGAATCTGCGGAAAATGCGAAGGATAAAGCTGGTCAGCTGGAGGAACAGATGGCAGCCATTGAGGTGACCGGCCTTGACCCGGAAAGCCCGGAGCCGGAGAGTTCCGAAGACATAAGCAGCGTCTACGAACGTGGAAGTGCCGCCATGCGGGATTACGGAACCGAGGTCCAGGACTTTATTGCCCAGTACGGAGCCGGGACCGAAGAAGCACAGGGAAAGACGAACGAGTTTATTGAAGAACTGACCAGGCTGGGGAGTGAACTGGAAAGCCTCCAGGGAGCAGGGATGTACTTTGGCGATGATGAGTTTGACGAAGCTTATCTGAAGCTGGAAAAAGTGAAGCAGGCAATAGCTGATTATAAAAAAGAATTACTTAATCCGGCAGAAACAAAAGAACAGAAGACACCTTTTGCCAGTGATTCACTGCAAGGCACGATTGAACGGTTAAAGTCAGAATTGCGGGGTCTGGAACAACAGGGGATCGGTTTTGGAGACAAGCTTTATGACGAAACATACCAGGCATTAAAAGCGGCCGAGGCGGAACTTGCTGATTACAAACGGCAGCTAATGGCAATTGATGACGGGGACAGTGCGGAGGAAGCAGCTAATTCCGTCAGAAAAATTCCCGATGCGGTAGAGCAGGCGTTTTCAAGAGCGTCAAAGACAGTGGAAAATTTTGCGAAAATGCTTGGCGGAAAGATAAAAGGTGGAGCAGAAAAGGCAATCAGACATTTGAAAGGACTTAAAAAGCCGGCAGAGGGTGCCAGCAAAAGTATTTTAAAGCTTTCCAATATGTTCAAAATGATGGTGCTGCGTATGGCCATGCGGGCAGTCATTCAGGGCGTGAAGGAAGGTTTCCAGAACCTGGTGCAATATTCTGATTCGGCGAACCAGGCAATATCCGGTCTGTCGTCATCATCCACGTACCTTAAGAACAGTTTTGCGGCAGCATTTGCTCCGATCCTGTCAATTGTGGCGCCAACGCTAAACACGCTTATCAGTCTCCTTGCTACAGCGATTAACTACATCAACCAGTTTTTTTCTGCCCTGGGTGGAAGCACTACTTTCGTGAAGGCAAAAAAGGTCAACGAAGACTATGCGAAGAGCCTTAGCGGTGTCGGATCAGCAGCCAGCGGCGCAGGAAAGGAAGCGAAGAAAGCGCTGGCGCCATTCGATGATCTGATCCAGGTATCCCAGCAGGCCGATGCATCCGGTGGCGGCGGTGGCGGAATAGACCCTTCCAGCATGTTTGAAACGGTCGCCATTGAAAGCTCCGTTGCTGATTTTGCCCGGAAGCTGAAAGATATGTTTGCAGCCGGGGATTATGAGGGTATCGGCAGGATCCTTGGAGAGAAGATCAATGCGGCCGTTGCAAGGATAAGCAACTTTATAAACTGGGATAATTGCGGCGAGCAGATTACAAAATTCATAAATGGCTTTACGGCCATCTTTAACAGCCTGGTGGCGACGATTGACTGGGATGCCATCGGGGCTATGTTTGGCCTGGGGATCAATACGCTGGCGCACATCATATACCTGTTGTTCACCGGCATTGACTGGCACCTTCTGGGCACGGCATTGTCGGACGGGCTGAACGGTCTGGTCCATACGGTTGACTGGGAATTATTCGGCAATGCAATCGGGGCGACGCTCCAGGCAAAGATCGCTTTTCTTGCAGCCTTTGCCCTTAATGCAGACTGGCCGGCTATTGGCGCAGCCATTGCCACCGGCCTGATGGGCGTGACAGCCATGATAAACTGGGAAGAATTAGGCCTGTTATTTGCCCGCGGCCTCAACGGCATCTTTACAGTCATGCGAAATTTTGCCGGCACCTTTGACTGGACCGGCTTCGGCAGCTCCCTGGCGTTGAGCCTTAGTACATTCTTCCGGAATTTTGACTGGGCGGGTGCCGGAACGGCAATCAGCGATATTGTAATTGGTATCTTGAATACGCTAACTACCTTCGTGAAAGAAACGGATTGGCGGGCATTCGGCCAGGGCGTTGCAGATGGGATAAGGGCAATTGACTGGAGCGGAATTGTAAGCGGACTTTTTGAATTTATCGGTGCCTGCTTTGGCGGTTTTGCAGCATTTCTGGGTGGGCTGCTTGCGGATGGTGCGACAGCGGCCAGGGATTACTTTCAGGGGAAAATTGAAGAATGCGGCGGAAATATCGTTCTTGGCATATTAAAAGGAATCTGGGATGGATTAGTTGGGATTGCCGGATGGATTTTTGACAATGTCTTCACGCCTTTCATGGACGGGTTCAAAGCTGCTTTTGGCATTCACAGCCCTTCCACTGCAATGGCCGAGATGGGCAAATACCTGTGGGATGGATTTTGTAATGGGATCAGGGAATTCTTTGCTGATCCGACCGCTTTTATCAAAGCCAACATTACAGATCCGTTTGTGAATAAGATCAAGAATCTGTTAGGGATCCACAGCCCGTCAACAGTCTTGCAGGGAATCGGTGGAAATACCGTTGAGGGATTTAACAAGGGAATAACCGACAAGCGAAGTGCATCGCAGAGTGTCGTGCAGTCGTGGGCGACAGGTGTGATGGGCTGGTTTTCCAGTAAGCTTGGCATCAGTACCGGCAACTCCGCCGAATCGCAGAAATGGGCATCCGCTACAATGGACGGATACAACACGACCGTGAGCAGCAAATACACGGGTTCCCAGAGTGTGATGGAGAGGTGGGCCGAGAATGTGCGGAAGTGGTTTGTGGCATCCGGCGAAGGACAGGGAGTTAATGAAGCTTCCTGGACAAAGTTCGCCGATCAGGTCATTCAGGCATTCAAGACTAAGATTGAAGGGAGTCATACGGATACCCAGTCCGTTATGGAGCTTTGGGCCGAGAACGTCCGGATCTGGTTTATCGGGCCAGGTGAGGCGCAGGGGGTTAATGAAGCTTCCTGGACAAAGTTCGCAGACCAGATCATCCAGGCATTCAAGACTAAGATCGAGAACGCTTATGCAGAGACCAGGAGCGGCATGGAGACCTGGGCCAGGAATGCCAGGGAATGGTTCTGGGGTGATTCCAATCCAGGCGGAACCGGCGGCATGTATGCTGCCTTCTACGACATGGGCAAACGGATCAATGAGGGCTTTGCAAAGGGAATTTCTGACTTTGCGCATCTGGCGAAGGCCGCCATCCGTAAATGGGCGCAGGAGGCCATGGATGAAGCAAGGGAAGAATTTGACATCAACTCACCGTCAAAGAAGTTCCGGACCATAGCTGAATATGTAGTGCAGGGCTTTAACGCAGGGATCCTGGACATGATCGACACCTCTCTGGACGCAGCCGGGAAATGGCTTTCCAGCGTCACGGACGCGTTTGACGGAATGGACATCCGGGTGCCGGTAGGGCTGGATCTGCCAAATGCAGCCTCGTATCTGCCAAGGACAGCTTTTGGTTCGGTGGTGCCGCCACGTGCCGGTGAGTATTCCGGCAGCAATGCCCAGGCCGAATCAGGCAGTTCTTTGATGGCGACGATGAAACAGGCATTAGTCGAAGCGTTGTCAGAATCCGGCTTAGCCGGGGGAGAAGCGAAAGCAGACCTTATTATTGACGATATCAAATTTGGCCAGCTGGTATATAAATTTGGCAACAAAGAGAAGCAGCGTGTTGGCGTGCGGTTAGTGACGGGAGGTGCATGATGAGCAAAAAAGTATTTACGATAGACGGTGTGGCTTTCGATCTGTCGGTAATCAGCCTGAAACGTAAATTTTCGGTCACAGATACGGAAAATTCCGGGCGGACTACCGACATGGCCATGCACCGTGATATTGGCGGAACGTTTTACAACTACGAAATGCAGATTGAACGGAGCAGGCTGGACACGGACAGTTATGACCAGTTTTATGACATCATCTCCACCCCGGTAGAAAGCCATGATCTGACATTCCCGTATAACCAGGAGACACTAAGCTTTAAAGCTTACGTAACGAATGGCGAAGACACGCTGATGATCCGGAACGGAACCAACTACTGGAGCGGGCTGACGGTGAATTTTGTGGCCATGGAGCCGCAGCGGAGGTTGTAGTATGCAATGGGATGTGACAGTAAAAACAAATGGCGAACAGTCCTATTCCGATACCGGGAATATCACAACGCTGGAATATGCATTTCCCAACTATTCATACTGCCTGCCCCGGTATGCCCGGCTGGACGGCAAGTTTGAGAATGCCCCGGATAAGATCGAGCCAGGCCGGAAGGGATACATCAGCCTGGCTCTTTCCGGGGCAGATGGTGAGTTTGGCGCAAAGCCCGTCATAGAAGTAGAGCTTGCCCGAAAGAAGACAAGCAACGGCATCCGGCTGGTGTTCAATCAACTCTCGGGCGATTATGCGAGCCGGGTGACCATTGAATGGTATAAGGGCGAAGAGCTGATCGCTAAAAAGGATTTCCTGCCTGCTTCGGCGGATTATTTCTGTGCGGTAAAGGTACCGCTTTTCGACCGCTTCCGGATCACCTTCCACGGGACGAACAAACCGTACCGGTATCTGTGGATTGGCATGATCCAGAACAGGCGCATGACGGATGCCGGCGGGTTGAAGATCGTCTATGATGACATCGCCCTGGGAGCGAAGGACAGCAGCGTGCCAGTGTCTGACGACAGGATGGATTATGTCAGCATGGAAAATCTGAAAGAGGATACGATTGAGTTTCCAAATCACTCCATGTGCCTGCCCCGGTATGCCCGGATGGACGGCAGCTATGAAAACGCTCCGGATAAGATAGTGGATATTGGCTATGTAAGCAAAAGCATATCGGATGCAACCGGCAGTTTTGCGGTACCGCCGGTTATAGATGTGAGATTTGGCGAGCTGTTTTCTTCTGTCGGCATAACCCTGCAGTTCAACGACTACTCACAGGATTACTGCAGCCTGGTAAATATCAGGTGGTACCAGGATAACAGGCTGTTGGCAGAAAAGGATTTTGAGCCTGACGGCTACCTTTACTTTTGCTATCATAATGTTGACTATTATAACCGTGTGGCCGTAACGTTCCTGAAAACGTCAAAGCCTTTCCGGAATGCGTTCCTGACCCGGATCGACTATGGGTTACAGCGGATCTTCCGGGACGATGAGATCAAGGAGATTGAATGCTATCAGGAGATTAACGCCATATCCGAAGAAGTAAGCATCAACGTTTTGAACTTTACGGTCCGGAGCAGGACGGATATCATGTTCAACTTCCAGAAGCGGCAGCAGATGCGTCTGTATTTCGATGAGGCTATCCTGGGTGTGTTCTATTTACAGGCGGGCAGCCGTAGAAGTGTAACTGACTACCGGATGGAAACCCAGGACGCAATGGGTGTATTGGACGGCAATCAATTTTTTGGCGGCCTGTATAGCGGAATCACGGCACAGGATCTGATCGGTCAGATCATGGCCGGTGAGGAGTTTGATTATTATCTGGATGATTTCCTGCAGGATATGCCGATCTATGGATACCTGCCGGTCTGCACCAGGCGGGAAGCAATGGCCCAGATCGCCTTTGCGCTGGGGGCCATCATTGACACCAGCTATTCCCTGCGGCTTTATATTTATCCGAAGCAGGAAGAGATCACGGGGGAATTCCGGAAGTCGGATATCTTTGCCGGGACCGTAAACGTGGACCACGGTGAAATTGTTACCGGTGTGAGAGTGCTGATGCACAGCTACGAGCCGTTACAGGAGCAGACCGAACTCTATAAGGCGAAGCTGACGGGCGGGGCCCTGGTGACGTTTAGCGAGCCTTATCACACATTGGAAGTGACCGGCGGCAGCATATCCCGGTCGGGAGACAATTATGCATATCTAAACGGCACGGGATCGGAAGTGATCCTGAAGGGCAAAAAATATGATCACCGGACGGTGACTGTCCAGAAAGAGAATCCCAACATAAGCCGGAATAAGAATGTAGTGTCCGTGGAAGCTGCGACACTGGTGACTGCCCATAACGCTGCCAGGGTGCTGGAGCGCGTCTATGATTATTACACTAGCAACCAGAGCACCACTTTCCGGGCCATCATGGCGGAGCGTGAGCTGGGACAGGTAGTGACGGTAGACACGGACTTTGACGGTGTGAAGCAGGGGACTGTAGAAAAGACAAGCTTGAAATTCAGCCGGAATGAAATCACAGCGGAGGTGACAGTACGATGAGTGTTATGGACAGCCTGATATTTGACAGGAGCAGCACGGATCTGATGAATGATACGGACCGGTGCTATATCTCCTGCACGGACCTGAACCGGGTTGAGCAGGCCTGTGAATATCTGGCCGGAATCCTGGGCGTTGCGATAAAAACAAAAGTATGGAAAATGGAAGACTGGCGGACCGGTACGGAGATGGAACGCATCCGGCAGAATATCGCAAAACTCAAGGAGGCCTATTTTGTCAGGGAATCAACCCCGGCGATACCGGTGGAAATCACATATACGAGCATCTACCAGGCGAACAACATTGAAAAGATATTAAAAGATATCGGAGATATGTATGACAGCATGGTGAGCGGAATCCCCAGGCTGTCATTTGGACTGGGGAAACAAGTTTTAGGGAACAGGAGGTAACGCATGTTAAAAACAGACTATAAAGACGATGTGTTTGAGGGAGACAGACAGTACAGCCTTACTCAAAACGCAAACAACACAATATCCCTCCGGGATGTAACGACATACACCCGGGAAGGGGATCAGTTCGGTGCCGGTGATATCAATGCCACAAATGAGGCGTTAAACAATTTGACTGACGTGGAGTTGCCGGCATTAAAAAAATCTGTGAGTGATGGAAAGACATTATTGGCCGCAGCCATCACTGCCAAAAGAGTTGCGGCCGCAGCTACGGACACTTTTGCTCAACTGGCTGCCAAGATCGGTCAGATCATACTGGGAAGCGGTAACGCCATGGCAGCGGACGTACTGGCCGGTAAGACCTTCACGAATTCAACCGGTGTTGAGCAGACGGGAACGATGGTTGATGCATCCGGCGCAACCAGTGCTGCAACTGCCAGTCTGGACACAACCAACAGCCGCCTGCAACTAACAATACCAACGACCGGTAAATACAGCACGGGAAGCAGACTGTATGCGGCTTATTCTACAATCGCAAGTCTGATCGGACTGACAGCGGCAAAGCTCATACCGGGCAACACGATACTGGGGATTACAAGCAGCGTTACCAGCAAAGGTGCAGCAACCTACACACCCGGCACAGTAGCGCAAGTAATAGCCGCCGGGCAGTATCTAAGCGGCGCGCAGACGATCAGTGCAGTAGCCAACTTATCAGCTGCTAATATCAAAAAAGGCGTGGTGGTTGGCGGGGTGACTGGTACGTGGGATGGATACGTGGCAACGGCAACCGATTTGTATTATAACGGAGCTAATGCGGCTAATATAACGTTGAGTTCTGGATTAACATTTGCTGCAACTCAAATTGTGGCAACTAACGGTGGTTCTTCTCACACTTTAACATTTGGAGTCAATTACAATATAACTGGATATACCAAGCTTATAGTGGAAGGCAATATCATATGGTATAACTATGCTAATGTGCGAGCTGCGAAATCAGCGTAGCTGATTTCCCCTAGCGAGCGGAAGAAATTCTGCAAAGCTTTGGTAAGCTGATGAAATACAGTAGGAAACCTACCAAGGTAAGGTCTAGCCAACCG
>Ga0153941_1001263_pt1 | contig 10253 bp, 8 predicted proteins | sample TSNJ025MetaG_FD_104733 | JGI IMG/M metagenome (GOLD analysis project Ga0153941, IMG submission 104733) | Attine ant fungus gardens microbial communities from New Jersey, USA - TSNJ025 MetaG | ecosystem: Host-associated > Fungi > Mycelium > Unclassified | place: USA: New Jersey, Brendan T. Byrne...
GGCAAAAAAGTCCATCATGTCAGCACCGACTGATTTAACCGTCGCCAGTGGTTAGGTGATGGTTCTCAGGAGAGAGGACTTGAAGAACAACACCATGGGGGACTTTGTCCCCCGAAGGCCTTACCGGGGCATTTGTTCTCTAGCACCCTTGCGTTTGGTTTAATTTTAAATATATGGAGGTAGTATACTATGGCAACTCAACTGACACAAGAACAACAGGCAGAGCTCGATGAGCTGTTTGCCCGGGCCGAGAAAGCCTTAGCCATCATTGAAACCTACGACCAGGCGCGCGTCGACCGCCTGTGCCAGGCCGTCGCCTGGGCAGTCGCCAACAAGCAGACATTTCTACGGCTCGTCGACATGGGCATCGCCGAAAGCGGTCTCGGCGACCCTGTCAGCCGTCAGAACAAGCGGTTTAAAATCAGAGGCGTGCTCCGCGATGCTTTGCGGCAAAAAAGCGTGGGCATTATCGAAGAAATCCCGGAAAAAGGCATCGTTAAATACGCTAAACCTGTCGGCATTATTGCATCAATCGTGCCGACCACCAACCCTGACCTAACCCCGGCCGGCTCGGCCATCTATGCGATCAAAGCCCGTGACGTCGTCATCTTCTCGCCCCATCCCCGTTCAAAAAAGACGACATTTGAAACTGTCCGCCTGATGCGCGAAGCCTTAGAGCGCGAAGGCGCTCCGGCCGACATCCTCCAATGCCTGACGAGGCCGAGCATCCCCATGGCGCAAGCCGTCATGGCCCGTGCCGACCTGGCCTTAGCCACCGGCGGCCAGCCGATGGTTCGCGCCGCCTACAGCTCCGGCACCCCGGCCTACGGCGTTGGCGCCGGCAATGCCACTATGATCTTTGACGAAACGACAAACGTCGAAGAAGCCGCCCGCAACGTCATGCTCAGCAAAACCTCCGACTATGGCAGCGGCTGCTCGGCTGACGGCAACCTCGTCATCCATGAAAGCATCTTTGAAAGTATGCTGGTGCAGCTTCAGAAGGAAGGCGGCTACCTGGCCAGTGACACCGAAAAAGCCCAACTGCGCAAAGTAATGTGGGATGACGAAGGCCATCGCCTGTCCGACACCGTTGCCATTGCGCCTCAGCAACTGGCTAAAATTGCCGGCTTCACCATTCCCGATGATCGGAAATTCATCATCGTCAGAGGCGACGGCATCGGAAAAGAATATCCTTACTCCGGTGAAAAACTGACAACCTTGCTGGCCGTCTACCAATACCAAGGCAGCTTTGATAACGCCATTACCATGATGCATGCCATCTACAACGTCGGCGGCAAAGGCCACTCTGTCGGCATCTATTCCTTTAACGATGAGCATATCCACCAACTGGCGCTGGCCGCGCCTGTCAGCCGGATTATGGTTCGTCAGCCTCAGTCGAAAGCCAATGCCGGCGCATTTAACAACGGCATGCCGATGACTTCCAGCATGGGATGCGGCACCTGGGGCGGCAACATTACATCAGAAAACGTTCACCTCAAGCATTACATGAATACTACGTGGGTCGCAAAACCTATCCCGGAAGACAGACCGAGTGACGAACAATTGTTTGGCGAGTTTTTTGACGCTGAATTAGAGAAATAGACCACCGGTTTGCCTGGCAATCCCGGTGAATATTAGCGAAGAGCGAGCTCTTCGCTAATATTCGTTGCCAATAACCAGGTGGCGTCTAAAGCGCGCGAAAAGAGTCCCCTTTGTCAAAATTATATTTATTTCGACTTCGATAAGCATGGCTCACAAGTTTTCACCTGTGGCATAAGGTCTACTTTATTGTTTTTATTTTGTGAAAAATTGTAGTAATATAGACTCAGATAATGAATACAAGATGCAGGAGGTGAAAAGCAGTTCCAGAGTCGGCTAAGGCAGTATCTAACGAGATATAGACATCCTCAGATATGATCGTATCCTATTTCATGCGTAACATTTGGAGTACGGTTGTCTTCCCGTGTTTGTTTTCGTATTTAGTATTGTCTTTGTTCAACTAGTTGTATAATGTAAATATTGGTAGAACTAATATCCTGTAAGTGCATCTCCTTTATATAGCAATGTGTTGCACTTGCAAAATGCTGGATTTGAGATGCTTTTTTCATTTCATTAGTCTCGTGCCAATAACCAAGTGGCGCTTAAAGCGCGCGAAAGGAATGGTCAGCAATATGAAAGTAACAACAAATACCCGCTACTGCAAAGGGTGTGGCATCTGTGTCGAGCTGTGCCCGAAAAAAGTCCTCGAACTCGATGTCTTAGGGAAAATTGCCGTCGTGCGCGACGATGATTGCATCGAATGCAGTCAATGTCAATTGCGGTGTCCGGATTATGCCATCTACGTAACCGGCACGCGGAAAAAGGGGGCTTAACAAGTGACAAAAGCAGTACTGATGCAAGGCAACCAGGCATGTGCCGAAGGCGCTGTCGCCGCCGGCGCACGGTTTTTTGCCGGCTATCCCATTACCCCGTCGACCGAAGTGGCCGAAATACTGGCCAAAAAACTGCCGGAGGTGGGGGGGACCTTTATTCAAATGGAAGACGAAATCGCCGGTATGGCTGCCGTCATTGGCGGCTCGCTCGCTGGCGCCAAATCACTCACCGCTACCAGTGGTCCCGGCTTCTCCCTCAAACAAGAACTGATCGGTTATGCCTCGATGGCCGAAGTACCGTGTGTCATCGTCAACGTTCAGCGTACCGGTCCCAGTACCGGTCAGCCGACATCGCCGGCCCAGGGTGACATCATGCAGACCCGCTGGGGATCGCATGGCGATCGCGGCGTCATTGCCCTCTGCCCAACGAGCGTCCCCGAATGCTTTACCTTGACAATTGAGGCCTTTAACCTGGCCGAAAAATACCGGACCCCTGTCGTGCTGCTCCTCGATGAAATCGTCGGCCATATGCGTGAGAAAATCGTCATACCGGCAGCAGACACCTTGACCATTGTCAACCGTAAAAAACCGACATTGCCGCCAGGTGAATTCTTGCCGTATAAACCTGATGCTGATGGCGTACCAGCCATGCCGGCCTACGGTGACGGCTACCGTTTTCATACTACCGGCCTGATTCATGACTATACCGGCTTTCCTACCGGCAGCAACGATGTGACCGAGGAAGTCATTGATAGACTGCACACCAAAATCACCCGCAACCTTGACGATATAATCCGCTATGAAGCCGTACAGCTCGAAGACGCTGAAACAGTCGTCGTCGCTTTTGGCGGAACGGCGCGCAGTGCATACGCGGCTGTCGAACAAGCCCGTGCCCAAGGCTGCAAAGCCGGCCTGTTCCGTCCTATTACGCTGTGGCCGGTGCCGGAACAACAGCTGCTCGACTTGGCCGCGACTGCCAAAACTATTATTGTCGCTGAAATGAATTACGGGCAGTATGTCAAAGAAGTCAAAGGCTTAGTCGGTGATAAAGCCAATGTCATTTCACTAGCTAAGTGGAACAATGAACCGATTACACCACGGGAATTATTGGCTGCCATTACTGCAGCACGCTAAACAGGGGGGAATACTATGGAAAATTTACTTAAGCGCTATTTCCGGCCGAAATTGCCGCACATCTGGTGTCCAGGCTGTGGCAACGGCATCGTCACTGCATGTGTGGCTAGAGCCATTGATAAACTAGAACTTGAACAGGATAAAACAACGATTGTATCAGGCATCGGCTGTTCCTCGCGGGCATCAGGCTACCTGAACTTTGATAGCTTGCATACGGCCCATGGCCGAGCTATTCCCTTTGCCACGGGTGTCAAGCTCGTCAAGCCTGACCATCATGTCATCATCTTAACCGGGGACGGCGACGCTACCGCTATCGGCGGCAACCACTTTATCCATGCTGCCCGCCGCAACATCGACTTGACCGTCGTCGTTTTTAACAACAACATCTACGGGATGACGGGCGGTCAATATTCGCCGCTTACCCCGCATAAAAGCAAAGCGACGACAGCGCCGTTTGGCAATGTCGACAGACCGTTTGATCTGAGCGAGCTGGCCAAAGGGGCCGGCGCTACATTTATTGCCCGCGCCACCACCTATCATGCCACCTTGTTAACCGATCTTATCGCTGAAGCTCTCAGCCATAAAGGGTTTGCCCTCGTCGAAGCCATGACAGCTTGTCCAATTTCATTTGGCCGTCAAAACAAAATGGGCAGCGCCGCCAACATGATCAAATGGCAGCGCGACCATGCCGTACCGATAAAAGCTGCCGCCAAAATGAAACCAGAGCAGCTTGAAGGTAAGTTTCCCATTGGCGTGCTGCACAAGAGCGAAGCGGCGGAATATGTAGCTGAATATCAAAAAGTCATTCAGCAGGCAATGGGGGGGGCAAAAGCATGACAGAATTCAGACTGAGTGGATCAGGCGGCCAAGGGCTGATTTTAGCCGGTATTATTTTGGCCGAGGCAGCCCTGTTAGACGGTAAAGAGGGTGTGCAGTCGCAATCGTATGGACCAGAAGCCCGCGGTGGCTCTAGCAAGTCGGAAGTCATTATCAGTGAGCGCCGCATTTATTATCCCAAAGTGGTCAAGCCTGATCTGCTGTTGGCGATGACCCAGGAAGCACTAAATAAGTATAGCGATGACCTTGATGACAGCAGTATCGTTGTCATCGATAGTACGTTTGTACAAGACGTACCTGAAAGCCCGCGCAAAGTGTATTCAGTGCCGATTACCGAACTGGCGAAGGACAAATGCGGACGTGAGCTTGTGGCCAATATTGTGGCGCTCGGCGTCATCGGTAAATTAACCGGCGTAGTAACGCCGGCCGCGCTGGAGTCGGCTATTTTAGCCCGGGTGCCAAAAGGAACGGAAGAGATGAATAAGCTGGCGCTCAAAATTGGCTATGAGGCTGTTTAATTTAATATAGTTGTAACAGGCAATGACTGAAAAGCCGGGGGACATTCCTAAAATCCGTAAGCACACTGTGCTAAGGCATACGGATCTTCTAGGGATATCACCCGGCTTTTCTCTTGCGGCACGCCTTTCCGGCATTGCCCCAAGAGACCAAAGAGTGTAGAGTTAAGAGGATAAGAAAATGCTGACTAATCACAAAGAAGTACAGAGTTCAAAGACAATAAGAAAACTCTGCGGCAGGCGACATAGGTAAGAAATTCTTGCTGCTGGTAGTCTTAATCACAATTACTATCTTACTTATTATTACTATTTATCAAAGAGACCGATTAGTTTCCAATAAGGATATGCGACCGCAATAATAAAAATAAGTCCGAGCAACATCCTGGACGCTAACACTTTCAGCATATGTTTCAGTGATATATATCCAAAAGAATACACATACAGGAGTAACGCGTACTCATAGGGAAACAAATAATGATCAAGTCCTTGTAAGAAACTATAAACAACAGGCCAAGGATTAAGGCCCGCTTGTACGGCCATTTCTACGATGAGGCCTGTAAAGCTGGCTGTTGCAGCTAACGGAGTCAAAATAAAGTTTAAGAATACCCCATAAGCCCAAACTGCTCCTAGCGTATATACTTCACTGCCTGTCAAATAAGGAAACATCCAATTGGCAATCCACTTGTCGGCTCCCGTGGCCACTCCTACACTGCCAATTGCCATCGTTCCTGCAACAAAGAATACAATTCCAAAATTCAGATTGCTGAGTTTCTCATGATTCATAAGATTTATGCCCGGCACAAAACAAATTGCACAAAGCAGTAAAAATACCCAGGCTGGATCCGTTTTATGATAGGAATCTGTAACTAGTGCTAGAATCAGTAAAACCATTAAATACAAAACCGTTTTTTCTTGTTTTGTAATGCTCCCCAATTCCTCGTATTTTTGTTTGATAACTACTTTTGCTGCCATCTCTTTTTCAGGCTTTAACACAACTATGACCAATCCAACGCAAACAAATACCCAGATAATCCAGAGTATAAAGTTTTGGTATGCATATTGGGACCATGAAATAGATTGTTGCGTAATCCTCGTTGTAATTCCTGCAGCCATTACAATTTGAGCTCCGCCGGTTAGAAAGGCAAAGACAGGTCCGGTAACCGCCAGAAAAGCGGTCATCATGACAGCAGAGGCAGCCCTGGACTTTTCAGGCAAGTTTAATGCTTGACATATACCAATTGCAATAGGTGTTAAGACGGCCATTTTTCCCATGACAGATGGAATAAAAGGAGCAATTGCAATACCCGCCAGTGTAATCCCTAGAAGTAAGCCTTTAAATGAACTGCCTGTCTTTAAGATGGTAAAATAGGCAATCCTTTTGGCCAAGCCGGTACGAGTCATAACAGAACTAAAGATAACGCCCCCAAGCACAATCCAGGGAATGATTGTAGTCCATGCACTAAATGCTATTTTGGTATTTGCCAAGCCCGCAACAATATAGAAAACGGGAAGCAAAATCGCAACCGCTGTTTCAGATACAGTTTCCAGCAACCATGCAAGGATGGCCCAAGAGGTAATTGCAAAGAAAATCTTCATGGCCAAGGTAACCCCGGTTAATTGGGGAATTAAGAAAACCGACAGGGGTAATAGGATATTGATTACCCACTTAATCAACACTTGATGCTTAAATCCCTTATTCGTATTTTGCATAAACAAACTCTCCTCTCTTATGGAATATCCAAGATTACGCTCTAACAAGCAGTTCGTTAGAAAATAATCTCCGCTACTGTTATTGAGTTTGAAGCATCCGAAGAATAGCAGGTTTTTGCTGCAAACCTTTCATTCTTTCTATTTCATGCCCATTTTTGAATAAAATCAGGGTTGGGTAGCCAGCTACACTATATTTTTCCACCGTGTCTTTATTAGCATCATAGTCTAACATGACGATTTCTGTATCATCAATTTCTTTAACGATATCCTTTAAAACAAAACTCAACATTTTACAAGGGCCACAGGCTTTGGAGTAAAAGTCTACAAGCACCTTCCTTTGAGTAATCAATTGGTCTAATTCTCCACCGGTAATTTCTCTTATAGTAACGGTCATTTTTAATCCCCCGTTGTTTCGTTTCGTTTTTCAATATATTTGGCTGCAGATTGCGCGGCAATGGCACCATCGCTGCAGGCGGTTATAACTTGCCTTAAATGCTTGCTGGTAATATCTCCCGCGCCAAAAATACCGGGCATTTTGGTTGCCATAAAGTCATCTGTTTCGATATAGCCATATTCATTCAAAATACCCAACTCTTTAAAGGCGTCTGCTGTTGGATTTAAACCAATATATTCAAAAGCACCATCCCCCTGCACAATAAGCTCTTCACCTGTTTTAGCGGATTTTGCTCTTAAACCGGTAAATTTTTCAGCTCCAGTAAATTCTAAAATCTCAAAATATTCGTATATTTTAACATTTGGTAGTGCTCTTAATTTTTTACATACTAAGGGGTCAGCTGTTAGGTTAAATAGGGTTACAACCGTTACCTCTTTGGCCAAGCTTGCCAGATAGATTGCTTCCTCCGCCGCGGAGTTGCCTCCGCCAATAATAATCACCTTTTTATTGTGATAGTGAGGGCCATCGCAAATGGCACACCAACTTATGGAGGTGCCTGCAAAGTTTAACTCTCCGGGAACACCCAGCATTTTAGGCTTTGTTCCTGTGGCAATAATGACAGCCTTGGCTTCAAAGCTATGGCCTTCTTCACAAATGAGCTTTTTAATAGTACCTTCCTGTTCAAGCGCTACTACTGTGCCATAATCAAACTCCATGCCCAGTCCCTGGGTGTGTTCAAGCATTTTGATGGCTAATTCCGCGCCATTGATAGTTCCCATCCCGGTATAGTTCTGAATTTCGTGGGTATTTAGCATTTGACCACCTGGAGCCAATTTGTCTAATAAGATTACTTTTAGATTGGCTCTAACAGCATAAATGGCTGCCGTCATCCCCGCCGGCCCTGCCCCTACAATTGCTACATCGTATTGGCTCATTTCATATCATCCCCTGTCTGTAAATTGAGAATGCTTTTCCCCGCAGGGAACATAAGGAGTGCTAATGATAATAATCCTAGGGAAGGCTAACGAAAGAGTTGTTAGCCTCCGTATTCAAACATGCCTTAGAATTCGACAGTGATACCGGTTTGATATTTTTTATCCTCAACGATAAGTGAAATCCCGAAAGAACCTTTCAGTCCTTCTTTATTTACGTAGTATTCAACTACCCTACTGGAGTCTTCCTGAAGGAATGTCCCTACACACATGGCGGTAAAGGGTTTTTTTGTTGTAGGGATGTAATATTGGTGTTTTGCTTGGTCATTTTCCAAAACAAGCATAACAACCTGCCCTTTTTCAAAGCTGGCCTTAAATGCCAACCTATCCTCTTCCAAGGCAATTCTGGTGTTATATTTTTCAGGAACCAAGAGACCTGTATCTTCTACACCGGGAATATCGGTCAAAAATTTCTCCGTAACACCAAGGCTTCCTAATTGGCGTCCTTTTCCAAACATAAGAGTTTCCTTCTCTGAGTATAATGGCATTTTTTCGGCCCGATAGTAGTTGGCTGGCAAATGCATTTCATAAACTGTTTTGTTATTGAGCAACTCCACAGTAATGGAATTCAGCACTACTAAGGGATCATTAGTATCATACTGCGAAGCCAGCTTGTCGGAAGCCACGCCATTGTAGTTTACAATACCTCCGGAATGTACCATGTAATGCCCTTCGCCATAGTACTCTACATTGCTAATGTAAGGAGAGAAGAATTCTGAACCTCGCTCTTTTCCGTATTGCCATATTTGTTGGATGGTCATGTCAGTGGTGTTAATACGATAGCGAACGCCACGAGAAAAATTATCCTTTGCCAACACATATTTTTCCGGAGATTTCGCACGATAATGGCCATTATCAAACACAAAGACGTCACCGTCGGGCAGGATTACGCAAGCGTGCTGTTCATACTGCCAATCAAAAGCTGTATTTCCCACTGGGGTAAAGAAATATTTGTTTACAAGATCTTCCGGCCATCCTTCCGGGTCGCCAATAATCCAGTTTAAATCTCCAGTCTCGTAGTCAATATTGATGATGATATCTTGGTGTCTGCCGGACAGTGTTAGTGAATTGGTTTTCTTATCGTGCCATACGGCATTGTTGTGGAACCAGTCATGCTCTGTCCAGCTGCCGGATTTCCCAGTAGTTAAAGGAAGAATTTTTTGATAGTCCCATTCTTTTAGAATTTTACCTGTTTTTCTATCAACCAGTACTGCCATATCTTCGACAGTACCTCGCTGTAGATTTTGGGTAAGAATGATGAAGTTGCCATCCTCCATCTCCAACTGGTCATGATGATAACCGCCCGGCAGGCGGTATTCGTTGTATATCTTGCCTATTAGGCTCATTTCAATCACGCCGGTTGTATGATAGGGAGGTGCAACTAAACGGTAAGACCCCACTAGAATATTGCCATTGGAAATTCGCTTCAGGTCAAAAACAAAGTTTACTGTTGTGTACCAGCGGCAATCTCCCTTATAGTCATAGGCGGCATCGTAGGCAAAACTAGTCGGAGTTACAAAAACAACATTGTGTTGCATATATTCTGCTGTGGTCACAACTTTAGTAGGAAGTTTGACTTTCGCAGACAAAGGTTCTGTTCGGATTTCAATTACGTTTTCTTCGCCCGTTTCCAACCGTAGGATTATGGTATTATGATAATCACCATATAAACCATAAACGGGTATTTGATGAACTTTGCTTGCGGGGAAAGCGTGTGAAATATCACCGGCCGCTTCTTTACCCTTAACAGTAATCGTGACTTGCAACTCCTGTTCAGTTTTAAACATAATAAGTGCGGATAAAGGAGCGATTAAGTAGGGGTTTAGCTTGACATAGGGATTTTGGAAGGTGTAGTTCCCAGCTTCAAATTCTTTTAGAAACTGTTTTTCTGCTTCATACTGCTCATTAATAATGTGATTTACCCTTTGGAGTGTAAACTTTTCCGTCATTTGACTTCCTCCATTCATTTTTTATTGCTTTCTAATCAGTTAGAAGATAAGATAGAATAACAAAGAGTTTGATTGGGGCGTTGGACTTGTCAGATATTTACATTCAACCGGTTTTTACTTTGCAAACTTCAATGTCAGCTTCTATTAATACCTCTACTGCTAGAATTTACAAAAAAGGGGATATTATTTTTCATGTGGGTGATCAAATTCAAAGCCTCCATTATATAACTGAACAGTCCATAGTTTGCATAAAAAAGGGATTCTAAGAAGCCAAGCGTTTAGCTGTGTCGAGTTGCTTGGCACGAATTATTGCAATTATAGGAAAAAAAGAGGAATTTTTAAAACCTGCA
>Ga0153941_1001264_pt1 | contig 10247 bp, 7 predicted proteins | sample TSNJ025MetaG_FD_104733 | JGI IMG/M metagenome (GOLD analysis project Ga0153941, IMG submission 104733) | Attine ant fungus gardens microbial communities from New Jersey, USA - TSNJ025 MetaG | ecosystem: Host-associated > Fungi > Mycelium > Unclassified | place: USA: New Jersey, Brendan T. Byrne...
AGTAGCACAGCCACTGTAAAGTAGTATAAGTAGTAGTCCAATCTAATAAAGAACTCTATCGAGTTCTTCTTGAACATCCACCTAGGGTGATCACTAAGGACATTCACTGTCTATCAGTAACAGTAGTCATATGAATAAATCTTGTATACAAGGAGTTAGAGTTCTCTAAAAATGGAAGCTATGAGCCTCTATTAGCATATATTGGCTTTAAGACTTTTTCTTTGTTATCTTCAAAGTCCAAAAAGAGTTAATCTCTTTTATAATTATTAGAAAAGGTATCCTGCTATTCCTTTAAGATGTCATTGCACTCCTTCTTTCTACTAAATAAGAAAGAGTTTTTGCTAGGCAATATAGAGAAGTCATCAGCTTCTTTCACTTGGGTATTGACAATTTTATGTCTGGGCTACTCAGCTTTGCTTGGACAATACCAGAAGTAAATATGGTTATAGTTACCTCTTGTTGAATTGTTGAAAAACCTTATTGAGGTTGTCAAGATGTTTATAGATATCTTCCTTATCTGATGAGAGAGGAGAATAAAAAGAAATTTTGTTAGAGAAATGATCAACTACTCTTGAACTGGAAAAAAAAATTAGAATGAAACAGTAGGAAATTTTCATTGACTTCTGACAATCATTTATTGATATCTTTAATAGGACTTTTCAGTTTTGTATTTTGCTTTGTTGTGAGTTTTTGAGTCAAGAATTTATATAGATTTTGGTTCCTGGTATATTGTATGTTTAAGAGTGAGTTGATAGCATATGATGGAGGTATCAATTTATACCAAAGATAATGGCATCCATTGAGTTTTCTTAAATATAGGGAGATAGGAATAAAGTCTGCGATAGCTTTGACTTCTTCTAATGGAGATGTATAAAAGACCTCTGTTATTCATAAAGCAGCTCTTCTTTGCATTTTCTTTAGTTCCATTAGATTCATAATAATAGGTGTTATAAGGGAACCTTACCAATACTATTCCTAAAACACCAGACTTATAGCCCAGAGTAATCCTGCACTTGGTTAAATATTACATAGTAATATTTAATTCCCTTTAGCTTGACTTGGAGACTTCTGACCCTGACTAACAGGACTATAGGGTCAAGGATATCTCAGCAGTAGGAGTATATATATTGTAAAAGTGTATTCTAGAAGTCTTATCCTAATCTTTAAGGATTCTCTTAGAGTCTACTCTGCTCTAGTCACCCTTACAGGTGTGCCCTTGAAAAACCACAGCTGGAATCTATATAGTACCATGGATAGAATGCATATTCTATATAGAAGCCATTTTTGAAGAGAGAGGATACTATGCAAGGAGTTCTCCAAAAGTTTCATTGCATTGAGTGTTGAAAGACATTTTGTAGTATATGGGTAGATGTGGTAGTGGAATGTGAGTTTTCAGTCAAAAAAGAAGCCCAGATACCACCATATATATTTTGGATAGAGAATGGGGCCTTCTACTAAAGATAGATTAATAGAAGGGTTGTAAGGATTACATGCCCTGGTGAAATAAAAGACCTCTGATTTGCTGTGTTCTATAACTAGGCCTATCTTGAGAAGAATCTTGGATATAATGTTGTAGCTACTTAAAAGAAATATAAATAAGAGATCAAAACTCTTCTTTTGTGAAATTAAAAGACCATCATCTACAAAAGATAGAATGTCTGTTGGGATTTTTTTAATAAGTTTTTTTATTCTTTTTTTGAATATTTTCATAATTGGAGCCATATAAATAGTGGAAAGGATTGGAAAGAGAGCCAAGCCTTAGCCAACACTGATACTAGAGTTGAGTGGTGGTAAGATGAAACCATTTCAAGTGTATGTTGTTAACTGGTTATAATAGTAACTCTCGAAGAATTTTACAATATTATTGTTTAGGCCTACTTTTTTGAGATATGTGGACAGAAAGAAATGATTAAGAGAAGAGAAGAATTGAGCAATGTTAAATATGGTGACACTAGTATGACATTGCTTAATCTATCCAGTGCAAATAATATAAGTGAGATAAAGTCCAGCATTAATGGTTGAGCACTGTCTAATACCCTCTAATTGATTAGAGTCCAAGAAACCATTGGCTGACATATAGAACTGGAGTCAATTACTAATGACTTTCTCAATGAGTTTGCCAGTTGTGTTAAGGAGCACTATAAGTCAGAATACTTTAGTAGTGTTGTATACATCCTTATTGGGTTTGGAAATGACAACTGATATTGCTTCTTTGAAGTGTTTGGGCCAATGTTCTAGGAATATACATGTATTAGCTATATTAATAATTTTTCTAAGGCATGTATTATCAGCAATGATATTTTTGAGATGTCTCCAAGAGATATGATTGGAACTGGGGATGGATATAGATAAGTACTTAGCTATCACTTCTTTAAACTCTTGTTGAAAAAATATAGACCATTTGATAAAGTCAAATTAGAGACTATTATTTAGGAATCTTTCATTGATTGGTTGATTTTCAGCAGAATTGTATGATCTATAGAGGACATTCCACAAAGAGTCAAGAGTATTATATGGTTGGCCTTTGAATGTGATTGTTTCAATAGCTAGAAATATCTTCTTTTTGACCCAATCTATGAGGTCCTATAGATACTTATTTGAAATTGCAATTTTCTATATTTTGTCATCAAAGAATTCTCTTTTGGCCACCTATATCACAAATGGCCACTTACTGATTTGTGATTGCTTGATTTGATAATCAAAGTGTTCAAAAAAGCAAAGTTAGACAAGTAGCAAAAGATGTTGTTAAGTCTGAGATTTATTCTTAGACATACAGTTCTTAAATATATGATTGTAGTGGTCTGTGTACCAGAATAGCCTACCACATGATCACTACCTATTGTTTTACATATAGAAGTGCTATTATTCTTGAAATAGAGATAACCTAACCATCTTAGGGCAGTTCTTTGTTCTATTCAAGGACAGATGATAATCTATGAGTAAAGATCAATATCATATACAAACATTGAGGACCTTGTATCTCCATAGGATCTTATTGCCTCTGGATCTATTTATAGCCAAAAGAAGTGCATTGAAGAGAGCTTTACAATGGTCATTGAAGCAAACAATTATGTTAAGCGGTTCCTGAGATATCAGCAATTTAGTGTCTGGTGACTTGGTGATCACTGACTGATCTGCTGATAACTTGGTGAATACTGATTGCTTTGAGACATTTTTGGTACTGTTTGAAAGGTCTTCTTAAGGGCTTTTGGTAGCCATTTAGATTGTTGAAATAGGTCAAGTATTTCTAGAGTTATGGTCTGAATGAAGTTTGTAACAACCTGTACTGCTGTTTTGAAAGCTTTCTAGTAAGGCTTGCAGTACACTTCTAGTTCCACCACTTCTTAGAGTGTTTTGTGATTCTTTTGATTTTTATATATCTGGACCACATACTCCCAAACACCACAGTTAGTTTGTTGACCAGTGTTTTGAGTTTTGGCTTGTCATTGATGTTCTCAGTATTCAACTATTTAATATTCTCTTTGATCTCTTTAATGAAATTATCTTTCTCTTTACTATCCTTTTTGATAGACTAGATAACAACATCAATATCTTTGTTCTTCATTCCAACTTCTATGGCTATAGAGATGTGGTTGGATGGTTTTCTCTTGTCTAGAAAGAAAATGTACTTGCCAAATCCAGAGTTGTCAGAGGGTAAAAACACTAAGTCCAATACTGAGTTAGTATCTCTAGGATTGTCAGTATATTTTGTAGGACCTGGGTTTGAAAAGAGGAATAATTCAAGTTTTAGGCTGTCAGCAACTAAATTGAGAACTTCTATGTGAGTGGAATAGTGCAGATAATTAGGATTCCAGTTATAATCTCTGATATTGAAATTTCCAGTTATCACAATTGTATTTCTAATGTTTCTGATATTATTTTGTAAGACATGCAGAGCTGTTTGATTGTTGTCCAAGTAGACATTTATGATGTAGTTGATGTCTTGTCTATTGTGGAAGAATAAGACATTGATATTCTGATAGTTGATAATATCAGATTGAAGCAAAAATCTGAGTCTTGAAATATGCCTGTTAATGTAGGTAACAATATAGTAAAAGGGTGCAAAAGGGAATTGCTTACTGGGATAGATAATAAGGCATAGTACTAGCTCCAATCATATACTAAAGGTTTAAAGGAATAAAGCAAAAGTGGAGGATTAAAGAAGAATATCAGAAATTATATGCAGCTTTATGTAAGTTTTATTGTTATTTGGTGTTAAATAGGTGTGAGGTTGTTCTAGATCCATATTTCATATCCTCTCTAAGATATTAACCTTTACACACTATAACAAAAGCTTTTCTGGAAAATATAGTTAATTTCCCTAGATCTTCTACACTTAGTTGTCCTCTTATCTATATCCCCAACACCAAACCTTATAGGTATAATGCAATTCAAGTGTATATCAGCAACTGACTCAGAAACCTTAAGCTAAGGTTTAACTCAAGATAGTTCTTCAGGATTAGAAGAGAACTTGATGGGGTTCTTGCTTAGTTGTAGTCTACTATATATATAGATATACTATTTTTGTCATAGTTGGAGTGACTCATGATAGTACTCCCCTTCTAAAGGTTCTTATCTTGAGGATTTCATAGTTTGTTATATAGGTTCTGTAAATTACCCATTTTGTCTTTTTTATCCTATTCTTTTACTCTATCTTCTTCAAATTCTTGCTCATTTTCTTTTTTCTCTTCATTGTTCTTTTCTTGGATTATTTCTAATGTTTCCCTTCCTTTTGCCCTTCCTGATCTCTATTGTCTCCAATTCCTTTCCAATCTTCTCTATCAAATTTCCTATTATCCTATCTATATAGTAGTTTTGCTGTATATCTTCCTAGTAATTCTTTTTTATGATCTTCTTTCAAGTTCCTTTTCTTTATTCTTCTGGCCTCTTCTCTGTATTCTTTCTCAAACCTATCTACCAACTCTTGTATATTCCCCAGATTTTCCCTTGGTTTCCAGATATAGCAGCTTAGCCTGAGACAACTTAATCATACTCCAAGTCTGAGTTGACAAGGAGAACTCAATAGAGTTTCTATTGGGTTCTGTATACTACTTATACAACTATTACATGGTTTGTGTACTACTCTCCCACACTCATCATGTGACTCCATCATATGACATAACACTGTGATATTCTGATATGTGACTGTGATGTATAATATTAGTCATATATTACTTTTTTGCACTCCTTTCTTATATAGTAAGCTCAAATAGAAAAAGAAATATAAAAAGAAAAGAAATATAAATAATAACTTAGCTGTTTTGCCAAGTCATAACACCAAGTGTCTTCTTCTGCTGTACAACCTCTTTATTATACCAGGTATCTATTTTTTCCTCAAAACTTTCTCTTATTTAATATTTTTTCTACCTTATATTTCTCTTTTCCTTCAATTATACTAGTAAAGGTTGTTTCTTTTTCTGACCCTCTACTTGATCTTTATACTTTCATACTCTGCTAACATTTACTACTAAATGTATCTTAATACTACTTGGTAACTCCAGTTCAATTGTATTTGTTGAAATTATTCTTTTAACTTTGTAAGATCCCACAAATTATTCTATTAGTTTTTTTGATTGTCTCCTCTGCATTTGATATTTGAGATCTTTTGTACTCAGTAATACCCAGTCTTCCACTTTATACCCTTCTGGTTTACTCCTTTTTCTATCTGCATACTTCTGCATTTCCTCCTGACTTTTCCTTAATGCTACTCATACACTTCCTTTATTCTTGTCACAAATTCCACTGTCTTTTCAAACTTTCCCTTTTTCCTCATCTCAAATTCCATGTATAGATCCTATCCATTATTTACTTTGAACAATGACACTTTTGTACTTGTCTGTACTTTATTGTTATATACAAACTCTGCTGTTGCTAGCCAGTCAGGCCATTGCTCTTGCCTGTGATTGATAAATATCTCCAGGTATTATTCTAAGTCCTGATTTATTCTTTTTGTCTATCTATCTATCTGTGGATGGTAGACTATTAACAACTTTGTGTTAATCTCCAATATATTGTTCAGTTCCTTTATTATTTCTACTTCAAACTGCACTCCTCTATCTGTAATAATACTCTTTAGTAGACCATGTAGCTTCCAGACATTATTCTGGAACAATCTTGCCACTCCCTCTACCAAAGTCTTTTCCATAGTAGACATAAAGTGTGCCATTTTTGTTAATCTATCACATACCACTAGTATACTATTGTATTTCTGTGCTAATAGTAACTTTGTGATGAAATCTGCTGTAATATAGGCCTAGGGTTTCTCTAGTACTACATTTGACATTAATTTCTCTGCTAGTGTCTCTGTATGATTCTTGTTTCTTTGGTAGCTTGACTTTCTTTATTACCTCTGGCCACTAGAAGTTTCTAGTAACCAACTCTGTTGTCTTCTACTGCCTTCTATGTTCTTTTACCAGTGTATTATAGTATAGCTAGATTACTTCTGCTTTCAGTTTCTTGTTCCTTGTATCACAAATAACTACTTACTAATTTGTAAGTTGATGATTTAATAATAAAAAGACTCAAAAAAGCAAAGTTTAGACAGTAGCAAAAGATATTGTTAAGTTTGAGGTTTATCTTTAGACATACAGTCCTTAAATACATAATTGTGGTGGTCTATATACCAGGACAGCCTACCATATGATCACTACCTATTGTTCTATATATAGAAGTACTATTATTCTTGAAATAAAGATAACCTAACCATTTTAGGGCAGTCCTTTGTTCTATTTAAGAGCAGATGATAATCTATAGATAAAGATCAGTATCATGTACAAACATTGAGGACCTTGTATCTCTATAGGATTTTATTGCCTTGGGGTTTCTTTACTTCTGCTTACTTCATTTCTTCTACTGCTTTTATCATTTCATTATCTTTTTCATCTGACTTCTTAATTTTCTCCAATAAATCTACTTTCTCTATCATAATTTCTACCACTTATGTTGTTCTGATTTCCAGCCACTTCTTTTTTACCAATACTCTATCCTTGTTATCTCTCTTCACCCCTATTTGCCAGTCTGGATGCCTACTGAGGCTATTAGCTTTTTTCATGCTGTTGCCTGGTATATGTTTAAGAGTAAAGTCAAATCTAGATAGATACAAGGCCTATCTTGCTTGTCTATAGTTCAGTTTCTGACTACTCATAAAGTATTTTAGATTTTTGTGGTTGCTCCAAGTCTTAAATTTGTTTTGTGCTTCTTCTAGCAAGTACCTCTATTCCTCTAAGTATCTGATGATTGCCAGCATCTCTTGATTATAAATTCCATAATTTCTTTCAGCTTCATTCAACGACTTTGAAATAAAGGCTATTTGTAAGGGGACTACACTAAGTCACACTCCTAATGCACTAGTAGTAGCCTACTGGAGTGACCCTGTACTAATTAAATAATAATTACATAACATTTAATTAGTCATCTACTTCTGCATTCCTGACCTTGACCCTTAGAATGTTCTATAGCTAAGAGGACTTGTATATATAGTGTAGAGTACCCTTTTAAAAGCCTCATTCTATTCTCTAAGAATTCTTCTGGAAGCTCCACTCCAGTCACCCTTATAACAGAATAGGATTTTCTGAATAGAGTCTTGGAAGAATGTAGTAGATAGTCTCTACTTGGTTGTTTTCTACTGCCCACACCCAACCCTCCATGCCTCTGCTCCATACTAGATGTTGTATGCAGACACCCTTCAGGGTATGGCTGATGCCCTGGCTTATCTACAGTATTACCTGCATAAAGTCACTAAAAGACAAAATAACTTAGAAATAAACATCAACAATACCTTTTCTGCTTTGACTGCCCAGCTGCAACAACTCACACAGCTAGTATCAAACTCTTCTCTTCAACCTTCAGCTCTGGTGGCAAACTCTCTACCATTCTCTATATTGGCATCTCTCTCTCTAGTAAACCCCTGTTCTCAAGCCTGCCCCAAGCTCTTCTCTTCTTTGGACTTCAATAGCAATTACAATACTGGACAAGTATTCCTGAACTCCTACATACTATATATATGCCTAGCTCCAGAATAATTCAGCTGTGAAGAGAAGAAAGCCCTGTAGGCCCTTATTTTTTTCAAAAGTGGTTATATGGCAAAATAGTCTAAGAATCTGTTTTGCCAAGAAGCAGATACTGGATTCTTCCCAATCCAAACCTAGGCTGACTTTGAGGCTCAGTTTAAGGTATAGTTCTTTCTAGTGAATAAAAAAGTAAATATGGTCAATACCCTGGAAGAGTTCTTCTACCACTAGAAAACTTGGATAGTGGATGATTACCTTGATACCTTCCAGTTATTTGTCTCTAATACAGGCTATACTGACCTCTAGACTCTTATGGTCAAGTTCCACCAAGGGCTGAGGATTGGTATCTAAAACTAGATCATAACTATACCCTACAGATGTCCCTCAGACATAGATCTAGAAGCTTGGTACCAATCTGTCCAGAGGATCAACCAAGCATATCTCACTAATAAGGTCTTCCAGTCAACTCAGTACAGCATGTCCTTTGCTCCAGTCAGAAGTCTTCCATCACAGTCCTTTCCCCTCTCAGTAGTTCAAATCTCCTCTACTATTGCTCCAACTCTAACCCCAATTCCAAAGCCAATACCTCTTTCTTCTTCTATGGATGTTCCCATGGACATAAACACAGCTAGGAGGTCAAAGCCCCTACCTCTGCAAGGATGCTTGCTACTAGTATGAAGATGCAAACCACCTAGTCAAGAACTGTCCCCATTATCTCAACATGAGATAGCTGTTGTCCAAGCAATAAGAGGAACTCATAGAGGACCTCCTAGCAATACAAGATATACAAGAAGTGGAAGCCTGGAAGGTTAAAAAAGACAAGGATTTTGTAGAGAGTGACCAGTGACAAGTGTGCTCCAGCTACTAGTAAATAGATTTACTGTACTTGAAGTAGAGACTAATATAGATAACAGTGAACCTATAGACATATCTCCTTTCTCCATCCCAAAATGCAACCCCTTCCTCTGGAGACCAAAGTAGGAAAAAAGACTACCTATCTGGCTCTCTGCCAGTGTATTAGATATGTATGGAACCTTTCTGTAACTTACTATAGAACTAAGTACCATGAATACAAGTGAGCTCCACTCTATGAAGGCTCTCCTAGACAGCAAAGCCACAGGAAGCTTTATAGACTAAAACTTTGTTTGCTCCAAGGGACTTAATACCTGAATGATCTCATATTCTATCCCTGTCTTCAATGTAGATAGCTCTCCAAATAAAGCTAGTGAAATCTCTGAAGTAGTGGACATCCTTCTGCAGTATGGCATCCACTTAGAAAGGATGCTACTTACCAACTCAGGTTTTGAAAAGCAAGATTTGATCTTGGAATACAACTGGCTAAAAAACCATAATCTGAAGATCAATTAGGGAACTGGTAAGGTTGAGATGACATGTTATCCTCCTCGCTGCAAAGGAGGTCATGCTCTATGCAAGGAGCAGACTAGGTAGAAAAAAGCAGAGCTCTATATCTTTGATTCATGCAGAGATGGACCCTACTCTTTACTCCTAGAAGAGGACATGGATGAGCTCCCTCTCTCTAGTACCAATGATAGAGACTAGAAACTCAAAGACCACTTGTTCATAATATAAATACTCCTAGAACCTATAACTACCAATCTTAGAGCTATGGCCACTAACTCTTAGTGACTGGCAAAGGATACCTAGCACAATACAGAAAACCAAAATCCTACTGTCCACCTACTGGAATATACTCAAGGATTTGAGTCTATCTTTGCAAAGAATAGTTTTGACATTCTCCTAGAGCATTGCTATTGGGACCACACTATTGAGCTGATTCTGGGATCTGAGCCCAAATCATCAAAGGTATATCCTCTGTCTCTGGTAGAGCAGACCGAGTTAGATACATTTCCAGAGAAAAACCTATGTATAGGTTGTATCTGCCCCTCTAAATCACCTATGGCCATACTGGTCTTCTTTATCAAAATAAAAAACAGTTCCTTCTGACCAGTACAAGACTATTGCATCCTAAACTCTATAATGGTCAAGAACCAGTACACATTCCCTCTTATCTCTGAGCTCATCTTCTAGCTCTATAGAGCCTGTCACAAACTTCATTCAGACCATAACTCTGGGAATACTTGACCAATTTTGACAATCTAAATGGCCACCAAAAGCCCTTAAGAAGACCTTTCAAACAGTACCAAAAACATCTCAAAGCAATCAGTATTCACTGAGTTATCAGCAGATCAGTCAGTGATCACCAAGTCACCAGACACT
>Ga0153941_1001265_pt1 | contig 10247 bp, 9 predicted proteins | sample TSNJ025MetaG_FD_104733 | JGI IMG/M metagenome (GOLD analysis project Ga0153941, IMG submission 104733) | Attine ant fungus gardens microbial communities from New Jersey, USA - TSNJ025 MetaG | ecosystem: Host-associated > Fungi > Mycelium > Unclassified | place: USA: New Jersey, Brendan T. Byrne...
GATGGTTAGGTTATCTCTATTTCAAGAACAATAGCACTCCTATATGTAGAACAATAGGTAGTGATCATGTAGTAGGCTGTTCTTGTGCACAGACCACCACAATCATATATTTAAGAACTGTATATCTGAGGATAAACCTTAGACTTAACAACATCTTTTGCTGCTTGTCTAACTTTGCTTTTTTGAACACTTTGATTATCAAATCAAGCAATCACAAATCAGTAAGTGGTCATTTGTAATACTTGCGCTTTCTCTAATGCTGCTTTTATTTCCTCCTGGATTTTTCTCATTCTCTTTACAAATTTTTCCACCATTTTGTACTTCCCCTTCCTTCTTCCTTTGAATCCCATCTTTGGGTCTTGACCATAATTTGCTTTAAATGGCGATGTTTTTGTTACTACATGGACCTTGTTATTGTATACAAACTCCACTGTTCCCAACCAATCCAGCCACTGCTCTTGCCTGTGATCGATGAAGACTCTTAGGTACTGTTCTAGCTCCTGGTTTATCCTCTCCATTTGTCCATCCGTTTGGGGGTAATAGGCCGTCAAGAGCTTTGTCTAAATTCCTAGTAAGTTATTCAGCTCCTTCATTATTCCTGCTGCAAACTGCACTCCCCTGTCTGATATGATACTTTCTGGAAGTCCATGCAACTTCCATATGTGGTTCCAAAACAGCTTTGCAAGTCCCTCTACTGATGTTTTCTCCGTTGTTGCTATAAAGTGCACCATTTTACTAAAACAATTGCATACTACTAGGATTATGTCGTATTCCTGGGCTAGGGGCAGTTTGGTGATAAAATCTGCCAATATATGACTCTATGGTTTTTCTAGGATTGCGTTGGGCATTAGCTTTCCTGCTAGTGCCTCACTTCGGTTCTTATACCTTTGACAAGCATCACATCTGTTTATATATCTTCCCACCTCTTTCATTATTCCTGGTCACCAGTAATTCCTGCCAATCAACTCTGTCGTTTTCCATCTCCCTCTGTACTCTCCTACTGGGGTGTCATGGTATAATTGTATTATTTCTCTTCTGAGGTCCCCTTCTGGCATATATATTCTTCCTTCCTTCATTACTATTCCATCTTCTACTTCCCATTCTTTGTCTCTCAGTGTCTTGATTCCTGCCTTTTTCAGCTCCTCTACTGCTTTTATGACTTTCTCATCCTCTTTCTGCACCTTCCTGATTTTTTCTTTTAGGTTTTCCTCCTCTATTATTGTTTCTGCTTTCCTAATCCACTCCGGCTTCAGTAGTTTCTGATTTTCATTATCTCTTTTTACTCTATCCTGCCAGTCTGGCCTTCTGCTTAATCCATCTGCCTTCCCCATGCTCTTTCCTAGAATGTGCTTCAATGTGAAACTAAACCGTGATAGGTATAGAGTCCATCTTGCTTGTCTTTGGTTTAATTTCTAACTCACCATAAAATACTGGAGGTTTTTGTGATCTGTCCAGATTTCAAATTTGAGTTTTGCTCCTTCCAAATAATGCCTCCATGCTTCTAGGCATCTTATTACTGCCAACATCTCTTTATTGTGAATTTCATAATTCCACTCAGTAGCGTTTAGTGATTTAGAGATGAAAGCCACCGGTCTCCATTTGCCATCTTCACACTTCATCAATAACACCCCCTCTGTTGCATAATCTGAGGCATCTGCTTTCACTCTCATCTCCCTATCAATGTCTGGGATAGCCAGAACAGGTTCCGTGGTGAACACTGTCTTGAGTTCCTCAAATGCTTCCTCTTGTTTCTTTTCCCACTTCCACTTTTGCTCCTTCCTGACTAGCACATGTAGCGGTGCTGCTATCCTAGCAAAGTTCTTTATGAACCTCCTATAGTAATTGGTGAGGTCTAGGAACTTTTGTACTTTCTTGACATTCCTTGGTGCCGGCCAGTTCAGAACTCCCTTTACCTTTTCCTTCTGCATTTCTACTCCTTTTGGGCCAATTACTACTCCCAGGAATTCTACTTCCCTTACTTTCCATTTGCATTTCTCCGGCTTTATGAACAGATTGTTTTCTTCCAGTCTCCTTAGTACTTTCTCTACCAACTCATCATGTCCTTCCTCCGTATCTGTGGCTACTAAAATGTCATCAATGAAAGTCGCCATATCCCCTTGGTTTATGAGGTCTCTGAACAGGTCATTCATCATTGCTTGGAAGGTAGCCAGGGAGTTTGTCAACCCAAAATACATGACAGTGGATTCGTATACTCCGATATGTATTGTGAATGCTGTCTTCCATTTGTCTCCCTCCTTGATCCTGACATTATTGTATCTCCATCTCAAGTCTAATTTCGTAAACACCTTCCTCTTTCCTACTCTGTCCAATATATCTGTAATGAGGGATAGAGAGTATCCATTCTTTATTGTTCACTGGTTTAAGTGTTGATAATTTTGTACTATCCTCTGGGTACCATCCTTTTTTGCCACAAAGTGTACCGGTGATGTTTGGGGTGATTTGGAGGGTCAGATGTATCCTTTTCTCAATTGGTCTTCTACGAATTTCTGTACTTCCTCTTTTTCTTCTCTCGATAGTGAGTATACCTTCTCCTTTCTTGGCATAAACCTTTCTTTTAGCTCTATGGCATGGTCCCAGGTCTTTTGTACCGGTATCCTTTTTGACTCCTTTTTTCCAAATACTTTCTTCCACTTCCAGAATCTCTTAGACACTAGTTCTCTTAATACTTCCTTGTCCTCATTTTTTTCTGTCTTCCTTACTTTTTTCTCCTTTTCTTCTTGCTTTCTTTTTCCACATATAGGTGGATAATATGTCATCTTCACCTCTCCCTTTTCCCAATCTATTTCTGGGTTGTAGACTACTAGCCATGGCATTCCCAGTATTAACTCTGTCTTTCCCAAGTTGTACACATCCATTCTCGCTCTTTCCATATGTCCCTTGAAGAACATATTGCACTCAACCTGGTGTGTTATAGCTCCTTCTGCATTCGCTGTTCCATCCACATTCCTAACTAAAAGAGGTTTTTTTAGCTTCTCCATCTTAAATCTCTTTTCTTTTGCAAAGGTTGTGTCCATGAACAGACCTGTTGCACCGCTATCCAACAATGCCTTCACTGTTACTCCTTCATGACTCTCTAGCTTCTCTAACCCTACTTTCAGCCAGACTTTCCTCAACGGCCGTAGTGTACGCCGTATATCTCTTACTCTCTCAGTTGTATTGGTAGATATCAATTTATTGCCTGGTTTTTCCAGGCGCAATATACTGTACATATTATTAGAGGCCAGCCAAGAGCTCACTGTCCTTTATTTTCTTTTGCTGACTCCTGCAGCATTTCTACTATCCTTCTTCTATGTCTTTCCTAGCAATTTTTGGCCATATAGCCCCATTTTCCACACACGTAGCATGTCCTATCTCCTTCTCTTCCTCTATCTACATCCATTGTGTTTGGGTCTCTCCTTGGATCCGTTTGAGCTCCCCCTCTATTAGTTGTGTTTCCACTACCTCCTCCTCTGTATTCCCTTCCCATTCTCTATGTTATTTGTCTCCCTCTCCCTCCATATGATCCTCCTCCTCTTGGCTGCACATTTCCCCCTGGGCATACCGCATTTCTTCCCAGCACTCTTTCCTCTGCCCTGCTTTGTCTTTGATTCCTATCCAATCTTACTGCCCTTTTCTGCTACTCCCCAATGGTGGTAGGCGGTTCCTCTGCTTTGGCCAACTTCCTTCTGATGGCCCTATTCAATCCCCTTTTGAATTCTTCGATGAGAGGTCTTTCCTCATAGCCACTCCCTCTAGCAACCTTTTTAAACTCCTGTACATACTTGTCGCAGGTCCTTCCCCCCTGCTTAATTGTTCTTAGCTGCTCTATTTTTCTTTCCTCCTCTGATGTTTCTCTGAAGTTGTTCCTTATCTTTGCAAACAACTGTTCTGCTGACTCCACCTCTGATTCTCCTTTTGCTAACTCATCCAACAGGTTATCTTTCTATACCTCTGCTATTCCTCCTTGCATATATGATAATACCCAGGCTACCTGGATTGCTCCCACCTCCTCTGTCATCTTCATTCTGATGTATAGTTGAGCTGTGTTTACAAACGTGCTTACTTCCTCTATCTTCCCACTAAAGACTTGAGGCCTTGCAACCTCTACTCTGCTCTCTTGTTGCTGGAGGAGCATAGTGTTAACCTACTGCTGCAGGGTGGTGATCATAGCGAGGAGTTGTTCCTCTCTGGAAGAGGTTTTATAAAGTATCCTTTCTGTATAATGTTTTAGATAGAGAACTGGAGATAATATAGAAGGCAAAGTATACTGGTTATAAATTGGCTATCTAGACCTTGTATAGGTCCTTTTATTTGTGAGATTGGTTTTAATTCAAGTTTTTTTGCAAAATTTTCTAATATAAAGTTAGTAGTTGTACTACAATCAAGGAAACAATAGGTAATCTGATGTATTGTTTCTTTCTTTATAGTTAGAAGAGATGCAGTAACTATATTAATAGAGTTGAAAGAATTATCATGATTACTGTAAGTCTGATTTGGTCAAGGACTTGATATAGAGGTTATCTGCTGCATTAAGCTTAGTCTTTTCCCTTAACTGATTTAATACTTGTACTCAGATTTGATTCTCTAGCAGGGAGAATTTCAATAGTGTTTAGTTGGGGTCAAGAAATCTTTACCAAACAGTTTGCAGCAATATAACCTGATCTACTGTAGTATAGACATAGATACAATGCTCAATACTGATTCTTTTCTTTGAGGACTAGAGGTTCTGTACAATGGGGAAAAGATACAATTGAGAGGTATATTGGGGTAGTAGAGATGGTAGTAAAGGGGCAAGGAGTAAATAGAGCTAGAAAACAAGAGATAGGGGTATAGTAGGAGTTTTTTAAGTAGCAGAAAGTCCACTGTTTGTCTGTTTCTAATATAGTATGTTTGAGTTAGCTATAGTCACTTTTTTTGCATGGGATTTCTACTAAAAAATCTTTGATATTCTTCTTTAGACTTCTATAAAAAAATATTTTTCTATATTATACAAGGTTAGTCTACTTTTTGTACTAATCTCTTGAAATCTGATGTATATTCTTGGACAGATTTAGTTTGTTTCAAGGAGTAAAGTTACTTGGTTAAATAATTCTGGATATTTGGATCTTGGAATTGTTTCCTAAATACTACAAAAAATTTCTGCCAGTTCTCTTGGAGTTTTAAGTTCTCTCCTGTCAGTATTGGTTTAGTTCACAATGCTGCATTTCCTTCCAAGTGTTGATAGATGAACATTACACAACATATATTATCAGCAAACTTTTGGGAGGCCAATAGAAATATCCTATTTATTTTTGTGAAGAATCAGTCAAAATCATGGGATTTTCTATAGAATAGTTGAATATGAGGGCTCTTTTCATCTTTGATATTGATGTTAAAAGAGGTAATTGAATAATGGTTACTAGTGGCCATTTCTGAAAGAGGATATTTATTATTGGAGAGATCAGAATTAAGTATGTGAATCTCTGGGATATTTTTCTTCTTGAGTATAAAAAGCTAGAGTTAGATCTGGAAAAGCTAAGTCTGGAACCTGGCTATCTCTATACTGGTTTTTTTTTTCTTAAGGCTTAAAAAAGGGTGTTAGGGGATTATTAATAATATCAGGTTTATTATTTAGGAAACTAGACTGGGAATGAGTTAATAGATAGACCATGTTGAATTAAGACTTAGGGAAAATAAAGCAAGGCAAGGTAAGACAAGACTAGAATTGACAACTACAGTTAAGTAGTATAAGTCTCAAAATATCCAGAAATGAGACTAAACTTAAGGGTAGTTTGTTAATATTGTAAATTTGAGACTAAAAAAGGAATTATCTAAGCAAGTATTATAAGAGAGTATTACATAATATTATAATCAATAATTAATGTATGTTTTGTTTCTGACAGTCTCTGAGTCAAGCTAAAGGGAATTAAATATTACTATATAATATTTAATTAAGCACAGGATCACTCTGGAATGTAAGTCTGGTATTTCAGAGACAGTATTGGTAGGGTCCCCTTATAGATACTAGCTTCCAATTATGTACTAAAGGTTCAAGGGGATGAAACAGAAATAGGAAATTAAAAAAGGATATTAATACTAAGTTATAAAGAATCAAGATTTATCTTAGGTAAATATTCAGAAAAAACTTAATAAAGTTCTCTATTAGATTGCTTTAGCTATTTATACAAATGTTTGTTGGTCTATGCATCTGTCTCCTACAATTACATAACCCTTACTAGTAACTATACATATCTTACATAATCCTTCCTATGCTATTTATATTTTTTCTATATTGTATTCTTGGATATTTTCTATTAAGCTAATGAATATACAAGAAATAGTTTTCTTCTTGGGAATTGTTTTATAACAAAGAGTATTAGAAATTATATATAGCTTTATATAAGTTTTATTGTTATTTGGTGTTAAACAAGTATGAGGTCATTCTAGATCTGTATCACATATCCTCTCTAAAAGATCAACCTTTATACATCATGACAAAAGCTCCTCTGGAAAATACAGTTAGTTAATCTTTTTAGATCCTCCATACTCAGTTGCTCCCTTATCTATACCTCTAATACCAAATCTTACAGATGTGATGCAATTCAAGTGTATACCTAGCTAAGCTTTCTTAGCTCATTGTCCTTTTTGAAGCCTGTCTAGGTTGAGTCTGCAACTTGGTTCTAGATTGAGTCTTGGTATATTCTGTACTCTGTTACTAATACTATACTAATTCCAAAAGTTGTTACTTAAGATATATTGTGTTAAACAATTCTAGAGGTAGTAGAAATAGAGGCATACACCAAAATGATTTCTTGTTGCTATTTCATCTGCTCCTGGAACTATATATTAAATATTACAAATTATGGAAACTCAATAAAGTAAAATAATAAAGAAAATTATTGCTACTTTTGATGCCATCTCAATTTCTCTCTTGTTATCACAAATGGCTACTTACTGATTGGTGATTGCTTGATTTGATAATCAAAGTATTCAAAAAAGCGAAGTTAGACAAGCAGCAAAAGATGTTGTTAAGTCTGAGGTTTATTCTCAGATATACAGTTCTTAAATATATGATTGTGGTGGTCTGTGCACAAGAACAGCCTACTATATGATCACTACCTATTGTTCTACATATCGGAGTGCTATTGTTCTTGAAATAGAGATAACCTAACCATCTTAGGGTAGTCCTTTGTTCTATTCAAGAACAGATGATAATCTATAGATAAAGATCAGTTATCATGTATAAATATTGAGGACCTTGTATCTCTATGGGATCTTATCACCTCAGGATCTATTTATAGCCAAAAGAAGAGCATTGAAGAGAGCTTCACGATGGTTATTGAAGTGAATGATTACATTAAGCAGTTCCCGAGATATCAGTGATTTAGTGTCTGGTAACTTGGTGATCACTGACTGATCTGCTGATAACTCAGTGAATACTGATTGCTTTGAGACATTTTTCATACCGTTTGAAAGGTCTTCTTAAGGGCTTTTGGTGGCCATTTAGATCGTTGAAATTGGTCAAGTATTCTTAGAGTTATGGTCCAAATGAAGTTTATGATACTTGTACTAAGTTCTCTAACTCCTAAGATGATATATCCTTCTTTTAAAGCCTTTCTATTACCATAAACTTCATTCAGACTATAACTCTGGAAATACTTAACTGATTTCAATAATCTAAATGGCCACCAAAAGCCATTCAGAAGACCTTTCAAACAGTATCAAGAATATCTCAAGGCAATCAGTATTTACTGAGTTATTAGTAGATCAATCTATGATTACCAAGTTACCAAATACTAAATTGCTAATATCTCAGGAACTACTTGATATAATCATTTTCTTCAATAACCATTGTGAAGCTCTCTTCAATGCACTTCTTTTGGCTATAAATAGACTTAGAGGCAATAAGATCCCATAGAGATACAAGGTCCTTAATATTTGTATATGACTATTAGTATAGAGTCATGAAAACTTAGAGCTCAACCAGAGTAGTTATTTAGGAAGAACTCAATAGAATTCTTTGTTGGATTCCACTAGGTACTTATACAAATATTAGATAGTCTATGTGCCTATCTCCTGCAATCATATAACCTTTACTAAGAACTATTTATATCTTATATAATTCTTTCTACACTATTTATATCTTTCCTGCATTATATTCTTGGATATTTTCCATCAAGTTGATGAATGTATAAAAATTAGTTTCCTTCTTGGGGGTTATTTTATAATAATGACACTAATTTTTATTTATAGATTATTATCTGTTCTTGAATAGAACAAAGGACTACCCTAAGATGGTTAGGTTATCTCTATTTCAAGAACAATAGCACTTGTATATATAGAACAATAGGTAGTGATCATATAGTAGACTGTCCTGGTATACAGACCACTATAATTATATATTTAAGGACTGTATATCTGAGAATAAATCTCAAGCTTAACAATATCTTTTACTATTTGTCTAACTTCACTTTTTTGAGCACTTTGATTATCAAATCAACCTATCATAAATCAGTAAGTAGCTATTTGTGATATCTATCAAAGATAATATATACTTGAGACACATTTCTTCTAGAATTTTCTTTTTTCTTTTTAGTTTATTTATCCTATCTTTCTCTAAACTTAGTTAGTATTCCAACTATCCATCAGATATCTAGTAACTTCTTTTTGAAATACTATGCCCTTCTAAGTAGCGGCCAATATATCTTATCTGAAAATAGAGTAGTACTAATAAGATCAATACTTATTTGTAAGTACTATTCTTGGTTCTAAGTTTGTTTTTTTTAACCTTCCAATATAAACTAGAGACTCTATAGTTATATTAAACTATAATCATCTACAAGTGGTTCTAGATTGCCATTTTATCTAAAATATTCTTTTAATCTAGTGCTAGCTTACTGTTCTTGTTTCCTAAGTTTTAGTAGTAAGCTTTGTCTATCTTAAGTATCACTTTAGACTAGTTATCAATCCTACTCTTGCTTAAGAATATATGTATAATGGATTCTAGAGCAAATTCTTCTTATGAATCCATTGTTATAAAGTATATTAAATGTTACTTTTTATGCAAGATTTATTTGCAGCATAACACTGTAACTAGGGGACTTATATATATAGTATAAATTACCCTCTAGGAGTCTCATTCTATTTTTTGAGAAATCTCCTAGAGGTGAGTTATAATATACTCTGGACTCTATTTATATAGTAAGGAATCTTCTGGAGTTACTTTACTCTAGTTGTTCTTATATTGCTTTTATATCTATATTATGATTCTATAGGTATTATGATAAATCCTCTAGAAGATATAGAAAAGTATAATGAATGAAGAGGTAATTTCTCTCTGGATGATTATTATGAAGTTGATTATCTTAAAGGAGATAAGTATGAGTGGATGTTTAATTCATTGAACAAATAGAAAGAAGCTCAGAAAAAAAGATGGAAAGATTAGACTGTTACTCTCAATAACTATAATTGACTGATATCAATAGGAACTACTAAATAGAATCTTTAAAAAAATCAAGATCAAGAGAAACAAACATTACTTAAATCTAAAGAAGGATTAACTTGAAAAGGAAGTATGAGAAAAGAATACTCAAACAAACTCATAGACAATTAAACTCCTAAAACAAATATTAGTAGTAACTTGAACATTAATAATCACAGACAGTGTTATTTACTACTCTATTAGGATAGATTAGTAGAACTGTTCATAAATATATTTGGAAAGAATGAAGAACTTCAAGTTCTTTCTTCTTTTCTAAATCTTTGGTTTAGAAAGATACTTCAAGAAAGTATTGTCATAATTAACAATTATTACTGAAGTGAACATTGACTAGAAGACAACTGGATATACTCTTGTTGACATACCTTAACAGGATATTACTTGGGAAGTAATAGCACAAGAACTATCAGTTATCCTTAGGTGACAAATATATTTGGAGTCTAAGTCATAACAATAGAAGTAGATAAATTAGGAGTTCAAGAGGGAAAATTATAAATAAAAGAAAAAAAATAATAATAAGTAATATTGAATTTCCAGTATATGCTCATTAATTCCAGACTTAATCATTTTTCTCCTTTATTAGCCCAGATCTTAGAATAGGTTTTTTTAGTTTTGTTCTCAACCATAGCTTGTTCATCCTTACATTCTCTGCCAATATATATCTTCCTCCTGACCCCCTTGAACAATTCACTTAACTTGGGGCCAGTACAGCAATGGACACAACTACAATAGTTGAGGTCTAGCCCCATTCTTCACAGTACTGAGCTTA
>Ga0153941_1001273_pt1 | contig 10204 bp, 7 predicted proteins | sample TSNJ025MetaG_FD_104733 | JGI IMG/M metagenome (GOLD analysis project Ga0153941, IMG submission 104733) | Attine ant fungus gardens microbial communities from New Jersey, USA - TSNJ025 MetaG | ecosystem: Host-associated > Fungi > Mycelium > Unclassified | place: USA: New Jersey, Brendan T. Byrne...
ACGAAAACCCGGAAGAATATAAAATGAAATTCCTATGGATTTCATTTTATATTCTTCCCAGACGAGACATAGTTTAACTTAGGTGGCGTCCTTTGACACCTTAGTTAAACTTCTCGTCTTTCAACCTTCCATTCAAGCCGCCCCAGGCGGCACAAACAGTCCCCACGAAAACCCGGAAGAATAGAAAATGAAATTCCAATGGATTTCATTTTCCTATTCTTCCCAGGCGAGACATAGTTTAACTTAGGTGGCGTCCTTTGACACCTTAGTTAAACTTCTCGTCTTCCAGCCATGCCGCCCCAGGCGGCACAACCAGTCCCCACGAAAACCCGAAAGAATAGAAAAATGAAATTCCAATGGATTTCATTTTCCTATTCTTCCCAGACGAGACATAGTTTAACTTAGGTGGCGTCCTTTGACACCTTAGTTAAACTTCTCGTCTTTAGCCTTTAAGTCCGCTGGTTCCGATCCCATCCACCAGATAGCGGTTGAAGAACAAAAAGATCAGGAAAACAGGAAGCAGGGAAAGCGTGGACATGGCAAACATGGCACCATAGTCGGTAGTGGAAGAAGAATCTGCAAACAGCTTGATTGCAATGGATACTGTGTAAGACTGGGGTTTGCTCAGATACAGCAACGGTCCCATATAATCATCCCACTTCCAGTAGAACTGAATAATAACAGTTGTTACAATTGATGGCTTCAGGAGCGGCAGTATAATATGGAAGAATATACTATATTTGCTGCATCCGTCTATGGTCGCCGCTTCGTCCAGCTCCCGGGGAATACTGGTCATAAACTGCATCATCTGGTATATAAAGAAGGCCTGTCCGCAGAAGTAAGGCAGAATAAGCGGCATATATCCCGGTACCATATTCATCTTATAATACAGCAGGTACTGGGGAATCATCAGGACCTGCCCCGGCAGCATCATAGTGATCAGCATGCAGCCGAACCAGAAATTTCTTCCCTTGAATTTAATTCTGGATAAAGCATAAGCGATCAGCGATGAACTTGCAACGGTTCCAAATGTGGCAACAACGGTAATAAAGAAGGAATTCTTGAAAAATGTGGCGAAGCTTACGCCGCCGAATCCTTTCCATCCGGTTGTATAGTTGCTGAGCTTCCATTCTTCCGGAATCAGGCTTAAGGTACCTCTTAAAATTTCACCATTGTCCTTAAACGAACCGCTGATCATCCATAATACAGGATAAATCATAAAGAAGCCAAACGCGATAACAAAAACATGGTAAACGGTTTTTTTAATGTTTTTTTGCAGTCTCATTATATTCCTCCTGTTTAGTCTCCGGACTCACTGAACACCCACAGCTTAGATGTCTTGAAGATAATTGCCGTAATTCCGCACATAACCACCAGCATGAACCAGGACATCGCACTTGCATATCCCATATCATTATACTTAAAGGCCTGGTTGTACACATACAATGCATACAGCATCGTAGAATTATTCGGTCCGCCCTGGGTAATGATCGATGCCTGTGTAAACGCCATAAATGCGGATATCGTCTGCATGACCAGATTATACAATATAATCGGTGACAAACAAGGAAGCGTAATCTTCCGAAACATTTGGAAGCCATTTGCCCCGTCAATCCTGGCCGCCTCATAATAGGTACCCGGAATTTCTTTCAGGCCTGCCGCAAATATGATCATAGAGGAACCAAACTGCCACACACTCATGAGAATCAGGGGAATCAAAGCCAGTCCCTGGTCACCGAACCAGTTAATCCCATTAAGACCCAGACCATCCAGTACTGTATTAAATAATCCCTTCCGGGCAAACAGCTGCTTCCATACCAAAGCAACCGCCACACTGCCGCCTACCAGAGAAGGTACATAATACAGGGAACGGTAAAGCGTCACCATCTTACTTTTTCTGGTAAGTAAGAATGCAACCAACAGTGCAAATATCAGCTTCAGGGGAACTGACAGGAATACATATTTTAATGTAATCCACAGGGATTTATGGAAAACCTCATCCTGAAACAACTTGAGGAAATTTTTAAGCCCCACAAACTCTGCGGTTTTCGTTCCCAGGGAATAATCAGTAAATGCATAATAAAAGGACGTTAAAATGGGGATCAGCGAAAAACATATAAAGCCAATGATAAATGGTGCCGCAAATACATACCCTACCGTATTATCATTGTATAGAAACTTCCTGAATCCTGATGTGGTACCTGACTTCTCTTTCAAACCTTCTCCTCCTGTCCGAGTGGGTCTTCTGCCTGCTCTTTTGATAAATCAGCCACACCCAAGAGTGTGACTGATTTATCCATAAATTAATTATTCAAATATAGCCGCTGCATCAGCATAAGTCTTCTCTGCCGCGACAGCTGCGGTAATCTCTCCATAAACCACCTGTTGGATATAATTACGGTATTTATCCACTACTTCATCCTGTCCGTCGGGGCTCAAAACATTAATTTTTTCCGGCGCTTCAAAAGTACCAACCAGATCTACGAAATCATACATGATCTGTTTCCCTTCTGTTGCACTGGCTTTCAGGGAGTCACGAACGGTGCCGTTAACGGGGATACCTCTTTCACCCTGAAGAACATCATTACATTCCGTACTATTCTGGAACCAGCTGATAAATGCTGCCGCTGCTTCCTTATGTTCACTGTCCTGGGATACGCAGAGCATCTGTGATGACTGGATTGCCGCACCGGAAGGACCGTTCTCCGTAATTCTTGGAAGCGGCGCAAGTGCCAGTGTACGGCCTTCTTCCTGACAGATGTCATATATAGTCGGGAACTGGTTAACTGCTACCCATGTCATCGCTGCTTCTCCGGTTACAAGGAAATCATTTTCGATATTGGTGATTTCAGCTTCTGCTCCGGAATCCGGTGAAGCCCCTGCATTAATCAGATCAGCTCTCATCTGGATATAAGGCTCCAGCATGGATGCATCATCAAATCCCATTCCTGTCAGATCAATATTAAAGAAAGTATACTCTCCAATCTTGCCGTACTGCCCGATATATGTGGAACATCCTGCAATAAATTCTGAAGAGGTAAATCCTGAACTTCCATAATGACCATAATACTCATGTATCCGGATAGCCGCATTATAATAATCATCCCATGTCCAGGTTTCTGTTGGCAGAGCCACACCTGCTTCCGTGAACATATCCACATCATAAGCAATACCATATGTATTCAGACCATTGGACAGACCCATCTGGTTACCATCTGCATCCTGCGTGATCTGCAGATATGCATCCGCAATATCAGAAGTATCAACCACGCCTGATTCTATAAATTCATCCAGATAATGAATTTTATCTACATACATGGGGAAGTTGCCGCCCAGCTGGAAGATATCCCATACCTGGTCTGAAGCAACCAGTGTTTTCAGCTTGGTAAAATAGTCATCAAAGGAAAAGAACTCATATTCAATTTTAACGTTTGGATTCTCTTTCTCATACATTCCAATTACTTCCACAGTAATATCATGTCTGGTCTGAGAACCCCACCATGCCATTCTCAGTGTGATCTGCTCATCAGCGGTACTTTCATTTGCTGCCGAATCCTCCTGTGAACTCTCAGTACCTGCCGCTTCACTTGTGCTTTCATCTGTACTGCCCGCCTGGCTGCTGCCGTCACCGCTGTCGCTTCCACACCCGGCCGTTCCCACAATCATAACAGCCGCTAATAATACTGCCAATAACTTTTTCTTCATATTTTCTCCTATCTGCCTGCCTTGTCCTCTAAAGCATCTTCCGCAGGCTTACATTTCCATTACTGACTTCGAGGTACCTATATGCTTGTGTCTATTTTATAGGCACTCTGCTTTTAAATCTACTAAAATAATATGCGTTTTTGTAATTTACCACTGATTATTTATCTTTTGATAAAATTGTTACCTGTTTGACTTGTTTCATTTTTACTATAATGGTATAATTCAACAATATTGTCATCTTATATATGTAGTTATATGTTACTATTTACAACCTTGTTGTTAATAATAACTTGATGCATGAATTGTAATGTTTATACAAAATAACCATGAGGGAGTTGGCTTATTTATGTTTACAGAAGATCACAATGATGGAATCTATATAGAAAAACAGATACGGGTACCCACTTTTACCATGTCCTATGAACATTTTCATTTATACTGTGAAGTTTTTTACCTGAAAACCGGCAACTGTATTTATTCCGTCAACCAAAATCTCTACCACCTGACAGCCGGTGATCTCTTCATTGTTACCCCCGGTGATTCCCACTTTACCCGTTACGAAGGACTTGTTCCCTGCGAAAGAGTGGTCATTTACTTTAAACCGGATGCTCTGCCCGATTCCTTCTGGAATCAATATTCAGACATTGCAGATAACATCAGCCGTTCCGGCAAGGTAATCCTGGATAAAAAGGGACAATTGCTGCTGGAGTACCTCCTGAACCGGCTGCTGGAAGAAAATAACATACCCGATGAGTATTCACTGGATTTCCTGAAACTTCTGGTAATGGAGCTGTTTCTCTGTATTCAGCGTTATGGTATCTTTGTCTATGAACAGCTGAACCCTTCCGATGACATCAGCACCGACATTGAAGATGCCATTCGATACATTGCCCAGAATTACGCCTTGCCTCTTACCTTACCGGAGGTAGCCAGGCATATTAACCTGACCCCAACCTACCTGTCCCGTAAATTCAAAAAGGTAACAGGTGTTACTTTTAAAGAGTACTTAAACTTTATCCGCATCCGACAAGCCAGCCAGGCCCTGCTGACCACCGATGATTCCATAACAAAAATAGCCTTAAATTGTGGCTTCAACAGCAGCAACTACTTTAAGGATATTTTTAGAACAGTGAATGGAATTTCGCCCCGGGCTTACAGGAAGCAGTCACATCCTCACTCTTTTGAGTTTGATACGAAGGAAACGCTGCTGCTTTTTGAGGAGTGAGTGGATGAAACCGATTCGTTATATAATAGTGATCTCATTTTAATCTCCATTTATTTTAAAAAGTTGTCAATATACCACTACTCAAGAAGTCTTACAGTATCACCTTCTTTAAGTTCCTTCGTTGAAGACATAACAATTTTTGATTCCACTGTAATCCCTGCACTCTCAATCGCTGCAACTCTATCATTCTGATCCAGAATCGTAACGAATACTGTCCGCACCTTCCATTCAGTTCCCAGGATTCCATCCTGCTCCTCTGCTACATATACATAGTAATTTCCATACTGATTGCTATAAAGAGCTGCCTTATTAATACAGGTCTCATAAACATCAGTTTGCTTATTGCAGCTAAGCTGTGCAGTCTGTCCAATTGCGATCTCTTCAATCTCAAGTATTATTTCCCCAACAACTTCTCCATCCGTTCTTACTTCCATATAGTTCAATGTTACATCTTCCCTTATACTGCTTCCGTTCTGCAGCTGCACCTTCATGTTGAATCGGTCACCGATAGACAGATATTTAACCTGATCCCAGGAAAAGACCGCTTCTACAATCCTTTCACCATTGTCTAATGCATACAGCAGACTTGCACCATCCTGTGTTCTCTCTCCTACTGCAATCCGGCTGCTGGTCAACCGACCCGGTACAGCTGCATATACCCAACCCTCAGCTGTTAGAAGTTCTTTCAGTTCTTCTATCTGCTTCTGCTGATATTCCAGTTCCAAAGCATTTATCTCTATAACGGAAGAATAGGTACTCTTACCTGCATTCTTTGCATCTTCCACCAATCTGTCTGATGCCAGCAGATTAGTATCCTTCAACCGGCCTGCATCCTCCAAATCCTGGGCGCAGGCGTTCACATTTTGTTTCAGCCGGATCAATTTCTCTTGTCTGCTTAGATGCTGATCTCCGCCACTGACACTTTCCTGTGTACTTGCAAGATACTGTTCATAGATTCTAAGTTCTTCTTTCGCTATTTCAAGAGCTTGCTTGCTTCTTTGAATTAAAATATCCGCTTCTTCCCTATTTTTCTCATAATCTTCCTTTGCTCTGGCCACCTCTGCTTGCTGTTCCTTCAAAGCACGGCTTGCATCCCGTAAGTTTTCCTTCTGCTGACTGTTCAGTTTCATAAATGCCAGTTCTTTTTCTTCTATGATATCCTTAAGGTCATCTATATCTATCTGAAAGAGACTCACGCCTTCTTCAAAAACATCCCCCATCCGTACTGATATGGAAGCAACCCTTAATCCGCTTTCCACATATATACCATATTCCGTTCCCTGCCGTATTGTACCGGTTGCTGTTATTTCGTGAGTAAGGCTTGTCCGCTTCGGCTCATATGCCCTGACTTGAGGCAAACCTGAAGTATAGATTCCTTTTGCTATGATCGTGCACACAGCCATAAATCCCAGAAATATTCCAAAGCTAATGATTGTAAGTCGTTTGCTTTTTGTCATATTACCTCCACGCTCCTAATACTTTTATAGAATATTTATATCATGATATATGCTTTATCTTATCATGATATATGCTTTATCATATCATCCCTTCAATGCAGAAGATACAATCCCTTTTTCCAGGGAATCCCTGAATATTGCAAATAGAAACAAGGAGACCACCAATGTAAGGATTGATGCAGCACATGCTCGTCCAGCCTGCGTCACACCGATTTCCGGAAGATACAGTGACAAAGGCCACAGAGACATATTTTTTAAGAAAGCCAGTGGTTCCTCTATCATATTCCAGCATTCTAAGAACCCAAGTATAAACGCTGACATAATACTGCCCTGTGCAAGGGGCAGACCTATTCTTACAAAAATCAGCCACTCACCGGCTCCGTCTATTCTGGCTACCTCATACAGCTCCTTCGGTATACCCCGAAATCCTCTGTATATGATGAATACAGGAAAAGTAGAAAATACAGCCGGCAGTATCACCGCTGCATGTGTATTTAGCAGGTTCAGGCTATTCAGTAACAGATATTTCGAAAGCATGGTCACTTGGAAAGGCAATAACATCAAGATGACATAAACAGAAAACAGCAGACTTTTCCCTTTAAAGTTATATGCTGCAAATGCCCAGGCACTTGGGATTCCTATAAGAAGCTGACCACTTAGGATGCAGGCGGCTATTTTTATTGAATTCCAAAATAATGTCATAAATTGTGGTGCATAAAAAAACAGTTCTTTATAATGCGTTAATGTGGGGTAATCCGGTATCCATTTCCATTTTATGTAATCCAATCCATTCCTTATCATCGGTTTCATACGATCTATCCATTCTATTTCATCAGCCAGAGAGCCAAAAAATAGAATCAGGACAGGCATGCAAATAAAAATTCCCAGTCCGACAATTATAAAAAGCTGCAATATTCTCATGCACTTTTTCCCTATTATGTATCTGTTCACCTGTCTCATCATGAATCTTCCTTATTCCAATGCCTTTGCAGCAGCAAGCTGATACTTCCCAGAATCAGAGCAGATAACACAGCCCCTGCTGCCATTTTATCCAGGTCCAGGTTAGTATACCAATTATTGAAAACATGCGGCAATAAATATATTTTCTCTTGGGGATAAGAACCGCTAATCAGGTATACCTCTCGAAATACCTTAAAGGAATTCAATAAAGATAGTACTGTAATAGTATACATACTCCCCTTCAGATTTGGCAGAATAACCCATAAGAAACGCTGTATTCTACCTGCTCCATCCACCTTTGCAGCATCCGGAATATCTCCGGGTATAGCATTCAGTCCTGCAATCCACAATATCAAGGTGTATCCCAGGTTTCTCCATAAATAAGTACCTACCAGAATGAAAAAAGCACTGTTTTCTCCCATAAAGTCAACGTGTGCGCCAATCATTCGATTCAAGAAACCCTGCCTGGAAAAAATCATCTTCCAAACAAGTACCATGGTGGCTGTCGGCACTGACATAGGCAGTAAATACAGGTTTTTGTATTTTCCCCATTTAGAGGTACCATTAATCATCAGCGCCAGCACTAAGCTTATCAATAGAAGCAACGGTATACAGACTGACACAAAACGCACTGTATTAACAGCAGCCAGCCGAAATGCCGCATTCCCGTATACTGACTGGTAATTCTGTAACCCGACAAATCTGCCGGACAGGGCAGTACGGAAAGAACGCAGTATCACATCCCCAAAGGGAATCAGGACAAAAAAAGCCACTCCTGATAGACCTGGTAATAAAAACAGATGCTTTGCAGTCTTATTTAATCGTAGTTTATTCTGCAAGATATAACTGTACTCTCTTTTCAATCGCACGCGCAGCCTCCTCTATACCAGTCTCTCCTGTTAATACCGCTTCCCCTATTTCAATCATGGCTTCATATACCCGGTTGTCGCAGCGGTTGACTCCCGATATGTCCGCAATCAAATTATCCAGTTTATTAAAATCTTCCTCTGTAGGCCAATATACATCAATTAATAAAGTGGTTCCATCTCTTAAATTATAGCCCATAATTGTGTGAATTCTTCCTGCTACATCAGGATTGCTTTGTCTCATAAGATAAGCATATTTATTAACAGGCGTTCCATTCAGAAATGTATTACCCTGGAATTGCTTAGAAAGAACGTAATCAAGGAACATCTCTGCTTCTTCTTTTCTTTGTGAAACGCTGTTTATGGAAAGCAAGGTCGCTGCAAGGCAGGCGCCGTACTGTTGTCCCGGCATCATGGCATATCCACCCTCCAAATACTTTAATTGTCCTATGGACAAAGGAAAGTCATCTGCTGCACTGCTCAGGAATCCTGCATAGAGCGGCTGTTCCAGATAGACAAAAACTCTCTCGCTTAATGCGTTTAATAATCCATGTGAGTGAAAACGATTTACCAGAATATTTTCTCCTGTTCCCCAACTTAATCTATCATAAAAACACATTTTTTCTTCATCTGATAAACCTTCCATCTGTGCATCATAAATCCTTTTTGCCTGAGTCAAAAACTCCTCTACAGCTTCTTTATTTAAAGTCCTGTCTTCATTTATCCAGGCTCCCTGGGATGACTGCGCCAACAGACGCAATGCTCCCTTTGCATCTACAAAGCTAAAGATGGATCCTTTTCTTTTTTCAGATCTGGTCAATTCCAGCAGTTCAGCAAGATCAGAGAGACTCTCCGTATCTGTCTGTTTCTCTTCGGAAATCTTTTCTATATCCCCGCCCAATACTGGTATAGCAAAGGTAAGAGGGATCGTATATAAACTACCATTTATATCGAATGAATCTATAATATTTACAAAGTATTCCTCTTCTTCCATCTTCTCTCTGATAGGGCTCAAATCCATAAGTGCTCCCTTATCTACATAAGAATCAAAAGGGATATCATCCATGATAAGGATATCCGGTCCTTTTCCCGCCGCCATCTCCGTGCTCAATATCTTCAATGCATCATCCAGGGTAACCCCATAGTCTGTATCAATACCCACTTCATAATCCACATACAGTTCGGGATGCAGCATCTGGAATGCACTAACTGCCTGCCTTACACTTCCATCCTCATATACTCCATAGATACGAAGGGTAGTCTCCGGAACAGCTGCCAGAGAATCATCATATGTATACCGCATTAGATTTCCATCAGAATAATATATTAGAAAAGCGATAGAATCCTCTTCCTCAATAGCCGCCATCCCCACATATTCCCTGCTGATATCCCCTATGCCGCATAAAACCCCATCGATCATTTGCACCATGGTCTCACCATACAGGGTGTGTTGATAAAGACCAGCTTCCGTTACTACATAAATCCCACCAGCATATGGATATATGAGAAATGGGTGAGAACTACTTATTGAAAATTCCAACTTCCCTGACAGGAAATCATTTAGTACTACATCCTGTTCTGACATTTCCATTTTTTCCAGATCATATATCCATATCCCATTTTCATCTGCCACATAAAGCCGCTTCTCATCAGCCGCTGCATAATAAGGGTATCCTTGGCTCTCAAACAGGAATAATACCTCCCCAGTAGCGGGGTTCACCCTAAAAACTTGTTTTGCCTGTAAAACATAGAAGTAACCGCCAGTACCATAAAAGAAGAACGGAGCATTGCCTGAAGATAAGTCGGTGAGTTGGATAATTTGATTATCTCTCGTGATATTATAATGCGCAAAATTCTCCGGATCAATATATTCCGTAAATATCCTGTCCCCATTTGGGGTTTCTGCTGTGTTCAGGATCATATTATTACGCATAGTCTTAAAAGCGGCAGGGCAATCACTGACAGAGTCAAAGCTTAACCCGCCGTCCAAT
>Ga0153941_1001274_pt1 | contig 10199 bp, 9 predicted proteins | sample TSNJ025MetaG_FD_104733 | JGI IMG/M metagenome (GOLD analysis project Ga0153941, IMG submission 104733) | Attine ant fungus gardens microbial communities from New Jersey, USA - TSNJ025 MetaG | ecosystem: Host-associated > Fungi > Mycelium > Unclassified | place: USA: New Jersey, Brendan T. Byrne...
AAGATGAAAAAGAACTACAATACGTCTAAAAAGTTTCACGAGTTGTGAAACAAAAAGCGCAGAGTTAACCAAAAGAAAAGCGGATATGCTGGTCATAAAACCAGTAAATATCCGCTTTTCTTTTTTGTTTTATATGCCTATTTTTTTTAAAATAAGAAAAAGAGAAAAATTAAAAATTCAAATTGTGGATAACTTTTCTGTGTATAACTTAGTCATCATTTTTCTCTTTTTTTAATTCGGCGGTGCTTCGACGAACCCATAGAAGGTTAAGGAGAACCAGACAAGAAGTGGAAATAAAGACCCCACGATAACCGAAAGCGGCAGATACGCTTGAACCAATCATAGGACCAATCACATTTCCTGTCGCTTGGAAAGATTGATTGTAACTGAAAATACGGCCTGCAGCATCACTTGGAGAATAACGAGTGATCAACGTTTGAACAGCTGGTAGTAAACAGGCATCGGAAATCCCAACTAAGAAACGAAGCATGGCAAGCTGCCAGACATTTTGAACAAAGGCCATTGGTAGGTAAACGAAAATGGCTAAAATTAAGCCAATTGTCAAGATGCGTTCACTGCCAATACGATCGCCTAACCGGCCGAAACGAGGGGCGGCTATTAACGTTGCAATCCCTGGAATAGAAGCAATGACTCCGCTAATTAAGGTGACATTTCCGTGACCACCCAACAATTGTTGAATATATAAACTGATGATGGGACTAATTGAATTATTGGAAGCTTGAATGATTAATGTCGTAATAAACATTCCAAGAATCACGTGGGGATGTTCTAGTTTTTTTAAAATTTGTTTCCCAGATGCGGCTTGATTTTTTTCAATTGGCACAAACTCTTCATGGACAAAGACGAGACTCAAAACAAAAACGAGTAATAAAATCGTACCAGTAATGAAAAAGGTTGGCCGATAACCGAAAATAGACGCAGTGACACCGCCCAAAAGAGGACCAAGCAACGTGCCGGTAACAGAACCAGTTGCTAAAGTACCAAGCACTTGACCGCTTTTTTCCTTAGGTGTGCCTGTAGCAACTAACGCAGTCGCATTACTGATATAACCAGAAAAAACACCTTGTAATAAGCGTAAGCCAATCAATTGATAAACACTTGTGACTGCGCCCATTAAACTAATGACGATAGCCATCCCTAATGAAGCGCGTAATAACATTAACTTGCGTCCTTTTCGGTCGGCTAAACGGCCCCACCAAGGTGAAACAATGGTTGTGACTAAAAAAGTGGAAGAGAACGTGATTCCGCTCCAAAAATTCAATTGTTGGTGGGTAAAAGTACCTAATGTGTTGATATAAAGAGGCATGAATGGCATCACTAAGCTAAAGCCAATACCAGCCATAAATGTGCCAAACCATAAAACAAGCAGATTTTTTTCCCAAGGTTGTCTTGGACGGAAAATTTTACTTTTAATTAATTCATACATTCTATTTCCTCACTTTCTAGTAAAGAAATTCAAATTTGGCTTTGGCGAGTCGTTGATCATTCAATGCTTGATGCAATTCATTCGCAAAAAAGCCTTCTTTTAAATTTAGTGGATTTTTTGTAGCGTACACATATAACGTATAGGTGTGCACACCAGAGCGAGGGCTTAACCCCAGATAACGTTCGGTTAACTCAGGTAACGTTTCAGTGGCAAGCGCAGGAATCATCTGTTTCCCCAAAGGAGAAGCAAGACTATTTTTTCCTTGAATGGTAGGCTTGAGTGCTGTTCGACTAAAGTCTTCAGGAATCTCATTGGTTACAGGAACATTGGCAGCTAACCAATGAATAAAAGGGAAACCGATTAGAGGAATCGTGTCATAATCAATTAATTCCCAGGATAAATAGCGGGCTTCTTTAGGAATGGCCGCTAAAGAAATAGGAAAAGATAAAATAGGACGTTCGTGTAATAAAAATTCTGCACTGGTTCGTTTGCCATAACGATCGGCCAAATGAGAACGGTTGGTAATATGCATGCCAAACAGCCTTCTTTCAAAAATAATGTTTACAAATTATTATTATAAACTATAATTTATAGTTTAAAAAGAGTCAATAGATATGATAAACTAATACTTGTCCAAAATTTAAGAATTGGAGGCGTCAGAAAGATGGCAAAAAAACGGAATTTAACGAAAGCCAAAATCCTTGAAAGTGCCCGCAATCTAGCGGAAGAATTGGGCGTTCAACAATTAACCTTTCAAAATTTAGCCGTTGATTTAGGCATCAAGTATCCTTCACTCTATAATCACTTTAAAAATATTGCTGAAGTAAAAAATGCTCTAGTGGACTTGTTAATTCAAGAATTAAATGATGCATTGCGAAGAGCCTTAGTGGGTAAGAGTGGCGCAGAAGCAATTCGGATATATGCTGAAACGTACCAACAATTTGCTTTTGAAAATTCTGCAGTCTATGAATTACTTATCAGTGTGCCGAAAACGCAAAACCAACAATTAATTGAAGGCATCCATGAAACCAATCAAATTATCTTACAACTTTTAGCTTTTTATCCATTTAATAATGAAGAACGACTGCATAAAAGTCGAGAATTACGTAGCTTAATCCATGGTTATATTACCTTACGTTTTTTAGGTTATTTTCAACGCGAAGAAGCCACGCCGGAAGAAAGTTATCGTCGCATGATTGAAGATTTTATTGCTTCTTTAGAAGTGGCAGGATAAAATAAATTTCAAAAATTTCTCAGTCCGAAACCAAATCCTTGCAACTTTTTCAGAAAGTGACTATGATACCTACAGTAGCAAAAAAAGGAGCGGTTCAATGTATCAAGTAATTACAATGTATGGCGACAATGAACCTTGGTGGTTTTTTGATGATTGGCAAGAGGACATTGTTCAAGAAAAAACCTTCGATAACTTGACCGATGCAGAGACATATTATGTGGAAGTTTGGCAAAAACTTTCTCAGAATTATACATACGTCAACACAAAGCCTAATTATTTAACGGCTTTCTGGAATGATGGGGAAGAACGCTGGTGTGAAGAATGCGATGAAGATTTACAACAATACTTCGGTTTAGCATTACTAGAAAATCATCATGCGGTTACTTTTGAAAATAAAGCTGAGTTTACCACAATATCCAATCATTTTGGCAAAACAAAATTCTGCAAACGGAAAGTTATTTGAAACGCATGAGTTTAAAGAAAAACCTCAGGGAATTTTCTTTAAACTCTTTTTCTATTCTCGGAATTTAGAGAAAATCGAGCTAATATTTGGTATAATACGAAAAGATAGCACTCAAAAAGGAGCGAAACTAGTGGTTGCAAAACAATTAATTATTGCTGAAAAACCTAGCGTAGCAAAAGATTTAAGCCGCGTTTTAGGAGCAAATCAAAAAAATAAGAATTATTATGAAGGACCCAACGTGATTGTCACATGGGCTTTAGGCCATCTCTTAGGACTAAAAATGCCAGAAGATTTAAACAAAGAATGGCAAACGTGGCAAATGGAAACTTTACCGATGATTCCTAAGAATTTAGGGATTAAACCGTTACCGAAAACGGGACATCAATTAAAAGCGATTAAACAATTAGCCAATCGTAAAGATGTTTCTGAAGCCGTGATTGCCACCGATGCTGGTCGTGAAGGTGAATTAGTGGCCCGCTGGATTTTAGAATATGTCCGTTTTAACAAACCAGTCAAACGCTTATGGATTTCATCTCAAACAGACAAAGCCATTAAAGACGGGTTTAAGAAAATTCGCCCAGCGAAAGACTACGATAATTTGTATTACTCTGCCTTGGCGCGCGCAAAAGCTGACTGGTTAGTGGGTCTAAACGTCACACGGGCCTTGACAGTGAAATATCAAGATAACTTATCCGCAGGTCGTGTTCAAACACCCACTTTAGCAATGGTACGCCAACAAGAAAAAACGATTGAACAATTTAAGCCTCAAACTTATTTTACTATCTCGTTATCTGTTGAATCAGAAAAAGCAAAGATGACCCAAAAAAATCCATACGCTTTAAAAGAACGGCAGGAAGCAGAACAATTAGTCAAAGAACTCTGAAAACAAAAGGGCTTAGTTACCGATATTCAAGAAAAAGTTAAAACAGAAAATGCGCCGTTACCATATGATTTAACCGAAATCCAGCGTGAAGCCAACCAGCGATTCCAATTTTCTGCAAAGAAAACGTTGTCTCTTGTACAAAGTTTATACGAAACCCATAAAATTGTTTCCTATCCTCGAACTGACAGCAAATATCTAACAACGGATATGAAAGGAACGATGAAAGAACGACTTCAAGCCATTGCTGATTTTTCACCTGAAGTGAAAGGCTACCTTAAAAATGGGGCCGTTGTTAAACAACAAAAAGTTTTCCAAAATGCAAAAGTCACGGATCACCATGGGTTGATTCCAACTGAACAACGTCCTCGTTATGAAAAGCTAAGTAATGATGAACAAAAAATCTATCAAATGATTGTTCAACGATTCTTAGGTTTGTTTGCTGAGCCAAATCAAACCAAACAAACAAAAGTTACAGTCGCTTTTGGAAAAGAAACATTTGTCTTTCATCAAAATAAAGTAGTTGTTGCTGGCTGGAAAACAACAGCCGAACAGCCGCTATCCACTGTCCAATGGCAAAAAGGCATGACCGTTGCGCCAAACTTTACCATTAACAAAGAATTAACGTCGCCGCCAAAACCATTAACCGAAGGAACGTTGTTAGGAAAAATGGAGAAACACAGTTTAGGCACACCGGCAACGCGAGCTGAAATCATTGAAAAACTGATTAAATCAGAATTGATGGAACGAACCAATAGCGGTTTAAGTGTCTCTGCCAAAGGAAAGCAACTATTAGACTTGGTGAATCCATCACTTGTGACACCTGAACTAACGGAAAAATGGGAAAAATCGCTCGAAGCAATCGCTTCGGGTCAACAAAAGAGTCAACTTTTCTTAAAGGATATTGAAGAGGATACGAAAAAATTAGTCCGTGAAATTAAACAAAGCGAGAAAAAATATCAAGATTTTTCCATTACGCAAAAAAAATGTCCAGATTGTGGCTCAAACTTACGGGAAAAAAATACGAAAGATGGGAAGATTTACGTTTGTACAAACCAAGAATGTTCTTATCGTCGGCGAAAAGATCCTAAAGTATCCAATCACCGTTGCCCACAATGCCATAAAAAAATGGTCATCATAGAAGGAAAAAATGGTCGTTCTTTCAAATGTAAATTCTGTTCGATTACTGAAAAAATTCCCGATAAAAAAGAACGAAAACAAAAAATGACTAAACATGAAGAACGTCGTTTGATGAAAAAATATTCACAACCAGACGAACCAGAAGAAAGTGCTTTAGCACAGGCCTTAAAAGCCGCTATGAATCAAGAGTAGCGACTTGACGAATGTTGGCTCTAAATAATCAAGTCATCCTTGTTGGTCTTTAGTAAACTTTCAAATAGAAAGAGAGGGACACGGATGCTCGCAAATTTAAATCAAGCAATGGATTATATTGAAGAACATTTAACGGAAGAAGTATCCTTCGATGAATTGGCAAAAAAGACAGGGATTTCTGTTTACCATTTTAAACGAACTTTTTCGTTTATTGCGGGGATGAGTCTGGCTGAGTATATTAAAAAGAGACGTTTGGCGGAAGCAAATTTAGCATTACTTGCTGGTGAAAAAGTGACAGATGTAGCTTTTAAATATGGTTATCAAAGTATTGAAGGATTCTCAAGAGCCTTTCGCGATTGGTCAGGACAAGCCCCTTCTGAAGTAATGAAAACACAAATCCAAAAAACGTTCCCTAAATTCTCTTTCTATATTGATATTAAAGGAGGACAATCAATGGATGTTAAATTGATTGAAAAACCAGCGTTTCAAATAGTCGGAGTTAGTCAGAAGGTTCCCTTGCAGTATCAAGGGGAAAATCAAGCAATCATGGAATTAGCACAGCGCATTACACCACAACAACGAGCGGAAATGCATACATTTGATGACATATATCCTCATCAAGTAGTAAATGCTTCTTTTGACTTTCAAGAGAGACGAACAATAGAGGGTGGAGAAATGACACACATGATTGGCTTTGCCACTTCGCAAGAAAATACCTATGAAGATTTGGAGCAACTAAGCGTACCTGCTCATACATGGGCGGTTTTTCCAAATGAAGGTCCTTTCCCTCAAACTTTACAAGAAACCTGGGCAAGGATATTCTCTGAATGGTTGCCTTCATCTGGTTACCAAGTCGTTGCAGCACCAGAAATTTCGTTTACGCAATATCAAGGACCAGCAGAAGCTAAGTATAGTGAAATCTGGCTCGCTGTTACAGCTACTAAATAAAGAAAACCCACCATTGAAAAATGGTGGGTTTTTCCGCCAAGAAGGAGAAAGTTTGGTATAATAAACGTGAAGAAAAAATTCAGACCTTCTAAACTGAAATCTAGCTATGGATAAGTGATGCGAATACGGAATCATGGAGAAAAAATAATTCTCCGAGGTTTTAGAGTCATGTTGTTTAGAATGGTACCAAAACGAACCTCCGCTCTTCTTATTGATACGTTTTGTTTTAGAGTCATGTTGTTTAGAATGGTACCAAAACTGTGATATAAACGGCGTTAGCCCATGATACGTTTTAGAGTCATGTTGTTTAGAATGGTACCAAAACCACTTCCCAAATAGAAAGGACGATGAAACAGTTTTAGAGTCATGTTGTTCAGAATGGTACCAAAACCTAATGTCAAAACAGCAGCTACATTTCTCCGTTTTAGAGTCATGTTGTTTAGAATGGTACCAAAACTGGGTTGACTAAAGAGCCGTCAAAAGTTTTGTTTTAGAGTCATGTTGTTTAGAATGGTACCAAAACTCAAGAAATTGCATTAAGTTCAAAAAATTTGTTTTAGAGCCATGTTGTTAAAAAACAAACTATCACCACAAGCAATCCGTAATTTTCATCACAAGATTAGAATTTTTATCATCAAAGACGAGCTGCTTCGATTTTCGAAAACTAATCAAGTGATAAGTCAAAATGTTGATAGATTGAGATTAGTTCTTCCTTTTTTTAGGAAGGGCTTTTTTTATTGATAGAAGAAAGGGAAGAAATCTTGGGAGCACCTAAAAAAATTGTGAGAAATGCTTCTGTATTGTTTGGTTTCTGCCTCAGAAAGTTGTATACTTAGATTGGAATTATTCTATATTACATGCATTTTCACACTTTTTGGAAAAGTTCACTTGAATTTTCTTTTAGTTTCGTAGATAAAAGGAGTCATCGCTAATGGAAATGAACAATTCAGGTAAGCTTGTTTCTTTGTGTGGAGGCAAATCAGGGAGGAAATAATATGTTTGATATTGTAACATTGGCGAGAATCCAATTTGCGATGACAACAGTTTTCCACTTTTTCTTCGTACCGTTTTCAATAGGATTAGCACTTGTTGTAGCAATTATGGAAACAATGTACGTTGTGAAAAAAGAGGAACGTTATCGTAAAATGGCCAAGTTTTGGGGAAATATATTCCTATTAAGCTTCGCTGTTGGGGTTGTAACCGGGATTATTCAAGAATTTCAGTTTGGGATGAACTGGTCTGATTATTCTCGATTCGTCGGAGATATTTTTGGGGCACCGTTGGCGGTAGAAGCGCTCTTAGCTTTCTTCTTAGAGTCAACATTCTTAGGTTTATGGATCTTCACTTGGGATAAAATGAATCCGAAAGTTCACGTAACCTTTATCTGGTTAGTCGTATTCGGTTCAATGATGTCTGCTTTCTGGATTCTAGTTGCCAATAGTTTTATGCAACATCCAGTAGGTTATGTCATCAATAATGGCCGTGCTGAAATGGTGGACTTTGTAGCTGTCATCAGCAATCCAAAAGTTTGGTATGAATTTTCACACGTTATCATGGGCGCCTTTACATTGGGCGGCATGGCAGTAGCTGGTATGGCTGCTTTCCAATTGTTGAAAAAACGGGATATTTCATTCCACAAAGCATCTATGCGCATTGGCTTATGGGTTACTTTGTTCGGTTCAATCGGCGTTTTATTAGCTGGCGACTTGCAAATGAAAGCTCTAATTGAAGGACAACCAATGAAATTTGCGGCGATGGAGGGGGCCTATGAAGACTCTGATGATCCTGCTGCTTGGACATTGATTGCTTGGGCAGATGAACGAGAACATAAACAAGTTTTTGGTATCGATATTCCGTATATGCTAAGTATTTTATCGTATAATAAATTATCAGGTTCGGTTGATGGGATGGATACAGTCAACAAGCGCTTGGTAGAAAAATATGGGGATGATAAAAATTATTATCCACCAGTTAACACTTTATTCTGGAGCTTCCGTATCATGGCTGGTTTTGGTGCCTTAATGTTATTGGTTGCTGCCTTAGGACTATTCTTTACAAGGAAGAAAAAACCATCGCTGTACGAGAAGAAATGGATGCTGTGGATTGTTGCTTTATGTACATTCGCACCATTCCTTGCCAATACAACAGGTTGGTTAGTCACTGAATTAGGTCGTTATCCGTGGACTGTCTATGGATTATTTACGATTGAACAAAGTGTTTCACCAAATGTATCGGTTGCTTCATTAATTACGTCAAATGTCATTTATTTCTTATTATTTGCTGGTTTAGGTAGTGTCATGGTTTACTTGGTTATTTTAGAATTACGTAAAGGACCGGACTATGAAGCGAAAAAATTAGCGAAAGAAAATGAACCAGCGTTGGATCCATTTGATAAGGGGGTATTTGGCGAATGAGTACACTACAATTATTATGGTTTGTCCTTATCGGCGTCTTGTTCTCAGGTTTCTTCTTCTTAGAAGGATTTGACTTTGGTGTTGGAATGGCCGTTCAAACGTTGGCACACAATGACGACGAAAAAGATCAAGTCGTTGCAACAATTGGACCTGTTTGGGATGGAAATGAAGTTTGGCTATTAACAGCGGGCGGCGCAATGTTTGCCTCTTTCCCATATTGGTATGCTTCATTATTTAGTGGCTACTATTTAATTCTATTTACGATTTTATTTGGCTTAATTATTCGCGGAGTTTCCTTTGAATTCCGCCATAACATGCCGGAAGGTAAACGTCGTCGGATGTGGAACTGGACGCTATCAATTGGTAGTTTCCTTGTACCGTTCTTCTTTGGTATTTTGTTTATCAGCTTAGTCCAAGGAATGCCTTTAGATGCAAACGGCAATATGCATGCGCAATTTACGGATTATTTTAATCTGTTTTCAATTGTTGGTGGAGTAGCCTTAACATTACTTTGCTACTTACACGGTATGAACTATATTGCTTTAAAAACAGAAGGCCCAATTCGTGAACGTGCTCGAAATTATGCAGAAATCTTATACGGCGTTTTATATGTCGGTTTAGTTGTTTTTGCAGTGTTGATGTACTTCAAAACGGACTTTTATGAAAAGAACTTTGCGGTCACTTTAATTTTAACGTTAGCAATTGTGGTCTTAACGGTCATTGCTAATGTTGGGGTGTTTAAACGCAAAGAGATGTTAGCTTTTCTAGCGAGTGGTTTAACATTAGTTGTACTAGTTGCTCTCTTGTTCAGTGGCTTGTTCCCACGTGTTATGATTGGTAGTGAAGGTTTTGATTTGTTGATTAAAGATGCAACAAGCACACCATATACACTAAAAATTATGACGTGGATTTCTTTAAGCATTTTACCATTCGTGTTAGCTTATACTGCTTGGTCCTATTATATTTTCAGAAAACGTATTTCACAGACAGCCGTACCAGAGGGGTATTAAATCTATGATTGATAAAGACATCTTACAGATGCCTAAAATCAAAAAAATTCTTGTCTTGCTTGCAGGTTTTTCTTTCCTGCAAGCAGTCTTTATAATTGGGCAAGCTTTTTTTCTTTCAAAAGCCATTGTCGGCCTTTGGAGTGGCGGGCATCTTAACCAACAACTACAGAGTATTTTACTCTTTTTTATTTTTTATCTTGGTCGACATGTTATTACGTATTTTCGTGAGAGAATGCTCGATACATTTAGTTATGAACGCTCGAAAGAATTACGCGAACAATTATTAACCAAAATTTTCCGTTTGGGGCCAAATGTTGTTCAAAAAAATGGAACTGGAAATATGGTTACCATGGCTTTAGAAGGCATCAGTCAAACCGAAAATTATTTACAATTGATTTTGACAAAAATGATGAATATGATGATTATTCCTTGGATTATTTTGGCCTTTGTTTTTACACAAGATATTCGTTC
>Ga0153941_1001275_pt1 | contig 10198 bp, 10 predicted proteins | sample TSNJ025MetaG_FD_104733 | JGI IMG/M metagenome (GOLD analysis project Ga0153941, IMG submission 104733) | Attine ant fungus gardens microbial communities from New Jersey, USA - TSNJ025 MetaG | ecosystem: Host-associated > Fungi > Mycelium > Unclassified | place: USA: New Jersey, Brendan T. Byrne...
AAGATGAAAAGCTTGGATATTGGGACACACTCACACCGCTATATGCAACATTCCATGACGATGATAAAACAATTTCTTTCATATGGACAGAGTATTGTGAGAGTTTTTCAGAATTTTATGAACGCTATTTAGAGAATAAAAAGAATTACGGTAATAATCACGGTATTTTAGCGCAGCCACAAATGCCACCAGCCAATAGCTATACGGTGTCGTGTTTGCCCTGGATAGATTTTAAGCATTTCGCTGTGCATAGCTATGAAAATAAACAATACTATTTCCCGTCAATTGAAGCAGGCAAATTTATCAAACGGGGAAACACCATAACAATGCCGCTATCAATTACTGCACACCACGCAACTACAGATGGATGGCATATCAAAGTATTTTTAGAGGATTTGCAGGATGCTATGAATTGTCCGCAGAATTGGATTTAAAATACAACATGAAAGAACATAGGTGCCGGTATTTTCCGACACCTATGCAGAAACTATTTACAAGAACATTTCGAATTCAAATTCGTGTTCAATAGGGATATCATCATTTCCCAACGAAGGGAGTCCATCTTTTAGCGTTCGCGTCACTTCAAAAGCTCCAATGTGGACTGTTTTAAGTTTGAAACCGTACTTTTGATAGAAGCGAATAGCCTGGGTGTCATCATTGGTGGTGACGAGCCATACTCGCCGAGCGCCGTTTTTCTTTGCGGTGCCAATGACAGCGTCCAGAAGTTTTGTTCCCGCGCCGATGCTTTGAACAAGCGAGAACAGTGCTGAAATTTCGCATTCGTCGTTATCCAAACGATAAAGAATGGCACCTAACAATGCACCGTCTCCCACCGCTGCAAAACCCGGCAGATTGCTTGTATCATAGAGATTGCCAAGTGTCACAACCATGGGGCCGCCCCAAAGGTAGCGAATATATGAGTTGACATTCTCACGGTAATTGGCAGTATCGAGACCTCGAATATTCATGTTCTTTCCTCCGTTTACATTGCTTTAATTGTAAAAAATTGCAAAAAAGCAAAGTTGCGCAGGAATGCCGATGAACCTTTTGTCAGAAACTCCATGTAAAATATCATCGGCCTTCATATGCCCTTTGCATGGAGATTTACTTTATCCGGGACGCGCCTAAACATGGCGGGTTCACCTCCTTATGGGTACCTTACCCTGTATGCAATGTAATGTGACATTTATGGTAAAAACCAATCCGGACAAAAATTCACGTCACATCAATTTCCGAAAGATTTTCTTTCAAAATAATTCTGGTCTGAATATACTGATTTTTTGATGCAGGGATCTTTCCCGCCGTCAGGTACTCAAATAAGGTCCTGACGGCGGTATATCCCTGCATTTGTGGTTGCTGGACAATGGATGCAGTAATGTTGCGCCGGCGGATCTCTTTTTCAATCTCAGCCGTATAGTCATAACAGACTATTTTAGCATTTCCGAAGAAGCCCATTTCCTGAATCGCCTGCAGATTACCGTCGCTGTAAGCGCCGGGGCAGACAAACAGGTTGGTTTCAGGGTATTTCTCTAAAACCCGTTTCGTCAGCTGATAGTCATTAATATCGTTGCCGGTCAGTTCCGCCACTTCCTGCAGCTGGATCTGTGGATATTCTTGTTCCAGAACGGATTTCATGCCGTTCATTCGCTGAACGTGTCCGAGCATCTGGAAGCTGGGGGAGAACAGCAGCAGCTTGCCGACGTCCGGGCAGGCCAGGTTTAAAAGCCCGGCAGTAATAGCTCCGCACAAAGAATAATTACAGCCGACAAAGCTTAAGTATTCGGTGTCGTCAATGATATTTGTCAAGAATACCACCGGGAAATTCTGTTGGTGAAGTTCGTTTAAGCGTTCCTTGATCACCGGATGGTTAATGGGGACGATGACAATCGCATTGGCACCGTCATTGATCGCCTGGTCGATCTGTTTTAACTGTTCCTGGGCATTAAAATCAGGACATTTTCTTATTTCTACCGAAATTCCAAAATCAAAGATTTCTTCTCTTCCTTTTACAATTCCCTTGGTAACATCATTAAAAAATGCATTTGTGCTTTGAATATGAAAAATGACAGATATTTTTAAATTGCGATTCCGGATGGACAAGCTTTTCGCTACGGTATTGGGGCGGTAGCCCAGTTCCTTGGCAATCTGCCTGATCCGTTCGGCGACCTTTGGATCTACCCGGCCCCGATTGTGGAGGGCCCGATCCACGGTTCCGACAGAAACGCCGGCCAGTTCGGCAATTTTTTTTTGTGTAAGTCCCATGAAAGAACCTCCATAAGTAATGGTTAATTTATCTTTACTGGTTCTATATTAACAAAGTGAGGGTGCGGTGTCAAGGCAGGAAATGGAAGTATAATTGATATATGTGTTACCGATAACGCAATATGATATGGTAAAAATAAACAAATTAAAAATCAATAATACATCATAATAAACAAATAAAAATAATGTTCTAAGAACGATATTGACAAATTAGCCATATTCCTGTTATAGTAAAATTAGCGTTATCGGACACGCAAACAAAAAACGAATAAGAAAAGGAGAGGAAATCATGAAAAAAAGAATACTACGGACGGTGGCCAGAACGGCAGCATCAATGGTATTGGTAAGTGCACTGGCAGTTTCGCTGGCTGGCTGCGGCGGACAGCAATCAGCCGGAACCGGTACTTCGGCAGCTGGCGGTGAGACTAAGGCGGCAGAGCAGACAGCAGCTGGCGAAGCAAAAAAGTATGATGTGCTTCGGGTCGGCGTTTTGCCTTTATCAGTGGGCGTACCGGCACAATATGCCGCAGACCAGGGATGGTTTGAAGAGGAAGGCCTGAATGTGAAGCTGGAGTATTTTGCTACCGGCGCACCGGTGAATGAGGCGATTGCAGCTGAGCAGCTGGATATTGCATGTTCTGGTTTTGCTTCGATTTATTCGCTGGCCAATGCTGATTGTGTGTGGCTGGCCGATGTGAATACTACTGGCGGCATGGGACTTTTTGCCCGGTCTGACAACAGTGTGGTAGCAGCTGGTCAGACGCTGGCTGCTGATCCGGAAATCTATGGTACTGCCGAGACTTTAAAAGGACAGCAGGTATTGGAACCGCTGGGGACTGCCGTTCAGTATATGACAGAGTGTTATGCGGCAAAGTTTGGCCTGACGCCGACCGATATCAAGCAGGTAAACATGGAGTATGCCGCTGCATTCCAGGCATTTCAGACCGGCGAAGGTGATATTGCGGCAATGAATCCGCCCTACAGCTATCAGATGACGGATTTAGGTTATATAAAAGTCTGTTCCTTTGAGGATGCAACCGGTGTGAATATGTGTGATGGTGCATTTGCCCGTGGTGAAGTAGTGGAGAAGCGTTCAGAAGAAGTTGCTAAGTTTGTAAAGTGTCTGGTCCGGGCGATGGACGAACTCCAGGATGCGGATGTCCGATATGAATATACGAAGAAATTTTACACCGACAATGGCCAGGATTTCACGGAAGAGAACTTAAGGAAAGAAATGGAAGACCGCCAGTATATAGGCAAAGACTATATGAGCCAGGAAGGATATAAACTGGGCGAGGCCTGGCTGGCGATTACCGACTTCCTGGTATCGGCGGAGAAGATTGTGGCGGATAATGCTCCAAACGTAGAGACATCCATTGATCCGTCGTTTGTGTCGGCAGCAACCGGATTAACCGTTCAGTAATTTCGAAAGGCGGAACTAAATGAAACAAAAACACAGTTATCGATGGTTATCCATCGTCTCAATACTGGCTTTTATTGCCATCTGGTGGTTATGCTGTGATGTGCTGAAAATGACAAAAAGTTCGACCCTGCCCGGGCCGGTAACCATTGCGGCCACCTTTATTAAGAAGCTGACCTCAACAGCTCCAGATGGAGCTACCTTGCCCCAGCACATCTTTTCTTCATTAAGAATCGCGATGGGCGGCTGGGCCATGGGAGTGCTCATTGGAACTCCTTTGGGGATTCTGATGGCATGGTATAAAAAGATTGATTTGTTTGTCCGGCCGGTCTTTGACCTGATCCGGCCGGTGCCGGGACTGGCGTGGATTCCGCTGATGATCCTGCTGTTCGGGATAGGCATTACTTCAAAGATTGTGACGGTATTCCTGTCGGCCTTTGTCCCCTGTGTACTGAACAGTTACACCGGGGTCAGGCAGACCAAAGACGTGCATTTGTGGGTGGGACAGACGTTTGGTGCGTCTAACTGGCAGATGCTGATGAATATTGCGGTGCCGACTTCCCTGCCCCTGGTAATGACCGGTGTGCGGGTGGCTCTGGGGGCTTCCTGGACCTGTATTGTGGCGGCGGAAATGCTGGCTTCGACCAGAGGACTTGGTTATATGATCCAGCAGGCCCGCGGTATCTACCGCCCGGATATTATTATCTGCGGCATGATTGCCATTGGAACCATCGGCGCATTGTTTTCCTGGCTTTTGACACTGGTGGAAAAGCAGGTGGTGAAGGGAGTGAGAAGAGGATGAATAAACGCTTTCAGGACGCCAAACGGTATGAAAAGACAATCTGTGCGGCAATAGCGATCATTGTGTTTCTCTGCCTCTGGCAACTGGTTGTTGCGTTTACCAAAGTGGGAATTGTTATGGCGGGACCGATTACGGTACTGAGTAAGTTTGTTGTCAGCCTGGTGAAACCAATCGGTACCCATACCATTGAAGTACATGTCCTTTGGAGTCTGACCAGAGTTATGGTGGGATTTCTGCTGGGCTCTTTGGTGGGGATTGTTCTTGGTATTGTAATGGGGTGGTATCCGGCTATGGAGGCTCTTTTTCGCCCATTGTATGAGTTGGTCCGGCCGATTCCGCCGATTGCCTGGATCCCGCTTTCCATCGTCTGGTTTGGCCTGGGAGAGCCGTCAAAGTATTTTTTGATTTTCCTGGCGGCATTTTCCAACATTACGATGAATGCCTATGCGGGAGTCCGTTCGGTGGACCCGACGCTGATGGGGGCCGCCCGGATGCTTGGGGCCAATGACCGGCAGGTGTTTAGTACGATCGTATTGCCGTCCTGTGTGCCCCATATTTTTGCCGGCCTGCAGATTGCCATTGGTTCCGCCTGGGCGACGGTAGTAGCGGCGGAGATGGTCCGTTCCTCGGAAGGGGTTGGCTGGGTTATCATCAAGGGACAGGATTCGAACAGTACGGTTCAGATTATGGTCGGTATTGTTGCGGTCGGCATTGTTGGTTTTACTCTGGCCGTGGCGATGCGGGCGATTGAAGCAAAACTTTGCAGTTGGAGTGTGAGAGGAAAATGAATAAAGAGATTATTATTTGTAATCAGGTATCAAAGACATTTCACACTGCCAGAGGCGATGTGAAGGTCATCGGCCAGTTAGATATCACGGTGAAGGAAAATGAACTGGTGGTTTTGTTTGGGCCGGGCCAGTGCGGAAAATCCACGGTGATCAACTGTATGTCCGGTTTGGAACCGGTCAGTACGGGGGAAATGACGGTGGCTGGGAAGCTGGTGGAAAAACCGGGGCCGGACCGTGGAGTGGTTTATCAGCGGACGGCATTATTTCCCTGGCTGACGGTTATGGGCAATGTGGAGTACGGACCAAAGGTCCGGGGCATGGCGAAGAAAGAACGGCAGGAGCGAGCCCGGTATTATATTAAACTGGTGGGGCTGGACGGGTTTGAGAACTCCTATCCCAATCAGCTGTCTGGCGGAATGCAGCAGCGGGTGGGAATTGCCCGGGCTTATTGCAATGAGCCGGCGGTATTGTTTATGGACGAGCCTTTTGGCCATCTGGATGCCCAGACCCGCTATCTGATGCAGGAGGATCTGATCCGCATTTGGGAAAAAGAAAAGCGTACGGTTGTATTTGTAACCAATAACATTGAGGAAGCGATTTACCTGGCTGACCGGATCGTGGTACTGACGAACTGTCCGACTACGGTAAAGACGGAATATCCGATTTCCCTGCCGCGTCCACGGGATTATGTGGATCCTGAATTCCTGAAATTGCGGGAAGTGATCAGTGCGGTCGTGGATAAAACATTGTAAGCGGGGTGGAAATATGGATGAAATCAAAGTAAAAGTGGATCACATGACCAAGCAGTTTGGTGATCTGCTGGTTCTGGATGATGTTTCTTTTGAGGTAAAAAAGGGTGAATTTTTATGCATTGTCGGGCCGACCGGCTGCGGTAAAACGACCTTCTTAAACTGCATTACCAAGCTGTATGAGCCGACGAAAGGCGAGATTTTAATCAACGGCGAACCGGTAGACTTAAAGAAACACAATGTGGCGTATATCTTTCAGGAGTATTCCACCATGTCCTGGCTGACAGTGGCGGAAAATGTGGCGTTTGGGCTGAAGATGAAGAAGCTGCCCCAGGCTGTGATTGACCGGGAGGTGGCGGAGGTGCTGGCGATGGTGGGCCTGACTCAGTACAAGGATTATTACCCGGTTGAGTTGTCCACTTCGATGCTGCAGCGGGTGGTAATTGCCCGGGCCTTTGCGGTTAAGCCGGAATTGCTTTTGATGGATGAGCCTTATGGACAGCTGGATGTGGAGCTGCGGTTTAAACTGGAAGATGAACTTTTAAATCTGTGGCGGAAGACTGGGACAACGGTTATTTTCATTACCCACAACATTGAAGAGGCTGTTTATCTTAGCGAAAATATCCTGGTGCTGACCAATAAACCTACCACCATCAAGGAACGACTGGTTAATTCATTGCCACAGCCAAGAAATGTGGTGTCACCGGAATTTATCGATGTCCGCAACCGGGTAACTGAGTTGATTAAGTGGTGGTAGGCAGGAAGGAAGACAATCATGAGAGCAATTATGTTACTGTTTGACACACTTAACCGCCGTCTGCTGGAGCCCTACGGGTGCGACTGGACGAAGACACCGAATTTCCAACGGCTGTCAGAGAAAACCGTTACGTTTGACAACTGTTATGCCGGCAGTCTGCCTTGCATGCCGGCCAGGCGTGAGCTGCACACCGGGCGGTACAATTTCCTGCACCGGGGGTGGGGACCATTGGAACCATTTGATGATTCGATGCCGGAAATGCTGCGGGCAAATGGAATCTATACCCACATGATCAGTGACCATCAGCATTACTGGGAGGACGGCGGGGCGACTTATCACAACCGCTATGACTCCTGGGAGATTGTCCGGGGGCAGGAGGGTGATGCCTGGAAAGGGGAAGCGAAGAACCCGGAGATTCCCGGACATCTGGGCCGGATTTGGCGGCAAGATGTGGTTAACCGTAAATATATCGACAGTGAGGAAAAGTTTCCGCTGAATCAGGTGTTCCAATTGGGGATGGAATTCCTGGAAACGAATCGGGATGTGGATAACTGGTTTTTCCATTGGGAATGCTTTGATCCTCATGAACCGTTTTATGTTCCGGAGAAATATCAGGAATGGTATTCCCATGAATATGACGGACCGCAATTTGACTGGCCGGAGTATGGGCCGGTGCAGGAGGATCCGGCAGCAGTGAAGCATTGCCGCCTTGCGTATGCGGCATTGCTGTCCATGTGTGATGAATATTTAGGGCGGTTTCTGGACTTTATGGATGAGCATGATATGTGGAAGGACACGATGGTAATTGTGAATACAGATCATGGATTTTTATTGGGAGAGCATGATCTGTGGGCCAAGAGTGTTCATCCCTGGTACAATGAAACGGCCCATATTCCTATGTTTATCTGGGATCCGCGGCATCAAATCATGCAGGAGCGGCGGAATTCGCTGGTGCAGAACATTGATGTGCCGGTGACGCTGCTGAATTTCTTTGGTGTGGATGCAGCTTCGGATATGCAGGGGAAGAATCTGGAGCAGGTGATCGTCCGGGACCAGCCGGTTCGAGAATATGCATTGTTTGGGATGTATGGTGCCCAGGTGAACATCACGGATGGGCGGTATGTTTATATGCGCAGTCCGGTCGAGGCATGTATGCCGCCTTACCATTATACCCAGATGCCGGCCCATATGCGCTGTCTTTTTTCGGTTGATGAAATGAAGACGATGAAATGGCATCCGGGATTTACGTTTACCAAGGGAACGCCGGTGATGCAGATTGAGGCGGCGGAAGATACGTCGGGGGATACGACAATGAAATTTCCTCAAGAGACGGTATTGTATGATTTGAAAATGGATCCCGGTCAGCTGCAGCCAATCCGGGATGAAGAGACAGAGCGGCGGATGGCCGGTCAGATGGTGGTGTTGATGGAAGAGAATGAGGCGCCGGCAGAGCAGTATATTCGTTTGGGGCTTTTCGTAAACCATAATTGAAAAGGGAGATGGCGATGGGGCCAGGCTATCTGTTTTTCTCGCTTCTGGCAAAGAAGAATGTGCCTGTCACAAGGCATACCACCGTGATGGCCGCAATGACCGTAAGCGTAATGGCAGGGTTGAACAGCACCACGCTGTCATACTCCGGCGTCCCGGCGTACACCACTGCCCGTGCAAGGTCAAGGCAGTATGTCATCGGCAATATGCGGCTGATCACGAACAATATGCCGCTTGAGTTGTTGATCGGGATAATTGCGCCAGAGAGGAACATCTGCGGCATTGTGATGAGCATCACCGCCAGATTCGCCATTCGGTTGCTCTTGATTAACCCGATCACAATCATCGCCAGCGCCCCCGCCGAAAGGCACATCAGCGGCGACAGCGCGAGAAGCGCGAGCAGTTGCCCGGCGGAAAGCGTATATCCCATAAACAACCCGACGACTAATGTGCCGGCCATGCCGACAATCGCCCCAAACGACGAGCCGAATATCTTCCCGATAACAATGGAATAACGGGAAATGGGCGAAATCATCATTTCCTGCGTGAAGTCGGTGGTGCGATCCTCCACAAGTGAGGTGACGCCCATAGTGGTCGTCATAAACAGCATATTAACAATCATCCCTACAAGCATAAATTGCCCGAAATTGAAACCGAGTCCTCCGGCCATATTCTGCGCCAGACTGCCGCCAAGCATCCCCATCATTACAACTGGCATGGCAAGGCTCATTATAATCGTGCCGGGAGATTTGAAAAACAGGGTTATATCCCGCGCCATGATTGTGATAATGGCATTCAGCTCACGCGTCAATCTGGATTTTTTTCTGAATTGTCCTAATACCAGTTCGCTCATGCCGCATCGCCTCCCGTCCTTAACAAATATTCAACATAAGCGTCCTCCAGCGAGGGCTCTTGTATCTTCAGCACGGTCAGCTGGGTTTGCAGACAGGCGATGATATTCTGCGCCGTCATGCCCTGATATGGCACGATAATGTGGCCGTCGATACGGTGGAACAGCCCCATGCCTGAAAGCTCCCTGATCAGACGCCCTCTGTCCGGTGCGTCAAGGATGAGCTCCTGTTTTAACAGGCTTTGCTTCATTTCCTCCGGCGAGCCGGATATGGCGATTTGCCCGTGATTAATGATGCAGACCTTATCTACATGCTCCGCTTCGTCGATGTAGTGAGTGGTTAGAAACACAGTCGTGCCGTTCTGCTTTCGGATGTTATTGATATAATCCCACAAACTGCGGCGGCTTATCGCGTCAAGCCCCTGCGTCGGTTCGTCAAGGAACAGGATTTTTGGCGTATGGATAAGGCTGCGGATAATTTCCAGCTTGCGCTGCATCCCGCCGGACAGCTTCTTAATCGGCTTGAACAGCGCGTCCTGGATCCCGACGATTTCCGCAAGCTCCATGACGCGGCTGCGGTACGCGGCGGGCATCATGCGGAAACTGGGGCGGTAGGAAAACATACCGTACAGGCAGGCGTGGAAGCGGATATTTTCCTCCGCAGAGAGCTGCGGGTCAAGGCTGGGCTGCTGAAATATGATGCCTACGTTCTCGCGCACATGCTTCGCTTCTTTTTCAACGTCGAAGCCGGCAATCGAAACCTGGCCGGACGTTTTGGAAAGAGTAGTGGTAAGAATAGAAATAGTGGTGGTCTTTCCCGCGCCGTTCGGGCCGAGAAAAGCGAAGAAGTCGCCCTCGTTCACGTCGAAGCTCACGCCTTTGACGGCGGGCGTCCTGGCTTTTTCATATTGCTTGATAAGTTTGTTTACACTAATGATGGATTCCATAAAAACACCTCCGTTTGATTTATGGCCTTAGTATACAGCCGTAAATTAAACGGAGGTTAAACGGAGCAGTTATTTTTTCAAAGGCAGCGACACGGTAAACGCCGTCCCTTTGCCAAGTTCACTTTCAACCGTCAA
>Ga0153941_1001277_pt1 | contig 10181 bp, 6 predicted proteins | sample TSNJ025MetaG_FD_104733 | JGI IMG/M metagenome (GOLD analysis project Ga0153941, IMG submission 104733) | Attine ant fungus gardens microbial communities from New Jersey, USA - TSNJ025 MetaG | ecosystem: Host-associated > Fungi > Mycelium > Unclassified | place: USA: New Jersey, Brendan T. Byrne...
ACATCCCAATGATGCGGGTAGGGAAAAAATAGCGGCTCGTATCGCAGCGTATCTGAAAGAATAAAAGTCTGGTTTATTTCACGGTCTTTTAGAAAGGATATAAATGAAAACACCACAGGAATGTTATGAAACAATCAGGAAAAATGTTAAGAAGGAATGGAAAACGGCTTTTATGGCAGCGGTTATTTTGGGGCTGCTCATTCATATGCCGATGTTGTTATCTGATCTGCCCAATCATGATGGGCTTGACAGTATGTATTTTGACCAGAATATGATTACTTCCGGCCGCTGGTTTTTAATGATCGCCTGTGGTGTTTCTTCTTATTACAGCCTGCCGTGGCTGACCGGAGTCTTATCTATCCTGTACCTGGGTCTGGCGGCGGCGGCATTAACAGAATTTCTGGAGTTGAAAAGTCATGGTGTGATTATAGGGATCAGCGGCCTTTTGGTGGTATTTCCGGCTATTGTATCTCATTTTGCCTATGCCTTTACCATGGATGGTTATATGATGGCTTTATTGTTTGCCGTGCTGGCCGCTCTGCTAACCAAGAAATACCGCCTGGGTTTCCTGGCAGGAGCTGTCTGTCTGGCGTTTAGTCTGGGTATCTATCAGTCTTACTTGCCCTTTGCTGTTTTATTATGTATTTATGGTATTGTGACAGCTTTGATTGACCAGAAAGAAACCGCTGGGAAAATAAAGACAACAGTGAATTATCTGCTGATGGGAGTCATAGGGGTTGTTCTGTATTTTGTAATATTACAGGTGTTATTATTTGTTCAGGGAAAGGAACTGGATACCTATCAGGGAATCAGCGGAATGGGTGGAGTTGAAACGTCCGGTCTGTTGTCCATAATAAAAAATATATATGTGGATTTTGTATCTTTTACCCTGAAAGGAAATATATTGGCTAATAATATCATATCGGCGGCAGCTTTGCTTCTTTTGCTTCTGCTCTTTGCAGCTGTTGCAGGCAAGCTGTTTCTGGAACGAAAATGGTGGAAGAGCCTGTGGTTTTATCTGGTGATTCTGTTGCTGGTCATCATACTGCCTGTGGCCAATAATATTATTTTACTCATATCTCCTGAGGTGACCTATCATTTGCTGATGCGATACCAGTGGGTCATGTATCTGATCCTGCCGGCTGCCTTTATTGCCCGGTATGGTGAGATTGGCAGACGCCCTCTGATTTCATGGGGATTGCTGATCAGTTTGATGATTTTACTGCTTCACTATGGGGTGACGGATAATATTGCCTATTCCAACCTGCAGAAGCGTTATGAAAAGACTTATGCCTATTGTCTGCGTCTTCTTGACCGGATGGAGCAGACAGAAGGATATTACCAGGGCATACCCATTGCCATGATCGGTGTGGTATCAGAGGAAGAATACCCTGAAACGGATATCACCGGGGATGTGACGGCGGGGATGATTGGGATCAGCGGAGACAGTCTGTTGTACAGAAGCCGCAATTATCAGGCCTTTATGAAGCATTACCTGGGAGCGACCCTGAATTTTCTGCCTGCAGAGGTAATGGATGAAATCTACTATTCGGAAGAATACCGGGAATTGTCTTCTTTTCCGGGAGAGGATTCCATACGCATTGTGGACGGTATCATGTATATAAAAACCGAGAATGTGGACAAAACATTGGATCAGTAACTGATCAGGTACGGGAGGAAGTGCATATGGCGCTGCTATCAGTGGTATTACCATCCTATAATGAGGAACAGAATATAGCAAATACGGTACGGGAATTATCCGAATTGTTTGAAGGGGAGCAGATAGAGTATGAACTGATATTCATAAGCGACGGCTCTACGGACGGAACCTTTCAGGAGATCAGAAAGGCGGCGGCGGAGAATCCCCGTGTGAAGGGAGCCCAGTTCAGCCGGAATTTCGGCAAGGAAGCGGGAATTTTTGCCGGTTTGGCATTATCCGGCGGAGATGCGGTGGTGGTAATGGATTGCGACCTGCAGCATCCGCCTGCCACAATCCCGAAGATGTGGAAATTGTGGCAGGAAGGATATGAGGTGGTGGAAGGGATTAAGGCGGACCGGGGAAAAGAAGGGCTGGCCTATAAGCTGTCTGCCGGATTCTTCTACAAGATCATGAGCAGGCTGATTAAAATAGATATGAATGCCTCTTCAGACTATAAATTACTGGATCGGAAGGTGGTAAATGTACTGCTTTCCCTGACGGAAAAGAATACCTTTTTCCGTGCCCTCACATTCTGGAGCGGATTTGAAACCATCACAGTGGAATATGAGGTGCGTGAGCGGCAATATGGGAAAAGTAAGTGGTCTTTTTTCAGCCTGATGAAGTATGCCGTTACCAATGCCACTTCCTTCAGTACCTTCCCGCTGCAGTTGGTTATGGTCATGGGTCTGTTACTGATTCTGTTCAGTATCGTACTGGCAGTCCAGACGCTGATCAAGTATCTGATGGGTACTGCGGTGGAAGGATTTACCACGGTGATCCTGCTGAATCTGATTATAGGCGGTTTTATCATGTTAAGCCTGGGGATCATCGGTCACTATATTGCACGGATTTATGAAGAAGTGAAAGGCAGACCCAAGTTTATCATCAGTAAGGTTACGGATAATGTACAGGGATCTGTAACGGGAAAATGGAGTTGAGGGATACGATGAATACCAAAGGTAAGAAGAGGATGTCTAATATAGAGCTGTTACGCATCCTGGCCATGATGATGGTAGTCATGCTCCATTATCTGGGCAAAGGTGGTGTATTGCCTGATTTGACCAGGGACATGGAAATCAATGGTTATGCGGCCTGGATTATGGAAATTCTGTCCATTGTGGCTGTTAATGTATATGTGCTGATCAGCGGATATTTTCTGGTGGAAACCGGATTTAAGTGTAAGAGGCTGGTCGGGCTTTTGTGTCAGATTCTCTTTTACAGCCTGCTCGTTCCTGTGGTCCTGCTATTGACAGGAGTACTGCATCCGGAAGAGTTAAGCCTGAATCAGCTGCTGCAATATATCCTGCCGGTACAGAAAGAGCATTATTGGTTTGTGACGGCTTATGTGGCCATGTACCTGTTTTCGCCGGTACTTGGCACGGCGGTAAAGCATATGGAGAAGAAACAGCTTCAGATAGTCATTGCCGGTCTGCTGCTATTTTTTTCCGTGAGCAAATCAATCCTTCCGGTACGCCTGGATATGGATACCCTTGGTTATGACAGTATCTGGTTTTTGTGTGTCTTCTTGATTGCAGCCTATATAAGGTTATACGGAATTCCTTTTTTCAAAAATGCGAAGCGGGGAATCCTGGGATACCTGGCGGGCTGCACCGGAATCCTTGTGATCCTGTTTGCCGGACACTTTGTGTATCTGAAGACCGGACAGCTGGAATTATTTTTGGAAACCATATATGGATATAATCATATTTTAAATATATTTGCAGCAGTTTCACTGTTTTATGCATTCTATCACTTAAGGATTCCTGAGGGGGTCCTCTCCCGCCTGATCTGCAGGGTGGGTCCTTATACCTTCGGGGTATTGCTGCTCCATGAACATGTGGAGATGCGGTATCGGTGGCCTGTGTGGCTGAATGTGAATGCCGGGGGAAATGTAGTGTTTTTTGTACTTAGGAGTATAGGAAGTGTATTGGTGGTGTTCCTGGTTGGGATATTGGTGGATATGGTAAGAGGATTCCTGTTCAATCTGGCAGCCTATGTATTTAGAGAGGGAGTAATATGGAGAAGGTGAATAGCGTTGGGGGAAGATTGTTTTCCGTGGCAGAGAGGGTTTTGTTTCCTTTGATTTTGCTTTTGTATCCTTTGCGGCATGTTTGCTTTGGGGTGGAATGGTGGGATACCGGGTATAATTATGGGAATTTTCTGTATATGGAAAATATGGATTCTATGTGGCTTTTTAGTACTTATTTGGGACATGCTTTTGGAAATCTACTGGCGAAGCTGCCTTTTGGGAATTATATGATGGGGATGAATCTGTATACTGGGCTTTTGGTCAGTTTGCTTGCCCTTGGCGGGTATTACTTTTTCAGGAAGATAGTGGGTCTGCCTTCCTGGGTTGCTTTTTTGGGGGAAGTGATAGCTGTTAGTCTGTGTTGGTGTCCCACTGCTTTGTTGTATAATTATCTGACTTATATTCTTATGGGTGCCGGTGTGGTATGTATTTATCTGGCATTGGTCCGTGAAAAAAAGAGGTATTTTATTGTTGCCGGGTTTTGTTTGGCTGTTAATGTATTTGTGCGTTTTTCCAATCTGGCGGATATTGCACTGATCCTTGGGGTATGGGCTTATGGTATCATACAAAAAAGGAAATTAAAAGAAGTAGCGCTTCAGACCTGGTATTGTATTCTGGGATATCTTGCTGGTCTGGCTGCGGGGTTGGTGTATTTTGCAGTGCGGTATGGTTTATCAGAATATGCTGATGCCATCACCAGGTTGTTTGGTATGCCCTCGGAAGCCTCTGATTATACCATATATTCCATGGTAATATATCAATTACAGAATTATCAGCAGAATTTTTATTGGCTTTTATATCTTTTACTGTTTACTGCTCTTGGGGTCGCCGGATTTGCGGTGCTGCCGGAGCGTTTTATTAAGATAAAAAAGATCGGATATATCTGCTGTGTATTTCTTGGATTTTATTATCTGATGCAGCGTCATAATGTGTTCAATATGAAGTATAGTACCAAACAAAGTGTTTTTCAATGGGCGGTATTTTTACTGAGTGCCACCATTATTGCCGGTGTGGTGACTATATTTAATAAAAAGGCACAAGACAGGGATAAGCTGATCTGCGGCTTGTCAATCCTGGTGATACTGATTACGCCCCTGGGAAGCAACAATCATTTGTATTCTGCCATAAATAACTTGTTTTTTGTGGCACCTTTTACACTGTGGATGTTATACAGGGCGTTGTGTTGTCTGCCGGTATCGGTTAAGCCGGTCCGTTTTCCTGCATTGGCGATTCATACTTTTCCGGCAAAGGCTATGATATGCTGTATGTTGTTTATGCTGCTGGTGCAGAGTCTGGGGTTTGGATTTGGTTATGTATTCTCAGAAAGTGACGGCGGTGAAAATCTTAACACAAAGATAGAAAATAATGATATACTAAAAGGAATGTATACGGATCCGGAGAGAGCCAGGGTACTGGGATCCTTGTCCGCCTATGTGTCACAGGAGGGGCTTAAGGGGAAGGAGATTCTCCTTTACGGGCAGATACCGGCGCTTTCCTATTACCTGGAAATGCCTTTTGCCATTACCGCCTGGCCGGATCTGCGTTCGTATAATTATGAGATTATGGAGCGTGACCTGGACGGTCTTACCCGGGAAATCGAATCAGGAACCCTGGAGCATCCGGTGGTGCTGCTGGAAGTAAAATATGGAACCTGGCTGACAGGCGGGGAGGAAGCGCTGCGTGAACTGGGAATAACGGAAGCGGAGATAGAAGCTATATCCAATGACAGGAAGTTTGCTTTGCTTACGTCATGGATGGAGTTATATTTCTACGAAGAGGCTTTTCAAAATGACAAATTTGTTTTATTCAAAGACGAGAAGTTTAACTAAGGTGTCAAAGGACGCCACCTAAGTTAAACTAAGTCTCGTCTGGGAAGAATATAAAAATGAAATCCATTGGAATTTCATTTTTATAATCTTCCGGGTTTTCGTGAGGACTGTTTGTGCCGCCAGAGGCGGCATGGATGGAAGTTTGGAAGAAGGTCATTTTCAGATAATGAATTGATGTTCGATCAAGCTCAGCTTGCGGACAAGGGGTGGAAGTTTGAAATAAGGTTACTTTTAAATAATGAATTGATGTCCGTAAGCTCAGCTTGCTGAGCATGCTCAGCTCGCTGAGCTTGAGCGGAGAAGGGGTGTGAATATGATATCATTTAATGTGCCTCCCTATACGGGAAAGGAAATGGATTACATTAAACAGTGTGTGGATAACAGGAAGATCAGCGGGGATGGGATTTTTACCAGGAAGTGTAATGAATGGTTTGAGTTAAAGACGGGAACCAGGAAGTGTCTGTTGACAACTTCTTGTACGCATGCCACGGAATTGGCGGCTTTGTTGTGTGAGATACAGCCGGGAGATGAAGTGATTATGCCGTCTTTTACTTTTGTTTCTACGGCAAATGCTTTTGTCCTGCGGGGTGCGGTGCCGGTGTTTGTGGATATCCGGCCGGATACCATGAATCTGGATGAGGGTTTGATTGAGGCGGCGATTACGGAGAAGACCCGGGTAATTGTTCCGGTACATTATGCGGGTGTTTCCTGTGAGATGGATACCATTATGGAGCTGGCGGAACGTTATAACCTGAAGGTAATTGAAGACGCAGCCCAGGGGGTTATGTCTTCTTATAAAGGAAAGGCATTGGGAACCTTTGGTGATTTTGGATGTTTCAGTTTTCATGAGACCAAGAATTACAGCATGGGAGAAGGAGGCGCGTTGTTGATCCGGGACGAAAAAGATATAGAGGGAGCGGAGATTATCCGGGAGAAGGGGACGAACCGCAGTAAATTCTACAGGGGACAGATTGACAAGTATACCTGGGTAAATCAAGGTTCCTCTTACCTGCCCAGTGAATTGAATGCGGCTTATCTGTATGCGCAGCTGGATGTGGCGGAAGAGATAAATCAGGCCAGAATAGCCTGTTATAACCGATATTGTGAAAATCTAAAACCGCTTGCCCGGGAAGGCAGGATAGAACTGCCGGTGGTGCCGGAGCATTGTGAACATAATGGGCACATGTTCTATATTAAGGCAAAAAATATTGAGGAGCGGACGGCATTGATTGCATATCTGTTGAAAAATGAAATTCATTCCGTATTCCATTATGTGCCCCTGCATACGGCACCGGCAGGTAAAATGCTGGGACGTTTTCATGGGGAAGACCGCTTTACAACAAAAGAAAGTGACAAGCTGACCAGATTGCCCATGTATTATGGACTGTCGCTGGCGCAGGTGGATTATATTTGTGATTACGTCAGGGGTTTTTATAGACAATAGTGTAAGAAGAAATTCTAAGATGCCAAAATGTTACAGTTCAGAGGGTAGTATCCCGCGAGGTGTTTTGTGCTGTTTTTGCACAAAATCCCGAGGGCCGCAAGCGCCAAATTGCACGTTTTTCGCAATTTGTGTGCATCGCGAAGCGTGTTACAGTTCGTCCTCTGAACTGTAACGCCAAAGTACAGCGTCTAAGGATTTCTAAATCTCACACGGGAAGAATATTTTTCCGGGTTTTTGTGGGGACAGTTTGTGTTGGGTGTATTATAATATGGAGGTATGGGGAGTGTCATCTTTCGGCAATAAAGTGCATAAGATAATCTTTTCTTTATTCTTCACAGGAACCACGGTACAGATATTGGGCGGATTTGTGTGGATGTGTGCCAATCTGGGGGGGTATCAGGAGTTTGAGGTTGGCGGTATCCTGTATCCGCTGCTGATATCCTTGGCGGGGGTAGTAGAAGGAATGACGGCGGTTCCTTATTATTGTATCCTGTATGTGGTGCAGGTTTGTACGGCAGGATTTTCTTACGTTCGTTTTCTGCAGGCTATAACTTGTAAAGTTAATGCAAAAGGGCAGAGTGGGCTGGGAAAGTGGCAGGCTATGTGGGGAAGCTTGTGTCTGCTGACGATACCTGTGGGTATGCAGTGTCATCTGGCAGTGCTGTCGGTGTCTTTGACTGTATCTGCTTTTATGCTGCTGCTTGCAGGTTTGTTTCGGTTGTTGGATTTGACAGCGGCACAGGAATCCGTTCAAGATTATAAGAAGATATTGTTTTTTTCTTTGCTGAAAATAGGATGTCTGTTGCTGATCTGTACTTTGCTGATGCCGGAATACAGATACCTGGCTGGTGTTACTGTCGGTATGGCAGGGATAGGAGTGTGGATCCAGTCAGGGAAGTTAAAAGGATTGTCTGCCGTGCAGCGGTACAAGCAGACGGGGGTGATCCTTATTGCCTTACTTTTCAGCATATTAATAAGCTTTGGGCTGGCAGAGGGAGTCTTAGGTGAGAAAATGGGGACTGCATCAAAGACGCAGGTTTCAGAGGTGAAAAGTGCAATGGTAAGCCGGTTTATATGGCCGGGATTCAGGAGGCATTATTCAGCCTGGTCAGGGGAAATAAAGCTTGTTATGGATGAAAATATGGCTTGGGGTATTTCCCTGTACGCAGACAAGGTAAGGAGTGAGCTCATACCTGCGGTGGAAGCGGCTTATGGTGTTGAAAAAGCAGAGGCGCTTTTGTCTGAGATGATCAGTGCGGCGTTCATGATACGGAAGCGGGACATTGCAGGAATGATTCTGCAGGATCTTGTCTCTTATACAGTCTCGCCGCTTATGCTGCCCCGGCTGCTTTCCGGGGAATGTCATGCGTCTTACAGCGGGCAGAATTATGAGATTATGAAGAATCATACACCTGGTCTTACCAGGTACTATGTGTCTTATGGATGCTGGTGGTTTGGGATCGTATTGATACTTGCCCTTTTGCTCTGTTTGGGTAAAAGGGGAAAGTCGGGCGGTAAATGGCTTCTTTTATCTGTAACAGCTGTGTGTATGGTATGCTTCTATACAATGCGGGGAGCGGGAATGATGGATTATAAAAATACCATACTGGTAACGATGCTCTGGTATGCAGGGGTTATCTATAAGCTGTATACTGCAAAGTCCTGGGGAAAAGAGGAAATGTATGAGTGATCAGACTAAGAATGTGAAAAAAAGTAATGGGAGTAAAAATGATATCTGGAAGGCGTGGGCAGTTCCCTCTATAGCAATGCTTCTGCTGCTCTTCCTGAATCTGTTTTATCATGATCAGTGGCTGGATTCCGATATGGCGGCGGAAATGGTTTTTTCGCGGTTTCTGGCTCAGGAAGGGGAATATTTTGCCACCGGAGGCTGGTATTATTCAACAGAGTTTCGGGTATTATACACCCAGCTGATTATGCAGCCTCTGTTCCTGCTTTTTCATAATTGGCATGTGATTCGGGTAATCACGAATATGCTGACGTATAGTTTGCTTCTTGGAAGTTATTTTTATATGATATGGCCGCTTAATGTGCGGTTTAAGACATCTGTCAGACTCTCGGCACTGTTGCTCCTGCCTTTTTCAGAAACCATGATAACCCATGTGCAGATGGGAAATACGTATATGTTCCATATGATATTGGTTTTCTTCCTGTTTGGCTTATTCCTGCGGATATCCGAAAGATATTTTGAGGTGAGGATAAGAAAGCTGACGCTGTTTGGCTGTTATCTTCTGATGAGTATGGTATTCGGATTGTCCGGCGTAAGATATCTGCTGGCTGTGCAGGTGCCTCTGATTCTGGCTTCTGTGGTATATCTGCTGAAATCACATGAATTTGCCCTTTACCGCAGGGAAATGAAGAAAGAACATTTGAAAAAATTATTTTCAGGTGTAAAGGTGAAATATCTGATCTTCAGTATTGCAGGAGCTTTTTCAGCAGTACTGGGATATGGAATCAATGTATTTGTGTTTACAGAGAAATTTGCTTACCAGACCTATGAAGCAACGAATTTCATCAGTGTATATCAGGGCATATTGGGAAACAGGATACAGGATACCCTGGGCAGTCTGTTGATGTTGTTTGGATATATACCGGATAAGGGATTTCTGTCCCTGAGGGGAATGATCACCATGATTGCCTTTGTCCTTATTGGGACGATCGTCTTTATCGTGGTGCGGAGCAAAAAGATTTTCCGTAATGAGGAAGAAAAGAATATAGTGGATTCCCATCGCAGATTCCTGTTGTATTTTTTCCTGTCGGCCTTTCTGTTGAATACTTTTGTATTTATTTTTACAACAAGCACTATAGTGCCCAGGTATTATATTACAGTAATGATGTTTGCCGTTCCTCTTCTTGCGGTATATTATGAAAAAGAGCGGCTTCCTCTGGATAAAAAGCTTTTAACACTGATCTTATGCACTTGTATGCTGCTGGCCACCGCCAAGACGGTATTATCCTTCATAAGTACAGATAAAAACGGGGAAAAACGGGAAGCGGCAGCATTTCTGGCAGCGGAGGGGTATTCCTTTGGATACGCCACCTACTGGAATGCCAATATCGTAACGGAGCTGACAAATGGACAGGTTGAGATAGCCAATATTAATAAGCTGGAGGATATGGACTTTTTCCTCTGGTCCTCTCCTAAGAAATATTATGAAGAAG
>Ga0153941_1001280_pt1 | contig 10169 bp, 9 predicted proteins | sample TSNJ025MetaG_FD_104733 | JGI IMG/M metagenome (GOLD analysis project Ga0153941, IMG submission 104733) | Attine ant fungus gardens microbial communities from New Jersey, USA - TSNJ025 MetaG | ecosystem: Host-associated > Fungi > Mycelium > Unclassified | place: USA: New Jersey, Brendan T. Byrne...
CATGGTGGCAACAAAAAATATCATATATATATTTCTTCCTGCCAATTGCTCCTTTGTTTTAGACATTGGATAAGCTGTTATAACCATAAAAAGCATATTCAGGGAAACACCCAGTATTACTCTTTTAACCGACACCCATAAGGCCGTAAGAAATTTCCCGCCTTCAAGGGCAAATTTATAGGAATAAGCAGTAAATTCTACCGGCCAAAAATTCACCTTCCCTGCTGCTACTGCGGGACTGGAACTAAACGAGACTGCCAGCAAATGTACAAAAGGCAGTACACATGTAAGACAAATAGCAGTCATAAAGATATAATTAAATATTTTGAAAACGGTCCTGCCAATATTATTTTTTTTCAATTTTAAACCTCCTTTAGAAAACACGGTAACCAGCCACTTTATCAGCCAGAATATAAGACATCGAAAGCATGACACAGGAAACCACCGACTTAAACATTCCAACTGCAGCACCTACGGAATATTGTGCTTGTTCGACACCCAGCCTATAGACATAAGTGTCAATTATATCTCCGGATTCATATACAATCGGTGAGTAAAGGTTAAAGATCTGATCAAATCCAGCGTTTAATATATTACCGAGGGAAAGCACACTCATGAGAATAATCGTCGGCATTAACATTGGAATTGTAATATAAATTGTCTGTTTAAAACGTTTTGCGCCGTCAACCTGTGCCGCTTCATATAAACCTGGATCAATACCTGCAAGAGCTGCCAGATATACCACCGTACCAAATCCAAACCCCTTCCATGTATCTGAGATAATCATCGTCCATGGAAAAACACTGGGGGATCCAAGGAAAGAGATTGCATTCATACCAAGTACATTAAGGAATCGATTTACGATTCCGTCCGTAGCAAGAAGGTCCATCAACACACCTGCAACGATTACCCAGGAAAGGAAGTTGGGTATATAAATCAATGTTTGAAAAACACGTTTTGTAAGGTCATTTTTTATTTCATTAAGTAAAAGTGCAAAAGTAACAGGTACAATAATCCCAAGAATCATTTTAAAGATAGCGATATAGAACGTATTCCCGATTGTTCTCAGGAAATTAGGCTGGCTGAATATATACCTGAAATTGTCAAGACCAACCCACGGAGAATTAAATCCCAGTCCGGGATTATATTTCTGAAATGCAATGACCAGGCCATAGAGCGGATAATAACTGAATATTAACAAAATTATTATTCCAGGTATTAAGAGAACATGAAGCTGCCATTGCCGTTTGAGTTTTTTACCAATCATTGAAACCTCACTTTCTGCTAAATGACAGCAGAACCTGAACGGGCATCAGATTCTGCTATTCCCATCGATAATTTCAGTTCCTCTTATTCTCCATACATTTCATTCATTTCCTGCGTAACTTTTTCTCCTCCGGCAGCATACCATTCGGAAACCACTGTATCAAAATAGTCAATATCCTTCAATCCCATAATAATCTTTGTATAACCTTCTGTAAGTATATCATCCAATGTTGATCCGTAACTTAGCAATGCTTCCGGCGAACCGCCCCACAACCTGGATTTTATATATAATTCATTATCCAGAATGTCTGCTGCTAACCCATATGCAGGTTTGATTGACCCTTGCTGTGAATAATCTCCTAAAACAGCGGGCGTTCCATTATTTATGAATTCCATGCTGCTTTCATACTTTCCCCACATACCGCTGTTAATCAGTCCTGATGTATCTCCGGTTGCAACTGCATTTGATACTTGTATAAACTGATCATAATCACAATTGGGATTCAGTACCCGTAACTGCGGTACCACATGCACTATTTCAGGATTTGTAAATGATGTGATTATTTCATCATCTTCTATACCCATGGCATCATCAACCAAATATCCGTAGAGATTAATCATCTTAAGAACTGCTTCAGGATTTTCGCATGTTTTGCTGACTACTGTATAGGTCTGATTCGCAAAAAATATACTCTGGTATACCTGCCCGCCTGTAGCCGATGGTATCATATAAGGATAGAAGATGGCATCAACACCCTGATTCGACACAACATCAACCCCCGGACTATAACCCCACCATTGATAGAAAGGCATAACACCCACTTTTCCCGTTATAGCATCTGTGCTCATATCTTCAAACGTTGCTGTGGAAAAATTCGGATTAATGATCCCCTGTTGATACCAATCGGCCCATGCTGCAAGTGCATCTTTCATTTCGTCCTGTACAGATCCATAAACAATACTTCCATCATCTCCCGTTATCCACATATCCGGGTATGCCTGCCATGCTATCGCAATCAGATTCAGATAATCCAGATTTTTTTCTGCGGAAAGACCATATGTGCCATACGCTTCCATAAATGCCAGCATAATATTCACAAGATCATCCATGGTGTCCGGATCTTCTAATGCAAGTGCTTCTTTCCAGTCATTACGTATCCATATGTAATCCGGCTGTTCTATAATTCCCCAATGGAGATTCGCCAAACCGTACAGCTTTCCATCAGACATTCCTGATTCAAAGCTCTCCTGATCTGCTTCCATATTAATCTTTGTCCGCTCGGACGCATAGGTATCATAGATTTCTGTCAGATCCCAGATTAAGTCCGCTTCAATAAGCTGCTGCAGCTGATAGGGCTTAACATTGAATACATCAGGCAGGTTCCCGCCGGAAATGTCAAGATTCAGCTTTGTCTCCTTTGTCTCTTCATCAGTACTGGCCCAATTATATGTAAGCGTAATGTTAAACAAGTCTTTATAAGCCCTTATCCATATATTATTTGTCAGACCATCACCCGCAGGATATACCGCCGAGGAAGCTTCGTAACCTACCGTAGTAATCGTAACAGGTTCCTCAAAAGAATCCCACCAGCTTTCCCGATCCTCAGCCGTCGCACCGTTCAAAACAGTTGCATTGGCTGCTGTACCCGATACTGCTGATGAACCTTCCGAACCACCAGCTGCCTCTGCCCCTGTGTTTTCCGGCGCAATTGCATTTTCATCTGAGGAATTTCCGCATCCGGTTAAAAACATAAATGGCAAAGTAATACATAAAAATAGCGACAGTAATTTCTTTTTCATTCAAAAACCTCCCTTTCATCAGGACTTCCGTCTACAATAATTACAAACTGATTGTACTTCATAAAAAGGATGAAAAGAATGTGTTTATGCGTTTTGGACATGTCCAAATGTGTCTATAATGAAAAAGAAATGAGATAGAAATGTGATAGAAATGAAATAGAAATAACAATGACTTTATAAAATATATATATAATATGTATGAAATATATAGTAATGACTGTATTGACTTTTCGGTATTCTTATGATATAAACTATGATAATATCTGATAATATCTAAGTGAAAGGTGGTGATAAGCATGAAGCAATCTGAATTTTTACGCACAAAGGAATTATTTCCCGGCAGTAACATAGTGCGTAAATTTACATTCAAAACATTCGGCATAAGGGATAGTTATGCCCTTTTGGCAAGAGCGAACCACAATCTCGCAATGAATTTTGCCATTTCAGGGGGAAAGTCTGCCCTTTTCCAGGAAAAAGATTGTTTTGAATGCCTGTCACCGCATAAAACAGCAGCGTAACTCCGCTTCTTTATGTTCGGTCACCCTGTGCAGTCAAACAGTCTGCACGGGGTTTTTTTATGTCTGAATATAAAGGAGATTTTTATTATGATTGATATTGCAATGAATGATTTAAATAAATATTATGGTTCTAACCACATAATTAAGGGTATCTCACTTCAGATCTGCAGTGGTGAGAAAGTTGGCTTACTGGGCAAAAACGGCTCAGGTAAAACGACTTTATTCAAAATAATAACAGGAGATGAGGATTACGAAAGCGGAAATATCGCCAGAGCATCAGGTAAAAGAATTGAGATGCTTGCCCAAATTCCGGCGTTTGGGGAAAGCGACACATCAGAAGATATTTTACGTTCGTCGTTTATGGAAACCACCGACATTTTTAATGCCATGAAGAAAATAGAGGGTAATGCAGATCCTGCGGTTCTTACCCGATACGGTCGTCTTATGGAAGAATACGAACGGCTCGGCGGATATGACACAGACATTCGGCTGGATAAAATATGCAGCGGTATGAATATTGATGACCGGCTGCGAAATAGTCTTTTCAATCAATTAAGCGGCGGCGAAAAATCAAGAGTGAATCTGGCGAGGATACTTCTGCGTGATTGTGATGTTCTTTTACTTGATGAGCCCACAAACCACCTTGACTTGGCTTCACTGGAATGGCTTGAAGGCTTTTTGCATGATTTTTCAGGAACGATAGTCGTTATATCTCATGACAGGGTATTTCTTGACCGGGTGGTAACAAGGATCATCGAAATTGACGATGGCAAAGCAAATTTCTATTCGGGTAATTATTCGTTTTATGTAAAAGAACGTCGGCAGCGTTACCTTACCCAGGCAGAGCAATATAAACAACAGCAGCGAAAGATCAGTCAGCTTGAAGATGCCATAAAGCGGCAGCGTGTGTGGGCGCAGATCAATCCCTCCAACACTGGCCTGGCGAAACGCGCCCTTGCCATGGAAAAACGGATTGAGCAAATGGATAAAGTAGAAAAACCAACCACAGCAAGAAAACTGACGGCGGAATTTGACAGCGGAGGTCATGCGGCGAAAGAAATTGTTCATTTTGAATCTGTAAGAAAAGGTTATGATGAAAATGTTCTCTTGTTTGATTTGGATTTAAAGATTCGCAGAAATGACCACATTGCCCTTGTAGGTGCCAATGGATGCGGAAAATCCACTCTTTTAAAAATGATTACGGGTGAGGAACAACCTGACAACGGCAATTTACTGATTAGTTCTAATGTAAAAATTGGCTATATGCCCCAAATCATTCTATTTGAAGACATGAGCGCGACGGTTTTAGATACGCTGCGTGGGCAAATCAGTATGCCGGAAGAAAAAGCCCGGCGCATCCTCGCAAGATTTCATTTTATGGCAGCGGATGTTATGAAAAAGGTCGGTACCCTGTCCGGCGGAGAAAAAAGCCGTCTGAAGCTCTGCCTGATGATGCAGAACAACATCAATTTTCTTCTGCTTGACGAACCAACTAACCATCTTGACATAACATCACGGGAATGGATCGAAAACGCGCTGTCCGATTTTGAGGGTACTATTCTCTTTGTTTCCCACGACAGATATTTTCTGCATAAATTTGCCGACAAGGTCTGGCACATGGAAAATGGTATTATTACACAATATGATTGCGGATTTGATGAATATATGGAAACGCTCCGCAAAGACACAGCTTCGGAAGAAGTACCTAAGAAAAATAACGCAAAAAAAGCGCAAGAATCAAAACATAAAGCTAAAACCGCACCCCGGATATCAACGTCAACTTCTATTGAAACGCTTATAAATGAAGCGGAATCCGAGCTTGGCAAAATTAACGCAGCTATTGAATCGGATTTAGCGAGAGGTGATTTCACGAAAATGAATGAATTACACGAAAAAAAGAATTATCTCATGGGAAAAATTGATAGTTTGTATAACGAATGGCTTATGTGAAGTTTTTAGGTTATTAAATAAAGTGTTGAGGCGGAGAGCCATATTGGTTCCCCGCCTTATTTTCAGCTGCTTCCTGATTCGGCCAATCCCAGGGAGGTATTGGTCAGCTATAATCTTCTCATAATGCTGTTATTTCAATCACTTTACCATCTTCCTCCCGGATTAATTTGCCTTCATCATTTAATGTAAAATAAGCTATGGACAGGTCAGATCTATCTGTAGTCATATATAAAACCATCCTATGATTTTCACCAGCATCTTCAAATGACTTGTTACATTTTTCAATACCAGCTTTCAGTGCAAGCTGAGATGCCTGAATGCTATCACACTGAAAGTTATTATGTATGATCATTAATAACTTTTCCACCTCATCTTTATTAAGTTTCCCATTTTCTGAATTGCCCAGGAATACTTCCAGTGTTGCTGCTATTACATCAATATTATTTTGGGTATAATCGGACATATATAATTCTCCGTTCTTTTTATTAGGTGTTTTTATGGACAGTCATGTTTGAATGCTAAATTTATGCATTGTAAAATAATTTAGTATAATCTGTTTGTGTATCGGCAATATGGTATATATATATTACATCTTGATACTGCTTATAAATAGAGGCATGTCTTTTGCAAATAACCATTCTGTATCCTTGATCATTCAGCCATTTATCAGGTGTAAGGGAACCCAAATCAGGGTGTTCTTCCAGACGCTCGATGCTATCCAGTATATTTTCACTTACCTTAATAGCAGTTTCTATACCAAAATTAATGACATAGTAATCTTCTATTCTCTTTAAGTCTTCCCATGCTACAGGAAGAATCTCTACCCTACATTTCATCTATCCGCTCCCTTAGCTTCTTCCTGGCTTCTGATATGGATATAGCATTTGCACCATCCAGTCTCTCCTGCTCTGCTTGCAAAACCTTAGCGCGTAATTCTAAAACCTGCTCTCGCCTTTCGTATGTTTCAATACTCATAAATACACCGTCACCTTCCCCGTTTTTAGTGATAAAGATTGGCTCTTTTGAATTTTGTGCCAGTGTTGATATTGCTGAATAGTCATTACGCAGCGCGGTTGAAGCTTTTATAATCATAATAATCCTCCTTCCTGTCACATATCATTATTGTGATATAATTATATCATAATTAGCATATGCAATCAACAACCTATTTATTTCTGTGTCAACCATTTTATGTTTCTATTGACCATAGGCTGATGATATGTTATTATACAGCCATCCCTCTGGGAAATATCTCATTCTGAAAGGAGATTTATTTATATGAAATTATGCAAGGTATTGGTGACAGTAACTTAAAATTGAATATTGGCACAGCAATATATGATATTCCGGAAAGGATTAATTATATATAACGGGAATACCGCCCGTATTTTTGTTGTGCCGCCACAGTAACCGTTTATGAATACTGCTGTTTGCAGGATACGATACGGTCGTATCTTTTTTTATTCAACTTGTTGATCATTCAGCTTGTTGATTAATTAACATGTTGATTGCCGATAAATCAACCTGCTAATTTTTTATACCGCGAAACAGCAGCTTCATACCAAAGTAAACTTTGGTTTGGGAAGCTGTTTTCCGCGGTATTTTTGCGTCCAAAAATAAGTCAACAGTAAGGAGAAGAATATACCATGATTGATATGAAACAATATGGTTACATCGAAACTGAAGCTCCGCCTGCCGGTCTGATCCCTGGCAGAATCACAGAGCTTCAGCGGGAGCAATACACCGTCATCACCGGACAGGGAGAGGTGACGGCCAGTTTGAAAGGTTCCTTCTATCACGGTGCCCAGGCCCGTGAGGATTTCCCAAATGTCGGTGATTTTGTGCTGCTGCAATACAATAATAACGGCATATCACGTATCGTCAGATTACTGCCCAGACGTTCGAAGTTCTCCCGCGCCGATTTTTCGGGTCACGCAGCGGAATATGTAAAAACCATTTTAGAACAAGTAGTCGCAACAAATTTTGATTATGTTTTTATTTTATCGTCCCTTAATTGGGATTTTAATGTCAATCGTCTCATGCGCTATCTGACGCAGACACGGCAGAGCGGCGGGCAGCCTGTTGTGATTCTGACGAAAGCTGATCTGGCTGAAGATGTTAATACACCATTGGCTGAAGTGCAGCGGGCTGCACCTGATGTGCCGGTACATGCCGTTTCCGCACACACAGGATTTGGATTAGATGCACTGGACACATACCTGCAGCCCGGTAAAACTGTGGTGTTCCTCGGCATGTCCGGCGTCGGGAAATCCTCACTGCTTAATGCCCTGATGGAGCAGGATGTCATGGCGGTAAAAGCAATCCGCGAGGATGACAGCCGCGGCAGGCATACGACCACACACCGCCAGCTTTTTATGCTGCCCTCCGGTGCAATGGTCATTGATACGCCGGGTATGCGTGAACTTGGGCTTTTTGATGCTGACGAAGGTATCAGCGCAGGGTTTGCTGATGTGGAGGAGCTATTTGGCGAGTGTCGGTTCCGCGACTGCCGCCACCAGACAGAACCGGGATGTGCCGTACTTGCCGCTCTTGCCAGTGGCTCGCTTACACAGGAACGCTGGACTCGTTATCTTACACAGAAACAGGAGAACAAGTTTGTAGACAATAAGGCAGGTTATCTTATAGATAAACGGACGCGTCATAAATCAATTGCAATGAAAAATAAGCAATCCACGAAAAAAGGGAGGGTTACAAATTGAATGATATTACACAAGAAACACTGACACAGGTTTTGTCTAAAATGCTTGATACAGATATAATCCACGCGGATTTCCAAACTGGGCAATTACATGGCGGTACTTTAGGTGATGTGCAGCTTGTAACAGGCATAGCTGAGACTGCAGAAGGCAATAAACAACCCTATAAGGTTGTTTTCAAAACACAAAAAAAGTGGCAGCGCTACGGCGATCCTGAATCATGGCGTAGGGAATATGACCTTTATAAATCGGATTTAGACACAGCTTTCACAAATTCATTCCGCTGGCCTGCTTGTTATCATACCGAAATCAACAAGGATGAAAATGAGATACAGCTATGGATAGAATATATCGAAGGCGTATCAGGTTTAAATCTGACCGGTGAAATGTATGAACGAGCAGCAGAGGAACTGGGACGGTTTCAGGGCAGGCTGTATGCCGACCAGCCACCCTTCTTACAAAACCTGACAAATTTAAGTAAAATGGGATATGCAAAAGATTACTATCAGCATTACAGATCATGGAACGTTGTATACGATTATATACGCTCCAATGACTGCGAAATACCGATACACCTGTGTAAAATGCTTATCGACACAGATGAGAACGCAGACGAAATATTGAAACGCATTGAAAAGCTGCCTGTGATACTGTGTCACAGAGATTTCTGGGTAGCGAATGTATTCTGCGCAAGGGATAAGATCATACTGATCGACTGGGATACCACCGGATGGGGTTATTTGGGGGAAGATATCGCCAGTTTAATCGCAGACGAGGCGGATGTGGAACATATGGTTGAATATTACCACAGATGCATCCCAGCCTATTACAAGGGTTTTGGAGAATATGCAGATGTATCCGGTATAACAGATCATTGTATCCGCGAGCTGATTCTTATCCTATTCGGCTACAGACTGATTGAATGGTATTTAAACGCAGAATCACCCAATGAAAAAAAGCTGCATCTGGACACCCTGCAGCAAATCTATGAAATGAGATAAAATATATGAAAATGAGGTAAAATATATGAAAATAGTTGACTTTAGCGTTGCCCATATAGAACAGGCTGCTCAGATTGCAAAACAAAACTATGAAGAGGAACGGAGATTTGTTCCCTCGCTTCCACCCATACAGAATGTGCCGGACTTAACACCATTTGCAGAAAACGGTCTTGGAACCGCTGCATTTGACGGTGACAATATGATTGGTTTCTTATGCTGTGTACCGCCTTTTAAAAACGCTTTTAATTCCACCGATGCGGTTGGTGTATTCTCGCCAATGGGAGCAAATGGTGCAATCGGTGAAAACCGGACAAAAGCCTATGCTCATATGTATCAAGCGGCAGGTGCAAAATGGGCGCAGGCGGGAGCGTCCAGCCATGGGATTTGCCTGTACGCCCATGATAAAGCGGCAGAGGAGCAACTTTACCGCTATGGTTTCGGATTACGCTGCATTGACGCGATACGGGAAATGGACGAGATTATTACACCGTCCTGTGAGGGGTATATCTTTACAGAGCTTACTCCTGATGAGTTATCCCAAATACTGCCTCTCGACCATATGCTTGACGCTCACATGGCAGCATCTCCGACTTTTATTTTAAGACAATCTGCTACACTACAATCACTTATAATGAATGCCGGACATTTTCACTCCATCTACTATGCTGCCTGGTACGATAATCAGATTGTGGCATATATACGGGCAGAGCTTGACGGCGAAACCTTTATACAGGAAACACCTGGTTATCTGCATGTTAAGGGAGCATTTTGCCTGCCGGAGCACAGGGGAAAAGGGCTGCATCATGTTTTACTGCGCTTATTGGTGCAGCATTTAAAAGCACAGGGGTATACCCGCCTCGGCGTTGACTTTGAGAGCATCAATCCTACAGGGTACGGTTTCTGGCTGAAACACTTCA
>Ga0153941_1001281_pt1 | contig 10164 bp, 10 predicted proteins | sample TSNJ025MetaG_FD_104733 | JGI IMG/M metagenome (GOLD analysis project Ga0153941, IMG submission 104733) | Attine ant fungus gardens microbial communities from New Jersey, USA - TSNJ025 MetaG | ecosystem: Host-associated > Fungi > Mycelium > Unclassified | place: USA: New Jersey, Brendan T. Byrne...
ATGTTTTATACAATTAATCCCCTACAATCGTATTCTCAAATAAGTATACAGATATAGGACGTTCTTGTCAACTCTAAATAGTACCTTTGATACTGTCAGTGAGATCCAAAAACAAATAAATTCACCTGGCTTTTGTGCAAAAGAAGCACAAAATTTCTAAAAAAAATTCAGCAGGGCTTTCATTTTCAGATCATATGTAGTATACTAAGAGAAATAAATTCAATGAGGTAAATATTATGTTCAGATATCTTTTTGCAGCCACCACTACCACACAGGATTAGCTTTTGAAGTCAGCTGCCTATGCAGCCAGCGACAAAGGCTAGTCCTGTTGGTCGTGTGGCTGCAAGGTATTCATATAACACCTTGCATCACTATGAAAAGTGTGCAAGGTGTTTTTATATTTGAAAGGGGGTGTTTGCTCCGATGATTAATGGAAAACAGTCTGTATGTTCCAAGGGGCGGCTTACCATATTGTCTTCATTATGTAATATAAAATGCAAAATAAAAATAAGGAGAATGATATGGAAAATTATAAAAAATTATTGGCAGACAGACTTTCAAGCTCTGTAAAGCTGTCTTTTAACAATGCTGAACTTATTAACTTTGAGGAAAATGAGGAGGGATTTTTTTGTGACTATGCCATGCAGCCGCTTAACCCTGTCCTGTTTTCAGAAATAGGTAATAATATGAACATCTCAAATATTGACTGTGCTTGTGAACTACGCAGTTTTTCAGGTGTTTATGAAGGCGGCAGCGCCGAAAACCGTATGCTGCAGCGTATTTATGTCACAGCGTTTCCTACAAAAGCAGAACTGGATGGATATAAAAGCTTTGTAGAAGAAGCATCGGCGCGTGATCACAAGGCTCTTGGCAGTCAATTAAAGCTGTTTTCAAGCTCCGATAAAATTGGACAGGGCTTGATATTGTGGCATCCGAAAGGTGCAATGCTCCGCTATTTACTGGAGAGCTTTGGTCAAGCGGCGCACATTCTTAACGATTATCAATGGGTTTACACGCCGCATATAGGTCGGGCCGAGCTTTGGAGAACATCGGGGCATCTGGATTTCTACAAGGAGTCCATGTACAATCCCATAGAGATTGATCAGGAAGAATACTATCTTAAGCCAATGAACTGTCCGTTCCACATTCATATTTATAACAGCGAAACACACTCTTATCGTGATCTGCCGATCAAATATGCTGAATATGGTACTGTTTATCGTTATGAGCTGTCGGGAACATTAAATGGTCTGACAAGGGTCCGGGGATTCACACAGGATGATGCGCATATCATCTGCACGCCTGAACAAATTGAAACAGAGGTAGCAAATGCACTCAAATTCTCACTATATATCCTGCGTTCCTTTGGACTTGACAGCTTTGAGCCTTATGTATCCACAAAACCAAAGAGTAAGTTTATCGGTGAGGACAAGGATTGGGAAATGGCAACTGAAATACTCAAAAAAGCTGTTGTATCAGCTGGTCTGGCTTATAAAATTGACGAAGGCGGCGGGGCATTTTATGGACCCAAAATTGACATAAAGCTCCGGGACTCTCTTAATCGTGAGTGGCAATGCAGTACTATACAGTTTGATTTTAATCTGCCCAACCGGTTTCATATGTTTTATATCGGCAGTGATGGCCAGCGTCATACTCCCTTTATGGTACACCGTGCGTTATTCGGCAGCCTGGAGCGGTTTTTGGCACTATTGATTGAACATTATAAGGGAGATTTTCCGTTTTGGTTTGCTCCTGTTCAAATTGGCATTGTACCGATTCGGGAGAGCCATAATGTGTATGGAAGGGAAATATCTAAAAAACTGAAGAGACACGGCTTTCGTGTCAGCATAATCGATGATAACAGCAATATGAGGAATAAAATCAAGCAATTCCAGCTTGAAAAGGTACCTTATATTCTCGTTGTCGGCGATAGAGAGGTACAAGATAAAACATTTTCTGTCCGCAGCCGCAAATACGGCGATTTGGGTGTTATGGATATATCCTCCCTTTTTGAGCATCTTGCGCCGCTGGTTGAACAAGGTAAACCCCGCTGTATTTTTGAAGATTAGAAATAAAAGAGGATATCCGGTTTGATGGGTATCCTCTTTTGTGTTCAGGATTTGCCGAGCCTTACTGTCTCTTGTCACTCCTGCAGGAATGGTAAAAATATTCTGCTGCAAACTGCAGCCTGGTCACATTTACCTTATTACTTTCAAAATAGAGATAATAACAGCAGTCTCTTGTGGAAAGCACCAGACAATCGCCTTTTTCCCTGTAATTATATTCCGTATGTACCGAACTTAAAGTTTTGTATAAAAAAGTAAGGTGCTTTCCTTCTCCCGGGATATCCAATATAAAACCAGACGATTCATGTTTTAGATGCCCGATTCCCATTTCGATAAATCCTTTTTCGTTAGGAAGGGCTTCTACCTGCACAGATTCTTCAAAGAAATATTTTCCGCTTCTGATCTCCTGTTCCACCGCCTGGCGCTGTGATTCATACCAGTCAGGAATGTGGGGGTATTCCGTATCTCCTGCTGTTGCCGAAAGTCTTCCATACTCATCCATTTCCCAGCTTTTTCCGCATGCGGTACATTCCAGATATTTCTCATGACTGGTTATGGCACATTCCGTTTCACAACAGGGACAACGGTATAAAATCCGGTGCAGTCCTTCAGCCCGTCTGGGATAGTCTATCCTTATCCGGTTCTCATTCTGCCAACAATATTCATCATATTTGAAATGTCCGTTCAACCGTTCTGTTATTGCATCCGCTGTTAGTGCCTCAATGTCCTGCGTATGCAGCACCTGCTTAAATACCGCCGACAAAGGAACCTTGCGCCGGTGAGACTCATCCCATATGGGGGAGGTCAGATAACTCCCATGCGTCTTAAGCACCACCACCGGTATCTTCAGCAGCTTCACCAGTTTACCCACAGAGTCAGGAAGCATGCTGTTGGTTCCAACATTGCTGTGCCGTGCTTCCGGATATATCACCAGAATATCTCTATTCTTTTCAATAACATGCCTGATATTTGCCACGAGGGAGTAATCTATGGTAAAGCGTCTGGTGGGAATACATCCCAACATACCATACAGCTTCTTCCCATATACCGCAAAGCCTTCTATATCTGATACATAGCTGGCCCGATGAGGAAACAGAGCAAGAGGTGTGATAAAGTAATCTGTAAAGCCCTGGTGCTCTGCCAGAACCAAAAACGGCGGTTTTATGTCCTTTAGCGCAGAGCAGTCTATTTTCAGTCGCCCGCTTCTTGTCATCAGAAAGCTTCCAACCCATATCAACGGCAGCAGCAGCAAACTCTGCCGCCCGGGTTTCTCACTCATTATAAATGGAGCAGCATCTCCTGCTGCCTTATTCCTTAAACTTTTCATAACTATCCCACCTGTCCGCTAAAGCTCAGCTTGCGGAGAATCAAAAGGTAATCGCCACTTTTATATCTCCATGGCGGCCGCTTGCGCAGTCAAAGGCTTTCTCCCACTCCTCTATTGGAAATGTGCTTGTAACCACTCCGTCTGTCTTAAGTCTGCCTTCTGCTATTCCATCAATTACAAACGGGAAGCAATAGGGTGACAGGTGTGCACCCAGTACATCCAGCTCCTTCCTGTCTCCAATAATTGACCAGTCCAGTGTCGTAGGTTCTGCAAATACGGAAAATTCCACAAATCTTCCAAGCTTCCGGATCATCTGCATTCCCTGTATGACAGAGCTTGGATGACCGGTTGCTTCTATGTATATATCACAGCCATATCCATCTGTCATATCCATAATCGCAGATATAACATCCATCTTACCCGGATTCCACACCAGATCAGCGCCGAATTCCTCAGCCTTCTCAAGTCTGTCGTCTATCATATCCAGCACAATCAACTTTTTGGGGCTCCTTAGCTTTGCATAGGTGATCATGCCAAGTCCAAGGGATCCGGCACCGGACAACACCACAATATCACTGCATCCAATATCTGCTCTGTCCACGCAATGCTTTGCACATGCATAGGGTTCAATCAGCAGCGCTGCGTTTAAATCCATTTCATCCGGCACTTTATGTATGAGGGCACCTCCCGGTATCCGGATATACTCTGCCATGCCGCCGTTCAGGCTGTGGAAGAATCCGAATATCCTGTGCACCTGGCACATCCAGTAATGACCTGTTTGACAGAATCTGCATTTTCCGCATGGTACAATCTGATCCGCCGCTATACGTTCTCCCAGAGAAATTCCCTGCACATTTTTCCCAATCATAACTGCTCTTCCAATAAACTCATGTCCCGGTATAAAAGGAGCCTGTACATATCCGGGCTGGATATCATCTCCCCAGAACATGGGTGCACCATGTCGGCACTTTAAATCACCTGCACAGATTCCACAGCCTTCCACCTTCAGGATGACATCATCATCTCCGCATTCCGGTACCGGATAATCTGATACCAGGCGATAATCAGTTCTGCTGTAAGCAACCAGCGCTTTCATTGTTTCAGGTAAATTCATAAACATTTCCTTTCTGTCCGTCCTGCGGACATATGAAGAATATATGAGAAATACATTCCCATATATTCATTCATTTTTGCATTATAGTGTATAACAGCAAATATTTATAAATTCATTATATATTATTTTTATATAAAAGCAAAGGTTATTACGTATAAATGGAGATTATACGAGCTGGTATGAAATACAACAAAACGGGATTTGTTTTGAAAAACCGGGGATTTTGGCTATATTACCTTTAGATGTTATTTTTATATTCTCTTCTGTTCTGTTAAGCATATTAATGATTGTTGCGTTTGGAAATAGGTGGTATAATTCATTAAGAACCAGCTATTATGATACAAAAACCAATGTTAAGATAATAGGTTCACTTAAATTTCAATAGGTGAACCACAATAGGATAAACGAATATTATTTGATGAAAAGCGAGGTATATATCATGGGATCGTTGGAATTGACATTTAGATACACGCAAAGCGAATATGTTAAAGCAGAACGGCAGTATTTATTCGCAAGTAAGACAATAACTAAAACGAGCGTTGTTATTCTTGCACTATATCTGCCTGCTTCACTTATTTATCTTTTCTTTTCCGCTTTCAGCACCCTTAGCATAGCTGCCTTCGCTGTCGCAGCCATAACCGCTGTAATCGGTTGTACGCTATATTTTTACTTACCTGCATATAAGTTTAAGCAGACCGCTAAATACCATGAGGAATACAGTCTGACATTCTCAAATACCGGCATCAAGTTCAAGACACCAAGTATTAATTCAGAATTAAAATGGAATATATACTCTGCATTTTGGGAGAGTTGCGATTTCTATTTTTTGATTCAGGCGCCGCGCATGTACACGCTTATACCGAAAAGAGTATTTGAAAGCCCTGCTGCCAGACAAGCTTTTGAGGATATTGTACGGGCAAACATGAATGGCAGTAAGCGTATAGTATAATAGCAAGCGCCTGTTTTTGAAAACACTGTTTTATTTATAAAAGTGTTCTGCGATTTTTGCCGCGTTCGTACGCCAATCTTCCGTACCGTCAATACGGATCACAGGACAGGTAAGCGTTTCTGCCCACTGGTCAATTTTTGACAGTGGACGTGAAGCTACGAAATTGAAAAACCTTAGCTCCTGCTCGTACATATCGCCGCCTTCAAGAATACGATCTCCATGCTGTTCATACGAGCGTTGTTTTACACGCTCCATACGTAATTCATATGGCGCCGAAATATATACACCAAGCTGGTAAAACTTCGGAATTATATCGCCTAAATCTCCTATAACCGTGGAAATAACAAATGAGCGATATTTCTCAATGTCTATAAGCATCAATTCTAAATAATCCTCGCGGGATCGTGGGCGAGTATATGGGACTTCTGACTCTTCAAAACAATAAGCCTCTATATCCATGTGCTTAAAATTCAGGATACGAGCCAGTTCCCGTCCAAGTGTGGTTTTGCCGCTTCCGTTTGCCCCAAACACAATTATACCGGTAGGTTTACTCATTTTTATACCCCATGCGAACTTGTTCGCAATGCGCGCTTAATGCGAACTTGTTCGCAATGCGTGCTCAAATCAATAGGTGTTACAAAACAACAGGACTTCTTTTACCTCGGAAGAAGCCATGATTATTCCGCGCACTCTGACCCTCTCAATAGTCTCACTAGCCAAAATGGGAGAAACATCCTTTGCAATTACCAATAGTCCAGTCATCTGAATATTGGCTTTACGATTTATGGCCTTGAGTTTTTCCAAGTCTTTACGCTTAATCGTCACTATGCCAGAATATGCAATTACTTTTGACATATCAATTTCGATTTTCATATTATTCATAACTATCATGTCTCCTTATATATTTTTATTTTGATGTTCGATAACTGCAATGACAATAGAGCGGAGAGTACAATATACCGCACTAATAGTAATAAATCCGAAAATTATTTTGTGTCTTTTTAGATAGTCATACATCATAACTCTCCCTTAATCGTTTTCAAACGGTGGTGTAATAATTGTTGCCAGTGTATGCAATTTTTGTTCCTTTGATTTTCTTGTCATTGCAGGTTCTAGCATCTTTGCAATTTGTCTGCTGTATTCAATAAGTTCCTCGGCTGTTGCATAAAAAGGAATAGCCGTAAAACTTGAACCATCACCAGCAATGTTAATGTCTTTACTCTTAGCATACGTCTCAAATCTTTTAAGTAACTCAATTACAAAAGTGCTGAATAGTATATAGTAAGAGTCGCCATCATTATTCTTAGTTAATTCTTCTTCAAAATTTGAAAATTCCTTGCTAATTGCATAGGTTTTTTCAACAACAGCCCGAACCTTATTTTCTGATACGACTTCAATGACACCAGCACTTTCCATGCTTTTAAGCGCACGATACAAAGTAGCCTGTGGTATGTCGTTATTCGCCAGCATGTCTTTTGGTGTTGATGGCCCTTTCTCTTGTAGCATGAATATTATTTTAGTTTTTACCGGATTTTCAATGCAATCCATAATCTGTTCCATTGTTATTGACATAGCGCCACTCCTTTATATTATCCATATTGTAATATTATCATTGTGATAATATAAAGTCAATACAAACTTTTAAACAAAATAATCTGAACTATTTATAGGCTTGTAACGAGATAGGCAAATAAAAATTATTGTGATATAATAAGTGTAACAAAATACGGCGAAGATAAAAACACATTCCCGGTTGGTAGTCCGGGCGCAGTTCACTGTCAGTAACCTGCCTCCTTGGTTGTCCGTTCTTTGCTTAGTAAACAAGGAGGTATTTATTGTGCAAAAAATTGAAAGCAAACTAACGATTTATTTTGATGATCCTTTTTGGGTGGGCATTTATGAACGTATTTCGGATGGACTATTAGAGGTATGTAAAATCACATTTGGTGCAGAACCTAAAGACTATGAGGTATATGAATATTTGCTTCAAAACTGGCATTTACTGAGATTTAGTCCGCCTGTCAAAGCAGATGAAAAAACTGACGCAAAAATCAATCCCAAACGAATGCAACGAACAATTAAAAAACAACTTGAAACGCAGGGGATTGGTACCAAATCGCAACAAGCTTTGAAATTACAACATGAGGAAAATAAGATTATCCGTAATGAAAAAAGCCGGGAGCAACGAGAAACTGAAAAACGAATGCAGTTTGAACTGCGTCAAAAAAAGAAAAAACAAAAGCATAAAGGACACTAAGTTTCCCGCTGCTTTTGTTTTATGAATAAAAACATGGTAAATCATTAATCAGTAGTGATTTGTCGAGTTTTCTGACATCAGTATCAATATTGTCTTTTTTAGACAAATGCAGGAAAACTATATAACCTTATAATTGTTACGACCTTCTCGCTTTGCTTCAATCATAGCGTTTTCCGATTTTTCTATCGTTTCATTGGCATCCGAAATGTCTAACGGTATTTTAACAATGCCCATGCTGACAGAAAATTTGAACGGCACACCGCTCCAGGCTACTTCGTTATCCGAGTATGAGATGATTTTCTTAGCGATTTCCTCTGCATCAGCGGAATCAGTGCTTTTCGTAAGAACAACGAAGTGATCAGCACCTATACGGAAATAGTCTATTCCTTTTTGTATGCTTCGGCCAATCCTTGCGGCTGTCTCGGCAATCGCAGCGTCACCGGCATCATAACCCCGCTGCTCGTTAATGACCATCAGGTGGTCGATGTCTGCACAAATGATGTAAGTGCCTTTGGACGCCAGTATTTTTTCACTTATCTCTGTCAAGTCATATCGTTTTATCATACTAAATCCTTCTTTCTCGTTTATAATCAGGCGTGGATAAAGCTCCGAAAAATAATGTTCTTTTCGGTAAGCTGATGGAGATTGCAAAAACTGTTTCTTGAAAGCGCGGGAGAAAGATTCTATGTTGGCATAACCAAAGTCAAAAGCAATCTCTGTTATGCTCTTTTCTGTATTCGTCAGTTCAAAAGCTGCAATACAAAGTTTTCTTTTTGCAATGTAATCTCCCATGCTTATATGGAGCGCGCGGGAAAACATGCTCTGCAAATGTGACAACGACACATAAGAAGACTGTGCGACATCGTTTACAGTAATCCGCTCTCTCAAGTTTTGTTCGATAAACTCTATAGCGCAAACCAAAGAAATAAAGTTTTTCATATCTCCCTCACTTTCCTGCGTAATAGATCATGATCTGATTATAGAATAACAGATGAAAGACACCTTTGCTTGACTTTTTATCCTGTTTTGGAACGAAAACCGTTAACCGCAGATGTGAACTGTAACACTGCGCCGATTAAGCCGGATTCACAAACTGCTTTCAGAATGGACTATTTTATTGTACAATGGGTGTATGTGTAGAGTGAACGGTATTTAGCGGGAGGTGTTCATTTCATGAAAGTTAATATTGCAAATCACGATGGTACAATACAATGGGATGGTGTATATTATTTTGCACTTTCAAATTACCCTGACATTTCTGAGTGGGAACTAAGAAAGCTCATTTATTTAGATGATTATGAAAAACATTATGGTAGAAGTATACAAATACAGTGTGAGAATGACGAAATTTTATCAATTGTAAAGCAAGCTCTAACACTCCCGGAAAAATATAGAAATGCTATTGTTCCGGATAAAATTACAGAATGTACAGCATGTAAGTACAAGGGCTGTTTGACTACATTTGTCAGCCATACTGCAACCATAGAAAATGCCAAATCCATTATGAGAAGCGGTAAATTATTGTCTGCTGTCAGAGCTTTTAATAAAACTGCGATTGCGCTTGTTCATGACAAGAGGAATGCTGCGGGAGATACAGCGGACTATTTTGACTATGTGATGTTCGCTTGGGGGAATTGTCAGGCAGGTGACCGCTTAGTTATGGAAAGAATGTTGGAACGGATGCCTGAAGAACAAGACTTAAGTGCAAATTTTAAACCTGGAGTACGTTTTTACTTTAGATACAACGACTTGATAAAGCATCCTGATTTTATTTACGACGGATATCATTCGGTAAAAATCAGAGATGAAGTTATATTGTCTGATTGGCTATTTGCTTGCATCATACCTGAAAACAATAAAATGGAGTTTGAAAATATTGTTCCTGATTCGATTAAGAACAAGGTGTTTTATTTAAAAAATGATTGCAAAGATATATGGGATTGGTCTGAAAAAGTCTACGACTATATCCTTTCAATTTCATAATGATATCCCATAATTTGCAGCGGTTAGAGGCCATTGAGGGTATGTAGTGCTTTATTTCTTTTCCTGCAGACCACCTTGCAGCGCTTTTTATAACAGGCTATGCCGTACATGTAAATTGTCTGCATCCCCGTTTCCCTTAATCTTGCAGTATAATCCACACTCTCAATCTGCTTTAGCGCAGCATTGCATGCAGCCTCCAATTCACCTTGCTCCGCATATTTGATCTCTGCCACACAGCCAATGCCTTCTTCCTCTATTTCCACAAGGATGTCGCCGAAACCCTCTCCCGTTTCTGCGTTTGATAGCACCACCCAGTCTTCCTCGCTTCCAAGCAATCCAAGCAATATACCATGATAAGTTTTATCATGATAAAAATTTTCTTTCATTACTTTCTTCACATAGGTATCACGGATGCTGATTGTCTTAATAAGGTAGGAGTTGAATAATTCCTGAACCTTCTCAGCCTCG
>Ga0153941_1001291_pt1 | contig 10118 bp, 8 predicted proteins | sample TSNJ025MetaG_FD_104733 | JGI IMG/M metagenome (GOLD analysis project Ga0153941, IMG submission 104733) | Attine ant fungus gardens microbial communities from New Jersey, USA - TSNJ025 MetaG | ecosystem: Host-associated > Fungi > Mycelium > Unclassified | place: USA: New Jersey, Brendan T. Byrne...
ATATCCATAGTTTAATGCCGCATTTACAAAATTATCAGATGTCCTTGTGAAATTCAGCCCGAATAAAGCATTGAAGTATACCTTCGCCGCATGTCCTTCACGGTTAGTAGCATCATTCCAATCTAAGGTTGGTGATAAGGTCATTACCAGCAATTACGCAATGTGGATCGACGGCCCGCTCACGCCGGAAAAAGAGGCCAAAAACCTTGATCTGTGCTACACTTGCGACGGATGCATGTGCGAAGTGTTCACCATGCATGAAAATGCCTTTGCCAGAATGCCATCCCATTTGTCCTATGAAGAAGCAGCGGTGTTACCTTGTACCGGCGTGACCGCTTGGAACGGCGTTTTCACCTATGGCGGGTTACAATCGGGACAGACCGTATTGTTACCGGGAACCGGCGGTGTCAGCATTTTTGCACTAAAATTTGCAAAGGTCATCGGCGCCAAGGTAATCATCACCGGTGTCAATGACGATGTTTTGGCAAGGCAAAAGATTGTGGAGCCGACTGTTGCATTAACTTTACTGAAAACCCGGAATGGCACAAAGCCGTGTTGGAATACACCGGCGGGGTTGGCGTCGATCTTGTGGTTGAAATCACCGGGGCCGCCACCTTCAACCAATCCATGATGTGCGCAAAACAGAATGGAACGATAACTGTTGTTGGTTTTGTCACCGGGTTCAGTGCAAATATCATGCTTCCCCTCATCACTCAGCGCAATCTCAAGCTTCAGGGATTCCGGGTGGGCAGCACCGAGCATCTGACCGCGATGGTAAATTCCATTGAAAACACCAAGATGAAACCAGCGCTGGATAAGGTGTTCGATTTGAAGGATATTCAGGATGCCTACCGCTTGCTTAAAAGTGGCACTCAGTTTGGCAAGATTGCAGTGCGGATGAATCCCTGAGCTTTTGTCAATGCTAAAAAACTGCACCACCCCCAACCGATAATGATTGGGGGTGTTTGAGCAGCCTAAGTTAAAAATTCATTTTCTCCAAAATAGCATACCCCATAACAGGTAATTCTACTTTTTCGATAACCACATCCTGAAGAACATCTTTATATTGTTCACCCAAAGCAACTGTTTCGACGTTAATATTATGATTGAACAGGAACAGATACCGTTTGTCATCGTTCATTCGCATAACCGCCTCAACGCCTGCCTGGGTACTCAATATCGGTTCAATATTCTTTTCATCGCAATAATGCTTTAATAACTCGTTAAGCAGCTTTTTCTCCGGCTTCGTTCCAATATAAACAGCCTTTCCAGCTCCATACTCATTTTCTGTTATACAAGGAATTCCCTGATAAAAGTCGTCCCCATAGGTACCTAAAACCTTTGCTCCCTCTGCCCAGATCAAGTCACATAGGAATCCACACTGGTAATCTCCAGTAAGCCACGAGGCTGACATCTGCACAATATTACTCTGTTCCACTTTTAAGGCATCCGTCTCCTCAATCCAAAGCCCTAACATGTCTTTCCATAACGCCGGATAGCCGCCCAGCCAGATATTGTCTTCTTTGTCAGCCAAACCACTATAATATGTCGTTATAAAGGTTCCGCCATTTTCTACAAAAGCTTTAATATTATCTGCCTCATTTTCTTCAATCATATAGAGCATTGGTCCCAGTACAATATCATAGCCAGAAAAATCTGAATCGGCCCGTACAACATCAACCATGATATTCTGAGCATGCAGCCACTCATAATAATAAAGTACCTCTTCCAGATAATGCATGTTCTTTTGAACACTGGAGGGAATCTCCACACCCCAACGGCAATCCCAGTCCATGATAATAGCTGTTCTGGCAGGTATTTTACTGTCAAGGAAAGTATTCTTAAGCTTCTTAAATGCGTTCCCCAATTCCATAAGCTCTCTTCCAAGTCTTGTATCCGTCCTGCCCGAATGGTCAATCATGGCACCGTGGAATTTCTCAAATCCGGATCTGGAGCGTCTGATCTGAAAAAACATCGCAGACTCTGCCCCTCTTGCTAAAGCTCCCATGGCAATCTGAGCCACCTGACCCGGCCGTTTTATGGGCGCACATTTTTCCCAGCTTGCCTGATTCGGTGACATTTCCATGATAAGAAAGGGTTTTAAACCATTCATTCCCCGGGTGATATCGTAATTAAATGCGGCCTTATAAGCCGGTTCTCCATTTGACGGATAGGTGTCAAATGACACCACATCAAGGGGCTTTGCAAGAATATCATAATTAAAGTTCCGATATTGGAAATTATTGGTTACAACGGCATCGGGTATATACTTCCTGATCGCTTCCTTTTCTATTTCAAAGCAGTTCCTATAGCTAATGGACATATAGCGCAAATATTCGATCGTTTCCGTTGGGAATCCTGAAATATCAATCCCGGTACCATCTAGATTCCGATAAATCATGTTGGCATATACCGGAGGATTAATCTCCTCCCAGGCTGAGTATTGGTGTCCCCAAAACATCGTATTCCACTTCTGGTTTAACGCTTTCAGCGATCCATATTTAGTCTTAAGCCATTCCCGATATTTCCCGGCACAATTTGTGCAATAACAGTTAATCTCCAATTCATTATTCAGATGCCACAAAACAATATTTTCCTGTGCCTTGTAATGATCAGCCAAAGCCTCACACATATTCTTGATTTCTCTTAAATAATCCGGGCTATTGGGGCAATAATTAACACGCTTCCCCGGCTTATGACGCACACCGGTAATATCTTCTGCCATCATATCCGGATATTTATTTAATAACCAGTTCGGCAGCGCAGCCGTTCCTGTCGCCATGATAATATTTATCTGATTATCCGTCAAAAGTTTAATCATTTTATCCATTTTCGTAAAATCATATGGACCCTCTTTCGGCTGTAATATGCACCAGCTGTGGACATTCAACGTCACTGCGTTTACATTGTAATATTTCATAATTTGGATATCTTCAAGCCATATATGCTCGTCCCATTGCTCTGGACAGTAATCGCCGCCATATAAGATTCCGTCAAATTTTGTAATCGACATTTATTGACCCCCTCTGTTAATTATCCTTCAAATCCTCCCAACTCGCCTGGAAGTTTTCTAAAACACCTGCTTTATCCAATTCACCTGCATAAAATTTTTGAATAGCTCCACCAAATTCAATCGTCACCCCATCCAGATACTTAGGCCATTCCCAGCCGGCCGTCTTACCAGCTTTAATATACATCAGAGTATCCATCCCTAACGGTCCTACGGCATATTCATTAATTTCGATGGATTTCAGTCCCGGGATAAAACCGAAGTCTTCCGTTATATATCTTTGCCCGATTTCAGAAGTTACCAGCCAATCTAAAAACTCCTTAGCCGCCTCCTTTGAAGCAGAGTTCTTATTTACACACCAATAAGTAGACGCAGATACATAGATATTGTCATTAAATTGGGCATCATCATTAATTGGCATCGGCATCATACCAATATTCAAATCAGGATTCACCTCGTCAATCATCAGCTGGTATCCATTTGTTCCAAGAATCATAGCCACCTGCCCATTTGAAAAATCAGACACCACAGTACTAAAATCTACCGACATCGGATCGCTTGCTGCATGACTTTTCATTAAGTCTACCATATCCATCCAATCATTGTAGATTTCATTGTCTATAAAAGTTGCCGTTCCATCGTTGATCTGATTAATAAATGCCGTGGAATCTTCCTGCTGCGCCATTGGTACGTTCGCTAAGAACACTCCATTGGGATACCACTCCGCACCATTGATGGAAAATACTTTAAATCCGGCTGCTTCCAGTTTTTCTATGGCTTCAGCTAATCCAGTTAAGGTAACAGGAACTTCTGTAATTCCAGCCTGCTCAAAATAATCCTTATTATAAAGAAATCCATAGCTCTCCAGATACAAAGGCATTCCATATATCTTTCCATCTGACGTAATCGCTTCTTTTGTAAATTCCAGCATGTCATCAACCCACGGCTGATCAGATAAGTCTTCTAAATTTTCCAGCCAAAGCTGCATATTACTATGTCCCTGATTATTAAATATGTCCGGAGCTTGACCGCTGGCAAATCTAGTCTTCAAAACCGTGTCATAATCATTGGAAATCACACTTTCAATCTGTAAATTCACATTGGGATGTTCTTTCATATATTCTTCTGCCATGGCAACCATCTGTTCCGACAGCTCAGTTTTAAATTGAAGAACCTTTACTGTCACTTTTTCATCAGAAACATCATTTGCCACAGTCTCTCCACGATCAGACGTTACTTTTGTGGTCTCGTCATTTCCACTAGAACAACCCATTAATAAAGTAATTCCTAAAACCAATACAATACCCAAGCAAATTCTTTTCTTCATCTCTACTTCTCCTTCTCCTTAATTGTTGTTATCTGTGCGCATCTAACCTTTAACCGCTCCCGAAACCATACCTTCCACAATATATTTCTGGAAGCAGATAAATACGACTACTGCAGGGATAATGGCCATTACAAGCGCTGGAAGCGCCAAATCCCATTTCATGACATATTGTCCAAAAAAAGCGTTAATCGCAATCGGAATCGTTTGAAGCTCCTTTTTCGACAGGATTAGCTGCGGAAGCAAAAAATCATTCCAAAACCAAAATGTATTGATGGTAACAGCTGTAAATATAACCGGTTTCAAAAGCGGAAATACTATTTTCCAAAACATATACATAAGGGAACTTCCATCGATAAATGCAGCCTCTTCTACTTCCTTTGGAATGCTGGAAATAAATCCACGGAACAGGAACACCGTAAATGCAATTCCCATGCCCCAATACGTTAAAATCACGCCAAAAAGAGAATTGATCAAATGGATACTTTTCAACACTTTCATCAGCGGAATCATAATCACCTGAAACGGAATAATCAGACCACTCAAGAGCACAAGCTTAATGACTTTATTCATCCGTGTCGGATACCGCTCCAGTCGATATGCCGCCATCGCAGAGAACACGGTTACCCCTGCATTGCTCCCAATTGTCACGATTAAAGAATTGATAAATACTTTGGTATAATTTAGCTGTGAAAAAGCCCGCTGGTAATTATCCAGGATAAAGCGCTTCGGCCAGCTTAAAATATTTGTCAATAGCTCCGCATTATCCTTAAAAGAATTGATCAGCACCAAGTAAAATGGTATCAGGAATAAAACCACACAAAAACCAATGAGCACCGACAATAACGTTTTATACTTTGTTTTCAATCAGTCCGCCTCCTTTTTTCTGTTCAGAGTAATCTGAACGATTGAAACGAGAATGACAACAAAAAAGAATACCATTGCTTTAGCAGATCCATAGCCATAATTATTCTTCTCAAATGCCTCACGGTATATATGAATTGCCAGCGTTTCCGTCGACTTATAAGGCCCTCCCTGCGTCAACGAAAATGGCAGGTCAAACATTAACAGATTCTTACTAATTGTCCAAAAAATACAGACTACGAATGAAGGCTTTAAATAAGGAAAAATAATATGCTTAATCAGCTGAATATTGCTGGCTCCATCAGCATATGCCGATTCAATGATATTATCCGGAACGCTCAGTATTCCTGTTATGTAAACCAACATTACATAACCAGACATCTGCCATACACTTACGATAACAATCGACCAAAACGCTGTCGTTGGCGTACCCAGCCAGGAAATCCCAAAGAAATCAATACCGGTTAGTTCCCCAAAAGCAGGAAGCCCTTTCATAAATATGAATTTCCAAATAAATCCCAAAACAATTCCACTTAAAATATTAGGCAGTATCAATACGGATCGAAAGAATTTACTTCCTCTTATTTTACAAGTCAAAATCAAAGCAAAAAGCAAGCCTATAATATTCGCAATCACCGTTACCGCTGCCGTATTCTCAATCGTATAAACAAAGGATTTTAAAAAATGCTCATCTTCCATTACCTTCAGATAATTACTTACACCGATCCATTGAAAAACATTTGAAACACCATTCCATTTGGAAAATGACGTTACAAAACTAAATACGAACGGAAAGATTATAAAGGTTGAGAATAAAATAACTGTTGGCAATACGAACATTGTCTGATTTAAAATTCTTGTCTTTCTACTTTCTTTCATGCACACCACCCTCCCTATGGCTCAATTATATTGTAATCATTCTTAGGGTGCTACTCACGATTTTGATTTCTTAGTGGATATATTTGTCGTTACCACTTATACCCTTTGCTTTTACAACGGATACCTAGTATAATTAGGAAAGGACGCATATTGTAAACTCTATTTCAAAAAAGTGGTGTAACATATGAAATTATTGAAAAACAGTATCCGTAAAAAACTGATTATTTTATTAATATTTAGTTCTATATTCCCACTGTCCATTGCTATGTTGATTACCTACAAATACTCCCAAAAGAATTTTAACAGTGAAGTGATTTCCTATAATCAGAACCTGATATTTCAGTTTAAGTTTAACATTGATAACTATCTTTCCGGCATTTCAGATGCTATTTACTACCCTTATAGCAACTCTGCTGTTTATAATATCATGATCAAAAAATCTTCATTAAGATATGATGAATATGCCATTATATCTGATTTTATGAATACTATTTGCCGGCTTTCCGAAGACATCTCTACTGTTTACCTGGATAATGTCACAAAAAATACAGCTTATATTTATGAAAAGAATACACTATTAATCTTCAACGCCAACGACGATGTCTATGACTTGATTCCTTTAGATGATATTGATACGGAACAGATGATACCTACTCATAATAATCGCTCCGGCGAAATTACCAGATCCTTAAGAGGCCCAATCCAAAATGTATTTACTTTTATAAAGCCTCTATACAGTATTCCGCAAAACAACTACATTGGAATAATCGCCATTGATGTCAAGCTTGATACGTTAACAAAGCTCTCTTCTCAAATGATTAGCAGATCCGATGAAAAGCTCTATCTTATTGACCAGAATACGAACACGGTCATCTGCTCAACAGATACAAGCCTTAACGGGACATACTTGAATGAAGAAATTTCCAATGCCATTTGTAACCTTGAATCTTCCAATGGAAATTTAACTTATAAGCAGGATGAATCTTCCTTTATTTTATTTTACGAAACCATTAACCATCTGGGTACACCCTGGCTAATTATTAAAACCATACCCGCAGCTTCCGTATACAACGACGTCAATAAGATATTAGGCATCTATCTGCCTACCTATTTGATTTTTTTTGCCATTGCCTTCCTGCTCATCATAAATGTATCATCACATTTTTCTTCTCCGATCATTGAATTGACCAGGCAGATGAAAAATATAAAATATGGAGAACCATACCAACCCCTGCAGCTAAAGCAAAACGATGAAATTGGTATTTTAAATGACACCTTTGCCTCTATGATCGATACGATTAATACGCTCATTATCAATGAATATGAATTGAAGCTGTCCAATAAAAATGCCCAATTACGGATGCTGCAGGCACAACTTAATCCTCATTTTTTAAATAATTCCCTGCAATCTTTGGGAACTCTGGCACTTCAAAAAGAATCACCAGAGCTATATACTCTGATCACTTCCTTAGCTTTGATGATGAATTATGTTATGGACATCAACCACACTTTAATTACGTTAGATAAAGAATTTGAATATGCCGAAAATTATCTGATTTTCCAGCATTATCGCTTCGGCAGCCATCTTCACTATAGCCTGAATCCGTCACCGGAAACCTTAATGATGACAATTCCTAAAATGATTCTGCAGCCGTTGATGGAAAATTATTTTAAGCATGGATTCATACAACGTGAAGAGGGTTATTGCATCTACGCCTCATCCGGTATCGAACATGATCATCTAATCCTTACTGTAAAGGATAATGGATCAGGTATGTCTGACAAGGAATTAAATATATTAAAGGATAATCTGGAAAAAACAAAAACCTTTGATAATAATGAAAATGCTTTTGGTATTGGTCTGATTAACATTCAATCCCGACTTAACCTTTACTACCATAATCAAGCTCGTATTGAGATTCATAACCGGACACCCTACGGTCTCGAAGTTAAAATTATTCTCAGTTTGAAGGAGGGGAATTTCCATGAAGATACTGATCATTGATGATGAAAAACCGGTTCGCGACTGTATCCATTTATTGGTTAATTGGACAGACTTTAATATTGATACTGTATACGAAGCGGAGGATGGTCATGAAGCCATCCGAATGATTAGTGAGCAACAGCCTGATATAATCATCACCGACATACGAATGCCGATTACTGACGGATTGCAGCTCATGGATTGGATCCATCATAATCATCCAAAATCTCAGGTCATTGCTGTCAGCGGTTTTACGGATTACGAATATGTCCGACAATTTTTTATTCAAGGCGGCATCGATTATATTAATAAGCCAATTCAACCCCAAAAGCTTCATGATGCCCTTCGTAAGACGCTTTCGAATATTGAGAGAAATAAGCTGAATACAACCATTCAGCCCCTTGCCTCTATTTCCGAAGATGAAAATATTTACTATCAAATCAAATATTATATAGATGAATATTATTATAAAGAACTATCATTAAACACTATTGCGAACCACTTTCATTTAAGCGAAGCATATTTGTCCAGAAAATTCAAACAATTATTTCATACAAATATTGTGCAGTATATAAAGTCCGTACGGACTAATCACGCAAAAAAATTACTTTTAAGTACTCCAAAAAAAGTTTCTGAAATCGCTTGTTTGGTTGGATATAATGACGAAAAATATTTCAGCAGAGTTTTTAAAGAATTCGAGAATATGTCGCCAAATGAATATCGTCAAAAACATAAGTAGATTAACTTTCAGCACATATGGTGATATCGATGGGAAAGAACGGAGTGGTTTTGATGATACAATCTGGCAGCAATGCTGCCAGATTGTGCTGATTCCTTAGAGGCCATTCCCTTCCACAACAACACTGCTGTAAGCTCCATTCCTCCCCCGGTTCTTGGTAACAATGATTTTCTTCTCAATGCGTTCCTTCAGCTCTGACACATGAGAGATGATACCCACGATACGATTGCCTTGCGTCAGACTATCCAGTGCCTTCATCGCCTGGTTCAGGGATTCTTCATCCAGAGAACCAAATCCTTCATCGACAAACATCGCATCCATTTGAATTCCTCCGGCACAAGATTGAATCTCATCAGACAGTCCCAGAGCAAGAGAAAGGGATGACAAAAAGGATTCGCCGCCGGACAAGGTTTTAACACTGCGCTCCGTCCCGTTATAATGATCGATGACGTTTAATTCCAGCCCCGCCTTTTCCTTTTTATTTACTCCGTCTTCCTGTCGTTTCAGCTCATATTGGCCACTGCTCATGGTCAGTAAGCGTAAATTCGCCCGTCGCAGAATCCGGTCAAAGTAGGTCATTTGAATATAAGTCTCCAGTTCAATTTTCTGTTTTCCGCTCAGCGCTCCACTTGCGGTGTCGGACAGTGCTTTTACCCAGATATATTCTTGCTCCACAGCTGCCATGGTGTCCTGTTTTCCCCATACCAGCTCGTAGATTTCCCGGTTCTTCTTGTCCGCTGCATAGTGCTCGGTTCGCTTATGTAAGGTTTCCTCTCTTTGCCCAGACCACTTTTGCTTTCTCTCCTCAATCTCCGCTTCCTGATATTCTCCGGTTTCCTTAAGCTGCCTCTCAAGCGTCGCCGCCGCTGACTGTATGGTGGTCATGTCTGTCTGGTATTGCTGATATGTCTGTGCCGCCTCATCCCGCGCACTCTCCAGCATCTGCTTTTTCTGCTGATATCCGCGGATCTGTGCTTCTGCCTCATTCCGGCTCACACCGTCCAACAGCTGTTCCAGCTGATGAATCTGTTCTTCCAGTCTTCCCTCTTCTGATTTCAAACGTTCGCTGGTAAGATCGGATTGTTTTACTTCCTCTTCCAGATCCCTTGCGCGTTCTTCCTGCTTTGGAATCTGTTTCTTCAGATGTTCCTTTTGCTCCAGCTTCTGCTTGTTTTTAAGGAGCTCTGACTGTAACTGCTCCAGGGCTGCTGTCAGGAATTTTTCGGCCTCGGCAGCTGCATTTCGCTGCTCCCCTTCTGTCATATCCACGGCAACCTGAACCTGACCGTTCCACGGCATATCCTGGGCGAAAAGGCAG
>Ga0153941_1001297_pt1 | contig 10089 bp, 6 predicted proteins | sample TSNJ025MetaG_FD_104733 | JGI IMG/M metagenome (GOLD analysis project Ga0153941, IMG submission 104733) | Attine ant fungus gardens microbial communities from New Jersey, USA - TSNJ025 MetaG | ecosystem: Host-associated > Fungi > Mycelium > Unclassified | place: USA: New Jersey, Brendan T. Byrne...
ACAGAAAGTTTTTCCTGGCAGGAGGCCTTCATTCCGGAAACCTGAAGGAAGCCTGCCGAAAGGTACGTCCATATTGTGCGGATGTAAGCTCCGGTGCGGAAGCGGAGGGCAGGAAGAACCTGGAAAAAATGAGAGAATTAGTGGAAATCATCCACCGATTGGAGGAAAAAGTTTGAAAGAAGGTCACTTTCAAATATTGAATTGATGTCCGCTGAAGCGGAGAAGGGGTGTAATAATGAACAAAGAAAACAAAATCAGCCGTGGAAGGTTTGGCATACACGGCGGTCAATATATTTCCGAAACCCTGATGAATGAACTGATTCATCTGGAGGAATGTTATGAATTTTACCGAAAGGATCCTGATTTTACCCGGGAGCTTAACCGGCTTTTGAAAGAATATGCCGGAAGACCTTCTTTATTATACTATGCTGAGAAAATGACAAAGGATCTGGGCGGTGCCAAAATATACCTGAAGCGTGAGGATCTGAACCATACCGGTTCCCACAAAATCAATAATGTACTGGGTCAGGTGCTGTTGGCACAGAAAATGGGCAAGACCCGTGTCATTGCTGAAACCGGGGCAGGACAGCATGGTGTTGCCACAGCTACCGCAGCAGCCCTTCTGGATATGGAATGTGAGATTTTCATGGGAAAAGAGGATACGGACCGCCAGGCACTGAACGTATACCGTATGGAGCTTCTGGGCGCAAAAGTACACCCCGTGACCAGCGGCACACAGACGCTGAAGGATGCGGTAAATGAGACCATGCGGGAATGGAGTACCAGAGTAGAGGATACCCTCTATGTGTTGGGTTCCGTAATGGGACCGCATCCCTTTCCCACAATTGTAAGGGATTTTCAGAGCGTTATCAGCGCAGAAGCCAGAGAACAAATCCTTAAAATAGAAGGAAGACTCCCGGCGGTTGTAGCAGCCTGTGTGGGAGGAGGAAGCAATGCCATGGGAACCTTCTGTCATTTTATCGGAGACAGCAAGGTAGCGCTGATCGGTTGTGAAGCGGCAGGAAAAGGACTGGATACGGACCAGCATGCAGCCACGATTGCCAAAGGCACACCGGGCGTATTCCATGGCATGAAATCATATTTTTGTCAGGATGAATATGGCCAGATTGCACCGGTGTACTCTATTTCTGCAGGACTGGATTATCCGGGAATCGGACCGGAGCATGCTTATCTGCATGATATCGGCAGAGCGCAGTATGTTCCGGTAACCGATGATGAGGCAGTGGATGCCTTCGAATACCTTGCCCGAACAGAAGGTATTATCTGTGCCATTGAAAGTGCCCATGCCATAGCTCATGTGAGGAAAATAGCAGCGGGATATAAACCGGAGGAAAGCATTATCATATGCCTGTCCGGCAGAGGAGATAAGGATGTGGCGGCCATCGCCCGATACAAGGGGGTAGAAATCCATGAATAACTTAAAATTAATAAACAACAAAAAAACGTTGCATAATAGATTAAGTAAAGTATTTGACACACCAAACAAAAAAGCATTCATAGCCTTTTTAACAGCAGGTGATCCTGACGCAGACAGCACGGTTTCTTTTATCCTGGATATGGAAGCGGCAGGTGCGGACCTGATCGAAATCGGCATTCCTTTTTCCGATCCTACGGCAGAAGGGAAGGTCATACAGGAGGCGAACATTCGGGCATTAAAGAATGGAATGACCACAGACGGAGTATTCGATATTGTAAGAAAAGTAAGAGAACACTCTCAGGTCCCTCTTGTATTCATGACATATCTGAATCCGGTATTTTATTATGGATATGATCGTTTTTTTACCCGCTGCGAGGAGCTTTCAGTAGATGGGATCATCATTCCGGATCTGCCCTTTGAAGAAAAAGAAGAAGTAGCCCTTCCGGCAGCTGCCCATAATGTATCCCTGATTTCCATGATCGCACCCACATCGGAGAGCAGGATACGCCGGATTGCTTCCCAGGCGGAAGGATTCCTTTATGTGGTCTCTTCCATGGGAGTGACCGGTGTGCGCAGCGAGATCACTACAGACCTTTCTTCCATGATAGCAAACATCAGAAAAGAGACGGATGTACCATGTGCCATAGGCTTTGGAATCAGCACACCAGCCCAGGCTGCGGATATGGCAGCACTTTCAGACGGCAGCATTGTGGGCAGCGCCATTGTGAAAATAATTGCCCGATATGGGAAAGAAGCCAATGAGGAATTAAAAACTTATGTTTCGGCAATGAAAGATGCGATTTTTCTATTGACACCAATGAATTCATATAATATAATATAACACTGTGGTGACGTTTTTAGATACCTGACCAAAGCCCCGGTCAAGTATTTGAGATAAAAAATTTCAGCGCCCCGGCATAATATCGGAAAGCAGCCAGGACATCTGTAATCCGTTGTTTCACTGGGACCAACAGGAAGAGTCGAAAGACAAAGTAATATGGAGGAAACATAATGAAGACATTTATGGCTAGCCCAGCTACAATTGATAGAAAATGGTATGTAGTGGATGCTACGGATATGACCCTGGGACGCATGGCATCCGAAGTTGCCAAGATATTAAGAGGAAAGAATAAACCTACTTTTACTCCTCATATGGACACCGGTGATTACGTTATCATCGTCAATGCGGAAAAGATTAAAGTAACCGGTAAGAAACTGGATCAGAAGATGTATTATCATCATTCCGGATATGTAGGCGGTTTAAAAGAGACTACTCTGAAAGAAAAATTAGCGAAGAAGCCTGAGCAGGTTGTGGAACTTGCGATAAAGGGAATGCTTCCAAAAGGACCTTTGGGAAGACAGATGTATACCAAACTTTTTGTATACGCAGGACCTGAACACAAGCATGCGGCTCAGAAGCCCGAAGCGTTAACATTCTAAGGGACCGGAAGGAGGAGATAAATCATGGCTAAGACAGAAAGATACTATGGAACAGGCAGAAGAAAGAAATCAATTGCCAGAGTATATTTAGTGCCCGGCAAAGGTGATGTTACCATTAATAAAAGAAGTATGGATGAATACTTTGGTCTGGAGACTTTAAAGGTGGTAGTACGCCAGCCTTTAACAGCTACAGATACAGTAGGAAAATATGATGTTCTTGTAAATGTACACGGCGGCGGATTCACTGGCCAGGCCGGTGCAATCAGACACGGCATCGCAAGAGCTTTACTGCAGGTTGACAGTGAATTCAGACCTGTATTAAAGAGAGCCGGATACTTAACAAGAGATCCGCGTATGAAAGAAAGAAAGAAATACGGACTCAAAGCAGCACGAAGAGCTCCGCAGTTCTCCAAGAGATAGGCAGAGGTTATGTGAAAAAAATATTAGAGCCCTTGAAAATATGATATTTTCAAGGGCTTTTGTCTAAATAGTAAAATTTTTCTGTTTACTAATTGACATGCAACCAGGTCTCAATTATAATATAGTTAATAATACTATAATGTTAGTACTTTTCTGTTATGGACAAGCAAACTATAAACAAAAAGGTATATTTTTTGAATGTTTAGTATAAGTTATAATAATCGGGTGCAGCTCCTGATTTCTCCGCTGCGGAGAGTTTAAATATGAGCAGAATAAAATTAGTTGCATGGAAGGGTTCTGGTTGTTACAGAGCCCTTTCTTAATTCTGGAGGTAGAATGTATAAGTCAGTAGAACTGAAAGAACTTGCAATAAAACCAAAAATAAATGATATAACGTTAGAAATTTTAAGAGAATATTATGAGATATTTTTGCACCCGTTTATTTATACATATAAGGTGATGGGTAAGGATGAAACAAAAAAGTTTGATGTAAGGTTTAATATTAATAACTTTTGTCATTTGCTTGGAATAGAATCTATTGCTAAGCGAGCTGTAAGATTTACTGAATTGCATAATTATCGTGGGGAAGATGGGTGGAATAATATAAAAAATGGAGTAATAGACATAAGACATTTGAAACAGTTAAATAAAAAACAGTTTCAAAATGTAAAAGCAAAATATGTTTATTTTTATTTGATTCCATCATTGTTGGAAAGTCCACTGGCAGTGAATTATGATAAAAGTAAAGTTATACCACCAACGAATATAGAGTGTGAAATGTTATTTTATAGTACATATGATAATGCAGTAGTTCATTTGGGATTAGAGAAGGAAAAACAGAATAATTACTATGTTCCGCGTACTTTCTTTGTTGAAAAGTTAGGAAAAGCAGGCGATAAAGACATATACATTGATAATCAGGAACAAATTACTGTGTCAAAAGTTAATAGAGTTATTATGATATAAAGAGAGGTAATTATCACAAAACTAACAAATGGTTTATTCTTTAAATTAAATTACTTTTTAATACTCAATAAATTTTCGCATTCATTTTAACTAAAACAATATTATAATAGTAGCATGCTTCTTTTTAGAGTCTATTAAATCACAAATATCGAACTATATGAGCATTAACACATAAAATAATAAAATTCCGGGGAAAAATCTTATAAAAAAGTGGTTGATTTTTGTCACAAAATCTGATACTATTAGAAACATCAAAAAATCATCTGATAAATTTTCTTTAAGCCAAATATAAAAGAATACACTACAAATCAATTTACTTAAATCCATCCACACAGAACGGAGGCGATAAAGTAATGCTCCATATCATCATATATTGCTCATGATGTGAATTAAAATAATTCCAGTTACCATCTGATATATTCGATAGATATTCGATAGATATTCGTAATCATTTTCGCAAAAGCAATATTCATAAAAGTAGTACGCCTCTTTTTTGAGTCTGTTAAATCATTAATAACAGAATATATGAGCTATGACACAGCTTATAAATATTCATTCTTATCTGCATTATCCCACAACTTTTTGACCTGGAATCAGTAAAAGGGCTATGGTAATATTTGCTTGGTTTCAGGGAAGAAACACAGCACCTTGACAATTGAATAATACGGATTTTTTTAGGAGTAAAAAAGAAGAAAAAAGACGAAATTTGTAAAATGTGTGCTGTAAAAAGCATTATAATATGCTATAATCAGTACACGATAAAATAAAAGGAGAATTGTATGAAAAGAAAAGTAATTTGGGGATTATTGGTATCTATTGCATTGATTACATGTGGATGTAGTGGGTGTGGTAAGAAAGCAAAAGAAGCAAATCAGGAAAGCATCACAGCGGAATCAGAAGCGGAGGCGGGAGCTTCAGAGGAAACAGAAGAGACAGATGAAACGAATGAAACGAATGAAACGAATGAAACGAAAGAGACAAAAGAGGCAGAGAGCAAGGAAACCATGGGATCATCTGTAGAAGATAGCGATAGTAAAAAAGAAAGCAGTTCTGTATCGGAAAGTAAAACAAGCGCTACAAAGGAAAGCACGGATACTGGTTCCACAGGAAGTAAATCGACAACAGAGAGCGGTTCATCAACAAAGAAGGATTCCAGTACAAGCACCACAACATCAAATGCCACAACACCAAGCAGCAGTGCAGCTGATTCAGGAAGTACCGGGAGTACACAAAAAACCCCTGAATCTAATACCCAGACAAATACACATACCACGTGTACCTGGAATAGTGGAAGCGTTACGACAGCAGCAACCTGTACAGCAGCTGGTACAAAGACTTACACTTGTACAGGATGTAAAAAAACAAAAACAGAAAGCATTGCACAAACGACCCATACTTATACAACATCAACAACAGCAGCAAACTGTACGACAGCAGCAACAGAAAAAACCTATTGCTCTACCTGTGGAAGCGTACAATCAGAAAAAAGCACCGGATCGCCAACGGGCCATAGCATGGTGGAGGAATATACTTTCGGCAGCACGCCTCCGACATGTACGAAAGGCAGTAATGTATATTCAATCTGTACCACCTGTAGATATGTTGAAGGAGGTAACAGAGTAATACCAGCTTTGGGACATGACTTTGTATTAAAAAGTGAGGAGATCGGACATTGTATGGCAAAAACAGTAAGGACATATAGCTGTGGCCGCTGTAATGAAACTAAAACAGAGGTAGAGGCAGGACCACAAACTCATGACTGGGTAAAGGGGACATCAGATCCGGTTTGGAGTGATGAAGCAGAAGCTTTTGTAACACATGAGATAGAACGTTGTACCAGATGTAATGCAATTAAATAAAGCTATTATTAATAAAAAATCCGAGCAGAGATGCCCGGATTTTTTTATTGAAGGAGGAGAAATCGAATGAAAAAAATAGTATGGATACTAACAGGGTTGCTTTTTCTGTTGATAAGCAGCTCCCATATGGTGATGTCAGTACAGGCTGAAACTATATATGACAGTCCGTATGTCAAGTTTTCACCAGATGGAAAAGCATTTACAACGAATGCAGGTGAAAAAAATTACAAATGGTATGATAACGGAACTACAGTTAATACAGGTAAAACTTCCAGTCTGCGGGCGTTGGAGGTAGGGGAACACTATTATAAAGCCAGCCGATCGGGGAGTGTCCCCATCAGTAAATGGGTGGTTACATACAGAGCAGGAACCTGTTGTCACAATGCTTATCCGGCTGAGGATGATCCATATCATGAAATAAACTATAGCAGGAAAAGTTGTGCAGCCGCGGGGAGAACGGGATATTACTATTCAGGATGGGGAGCATTTTGTGCTGATTGTGGGGATTCATTAACATACGGTTTAATATATATGAGCAAGGAAGCAGCCCAGTCCATTACAGAACTAGATATGGGAAATGGTCTTGAATATTATTATCTATGTCCGCATTGTAATAACTTGGAACAGGGATATCCCCTGAAAGAGCATAATTGTGACAAGATATCATATAACAAATATCAAATAAGCTATAAAGGCAATGAAGGAAGCGGTTATATGGAACCCAGCATCCATATGTACAATAATGCTACGGAATATGATGGAGAGCCTATTACACCGGCGACCAAGTTGACTAAAAGTACTTTCAGGAGAACAGGATATGAATTCATAGGATGGAATACGAAAGCGGATGGAACTGGTACGTGGTATGAAGATGGACAAGGGGTATTGAATTTGACATCTGAGAATTTTGATGATATCGGAGGCTCTATAGGAATAGTTTCTTTATACGCACAATGGGAGAAATCAGAAAGCACTCTGAATATCAACCCAAATGGAGGGAAATATGACGGAAACAGCGGAATCAGTTCTTTTGTAAATGAATATGGCTCTGAATATTATGCAGATTCTTCCAAGCTGCAATCTCCTTCCGGTTACACAGTGTCCTTTGATGTAAAGGGAGGCAATGCGGTATCTTCGATCACAGGTACCAGAACATTTCAGGAATGGAGCATGAAGCTGCCATTTAAGGGAAGGTTCATTAACAACACTTATTATTACATAGGCAAAGATGGAACATCAGATACCATCACCGCAATATATAACTATAACAGCATCACCCTCCCATCTACCGGAAAGCCAGGCAGTTCTTTCGGCGGGTGGTACTATGACTCCGCCTGTACAAACCCGGCCGGGGGATCCGGAGATAAGATCACACCCAATAAAGACATAACGCTATATGCCAAATGGGTGGATCTGGTACTTTATTCCAAAAATAACTACACTGCCAATGGTGGAAAAGGTGCGGTAGATTTATCCTGGGAACAAAATGACGGAAACAGCAAGACCTATATGCTGTACCAGAGTCAGGATAATATCAACTGGACCAAAATATCCGGATCGCAGGATATTTCCAACAGCAACAGCGTGAATAACATTTATCAGTATACAGGCACATCAAAAACCTATATCGTCCCTTATACGGGAGTCTATACAATCAATGCTTATGGTGCCCAGGGAGGCAATTACAGTACATATACAGGCGGATCGGGAGGAAAGACCACCATAACCACCTGGTTAAAACAGGGAGAGATAGTCACCTATAATATTGGCAGTCAAAACGGATACAATGGCGGCGGAAGCGGAAGCACATATGGAAGCGGAGGCGGCACCACCACTGTTTCCACAAGCCTGAAAGGAACCCTCCTCATAGCGGGCGGCGGAGGCGGTGCATCCTCAATGGGGAACGGAGGAGTCGGCGGAAGCACCACAAGTAACATATCCACCGGAATCAGTGGGCAAAGCGGTCATGCCGGCGGCGGAGGAGGACATATGGGAGGAAGTGCCGGAGAGCTGATTCAGCACTGGCACAATAATAATGTCTGCAGACATAACCACACGGGAGATGCCATAAAAGGCGGCGGGTGCTATACCGTGCAGAAGATCTGCGGGTCTGCATCGTTCAACGCAGTAAGTGACGGTTCCACTACTTATTATGGAAACAGATATTATGATTCCGCAACCGGTAAATGGAAGAGTGATGGGTATTGTCCTCGCTGCGGAACCAAGGGAAGCTGTGTGGGACATACGGATAATCACTACAAGTATGTATGTGCCAGCTGTGGAAAGGATTTTGGAAGAAGCAAACCGGCTTCATGCAACAACCAATATGGGTATACAATAGGATGCGGCAGGAACGAAAACTATATCTGCGGCTATACAAATGGCCAGGTTCTTTCATCAAAACCAGCATACGGCGGAAGTAATTATATCAACACAAGCCATGCAATAAGCTATAGTCAGGCTTCCGGTCAAAAATCCGGAAATGGCGCTGTATCAATCATGTCAAGCAGCATCGGTTATCTTGACTTGTTGTCATTAAGTGCCGTTACAGCAACTGATAAGGCCGCACCAGATGCGGTAAACCTAAGTAAGGTAGGGAAGTCCGCAGTAGGTGAAACACAGGTGAAGGTAACATGGCAGGAACCGGCAGATCATGGAACCGTATATTATCACCGGGTTGAATCCTATCTGCAGAGGAGTACAAACAGATTGAGTATTTCCAACACAACCATAAACACCCTGGTATCCGGAATCAAGGGATACTATTATCTGTTGGATGGGACTCCGGGGACAGTTGTAAACAACGGAAATGGCACATTCCAAAAGAAGTCATCGGTACCGGCGGTTATATTGACGCTGACCCAGAATATACAATATCTGCATATTGCCGCAGTAGATGCAGCCGACAACATAGGTGCCACCATACATATACCGGTTGGAACGAAAGATGCTGAGGTGGCCTGGAACCTTAAGACAGAAAAGATCGGAATATCCTCAGCGAATAATTCCATATATCCGGCAGCAGCTGATACTTATTATGTGAAAACTGATGGAACCGCACCTTTTACACTAAGCTTCAACAGCCGCACAGAACAAGCCCTGGATAATTATCAGGTGAACCATACGATTTTTTACGCAGAGGAAATATCGGGTACTAAAGAGCAAGAGATAAGAATATATACAGAAAATCATGCCATTACAAACGGAAGCATAACCACGAAGGCTGACAAGCTGCAAAGGTATGTATCAGGAACATCGATCCTGCAGGATGCAGCATACACAGTAACTACAAGAAATGATTACAACAAACGCTTACATATCGCACACCGGTTCACCATTTCCTCTGAATATCATGGTAAGAAGATAAGGGTGACGCCGATTGCAGGAGCCGACTTTGGTGAAGATATCAAATATTCAACTATAGAAGAGGATAAGAAGAACAGCATCTATCTGATCGGTGATGGGAAGGCTCCTGATATAGCAGGTCTGGAATTACTTGGGGGACTTAACCTGATTGACAGGAATGCAGGTGATTTTACTATAAACCTGACTGCAAGCGATGAGCTGAGTGGAGTAAAAGAATTCTATGTAGAAATATATAACACTGATAATGCCACATTAAAGAGCTGGCAGTCGGACGCAGCCGGAAAGATTTCCATCGTACTGACTGACGATGAGCCTATATTCAGCGGTGACTTTACAATCACCATATATGCGGCAGATAATGTTGGAAATAACAGGACAGAGGTATATGGTGCCACTGAGTTCGCACTTACAACTAAAGTCACAAGAATACTGGAACCCCATGATCCGAAATTCAAAACCGGCGAAAGCGGCATATTAAATATCATAACCTTCGGGTATGCAGACCGGGTGGAGGTGATATTTCCGGAAGCCATGACAGCGCTTAATCCGGACCTGAATACAACATTCTATTATGAAGATACACCTGCTTACTGCCAGGAA
>Ga0153941_1001298_pt1 | contig 10085 bp, 9 predicted proteins | sample TSNJ025MetaG_FD_104733 | JGI IMG/M metagenome (GOLD analysis project Ga0153941, IMG submission 104733) | Attine ant fungus gardens microbial communities from New Jersey, USA - TSNJ025 MetaG | ecosystem: Host-associated > Fungi > Mycelium > Unclassified | place: USA: New Jersey, Brendan T. Byrne...
ACATCCTGATTCCGTTCCATTTTAAGTCCGTCCAAACGGACATTCAGATACTCCCGGACGCAGTCCGGCGATACCATGCCGCTGTTTGCCGTCACATTCATGGCAAAACCCACATCATATGGATCCTGCACACGGTTTCTGATGGTTTCGATGGCAAACTGTTTTAGTATGCAGGGCATCAACGTACTGCGTCCTTCCCCGGCAAACGGTACATGGATCAGATTGATCGTGTCGTATTCGGTCGCATAGTCCTCAAAACTCTCATGTCTGCCCCGGAGTCTTGCCCCCTCCTGCAGGCGGAAACGGCACAACTCGATTTCACACGCCGGATCCGCCTCCTGTGCATCCAGAAGGATTCTGGTATTCCCCATAACTTTGCCCACTTCCCTGACTTCCGTTAAAAACTGTATTTTTAAATATCTGACCTGATTCTCTGCCTGGCAATCCACCGTATAAGGCTCTTTCATAAAATACAGGTTTCCGCCCTTCCAGACAATCCCCGGCAAAAGCGTCAGTCTTCCCTCATCCCAGCTGACTTTGCATCCGCTCACAATTCCATCACTGTATCCCTGATAAGATAACTGCAGATAATCCTTCGGGTAATCCCGGAGCTGGTCAAGCATCTCTACCCGCAAAAGCCGTTTTTTTTCAAACTGTGGATATACGTATTGAAACATAATGCCTCCTTTTATTAACACATGGTTATCTCATCTATCACCATGGTTTCTTCCATGCCGAGTATGCCGAAATGATACTCATAGTAAATTTCTATGTCATAAGTAACTTCTGCGAACATATGAATTAAGAAATTCAGCTTCTCCACGATTGTCTTGCCCTTCTTCTGTCCGACATAAATTAAAATCTCATAGGAATTCTGGTTGCTGTGATACACGATATGATTGGAAATCAAACCTTTTATAATATCGGTAAACAGATCAAGGGAGCTTCCTGTTTCGTACTGCCGCAAAAGCCCGCTTAACAGGATTTCCTGTTCCTCTTTCTGAAACAGCTGCATCGCCTCTTTCGCTTTTTTACCAAATACTCCCTGTTCAAAGTCGCGGTACAGTAGTTTTTTATGATATTCTTCTCTCGTCATACCGGATAACTGGTCATTTTCGGCCAGCTGATGAAAAATCAAATTGGTCAGGTTCTCCCGCAGCTGCGGAAATTCGGTCATATCCGGATGAAGCATATCTTTAAATATTTCATAGAAACGGTAATAAGGATTCACCTCAATGACGGAACCCTTTTCCACTTTGTTTTGATTTAACAACGGTTCCGAAACTTCCATATATGCGCTGTAATTGCTGGCGGCCCGGAATCGGATATCCGATTTCGGGATCCCCTGCCGCTTAGCCTGCAGCATCGCCTCCCACAAAAAATTCATACAAGTTTTCCTCCGCACTCATATTCCGGGTACAATTCCTGTACTTCGGATATGACAAAGCTGGCCATATCCCGCAACAGCCAGGGTTCCTTGCGCTGGGCCTTAAAATACAGGGTCAGTTGTTTTTTTCCTTTGCGGTCCCTGATCTCGTCGTCCATAAAAAAGTTCATGGAATAGGTTTCATGCTGCTCGCCTGACGGTTCCGTCAGCATGCAGCTCTGATACTCAATATAATCCTCCAGACCAAGTCCCCGGACAAAACGTTCCAGTTCTCCTTTGGTCTTCACCGTCTGTCCGGTTCGTCTGTGAAAACGCTCCGCAAACCCATCCTTTCTGATGTTCTCCATAATCGGATAGCGGTACCGGTCAATTTTACTTTCTTCCCCCCGGCGGATCATATAGATATCCCATTTTTTTGACTTTTCCGTTCTTCCTGTAACCATCAGTTTTTCTCCCAGTTGACGTACCTTCTTAATTCCGGTCTGATCGTCTACCAGGTAGGCATGCTCCTTTCCATATCCCCGGATCGAGATGACATGTTCATAATTTTCATAATCTCCACAGGGAATCGGAAATCCCACACTATCTAACATCAGATGCCGTACATTCCAGATGGGAATCATATCATATCGAACAGCCGTATTGTAATCGCCAAAATCCATCAGGAGATGACTGACCTGTTCGTTATCCGGCAGCTCTGCCGGCAGCTCCGTAATCACTACATCCGCCATTTTAAATAAATATGGTGCATTCACGGTTTTCCAGGGTATGCCATTTTTCATAAACAGGTGATATAAAGCTTCTACCTTGCTTAGATAGCGTTTACAGGGCTCCAGCTGAATCGTCAGGTTATAATTTGTCCGGGCTTTGAGGACGCCGGTATATGATTTCTTTTTTTGGAAAATGGCCTGGACTTCCAGGGCATCACACTGAAGAAATAGGGTGGTAAGGCAGAACCTTCCCTCCGCTTCCAAAACCTCGCGGATCTCCGCCGCAGTAAATACAGCCGGATGAAGGTCTTCCTCGCACATGGCGGTCATTAAATGATGGGAATTGTCCAAATAAGCACGTTCCACCAATCCGGTTTGAATCAGATACCGGTTAATGTCATAAGATAAATCATCCATCACCCGTTCTTCCAACGAACGGTACATGTTTTCATTCGCCTCATAAAGTGACAGAAAAACCCCTTCCATCAGCTCCTTAAAAACCACCCGCTCTTCCAGACTGTTAATGGATTGAACCTCATCGCGTATCATTTGCTTCATTTCTTCTATGTTATTCATAATGCCGCTTACTTCCTCCCATCGAAAAAATTCTTTTCCCAGGTGTCGTCCTCAAAATCAAAAAATGTCTCTTTGCCGATATAGAGCACCTCGTTTTCCCGCAGGATGGGAAGTACGGCAAAGCCCCAGCGCATCCTGGATACCCATACGAAGAATTTCATTTCGCCTTCTAAAATAATATCGGTTTCTTCCTGGATGACGGTTCCCGCATACCGCCTGTTGATCTCCTCCTGGGTGATTTGTTCAAACCCCGTACCGCACTCATAATAATATGTTTTCAGGTGCTCTCCCATACTGTTCAGTAAATGGATATCCAGCTGTTTTCCGACCATGAAACGGGAAATATATCCGATATGGTCTTCCCGTTCCAGTTTATGCACTAAAATTTTCTCTTTCCCTTCGTGGGTATATGCCATAATCTCATACGGCAGGGAGCCAGCCTGATACTCCGAACGAATCTTCATATATCCCAGCTGACGGTTGAAGAAATAAGACAAAGCCCCTTCCAGGCAGCACATTTTCAATTCTTTCCCATTATTTTTCACTTCATTTCGCTGAATCAGAATCCCCGGCACATATTCCTTCAAAGCCTCCTCAAACAACCTGGATTTGCAGGACTGCCCGGTCAGCTTGATCATGTCATAACCCTGCAGCTCATTTTTCTGGAACTTAGCCTCCAGAAAACGTTTCATCACCTGATAAATATCCGGGCGCAGCAGGGACTCCACCTGGTGCAGGTACAGCCGGAAGCTGACTTGGCCGTTCAGCTTTGACATGTTTCCATCCCTGACCACGGAAAGCTTCCATTTATCCAATGACAGCTCGCAGTCCTCCGTGCCAATCCACAGTTCGTAGCGGAATTCGGACTGGAAGAATACGTGCTTCACCTGTTCGGCCAGGTCAAACAAATAGTAGTAATTATTCTTTACATGAAAATATTCCGACCGTCCCCGGTCCTTATAGTTCGCAAAAGCCGTCGGCAGATATCCTTCTGCCAGACCGTAGGCCTCCTCCAGTCCCAGCTTTGCCCAGTGCTCTTTTGGCGCAAGGGCTTTACAGATATTGATTTTGAGCAGCTGGAGAATCCGGTACGTCAGGTTGTTGCCGCCAAAATTCGTATCGCCGTTCTCATAGCTGGTGGCCAGGTCAATGCTGTAGGAAACCCGGTCACTGTGGATGCGAAACTGCCCGGAGGTCAGGTCTGTGGTTCCGCCCCCGCAGTCCAGTATCAGCGCCCGGTACCGGCGGTCCGGCTCATAGCTGCCGCCGGCAATCATTTTATCAATACTGGAAAACAGCACGGCCATGCCCTCGTCCAGGCTGCAGTCGATCTTCACGTCCGCCATCTTTTCCGAGTTTTTAAAAAGCTCCTGGAACAGCCGCCGGAATTTCTCTTTCTGCCGGACCGGTACCAGCAGCTGTACATGACGGAACCGGAACTTGAATTGTTTTTCCGCCTCTTCCAGCAGATATTCAAAAAATGCCTTCAGCATTTCCCGCCGGTTCAGCAGCACCTTGGCCCCGCTGTCCAGAATCACGCTTTCGTCCCGGTCCGGGTCGCTGATCCACCGTTTGATATCATAAAACACCGGAACATCCCGGTCCTGGTAGTTGTCCCGGACTGCCGCCGCCGCTTCATGCCCGAAGAGATACGTTGTCTTTTCTCCCTCCACCCCGGCGATCCCGATTATGCTGGGGATGATGTGCCCGTTTCCGGATATGGCAATCCTCCTGCTTCCATCCGGCAGACAGATTCCCATCGTTGTATTGCAGCTGCCAAAATCAATCACCAGCGGAAGGCTGGTTTTTTCCGCCTGCCTCACCTCCAGTGTCAGGAGGGGAATGGAGACACAGCTTAATGTTCCCGGGAAAGGGCCTGCCATTCCCTGGTATTGCTCATACAGGTATTCGGAGCCGCTTTCGGCGGGAAAGTAAAGCAGCGAATATTGATGCTTTTCCGGTGGCAGAATGGGAACAGTCCTGCCTTTACAGATATAGTGCCGCCCCTCCGCCTGCTTTAAATACAAACAGGTATGAATCCGCAGGTTCTCATCTACTAAAAGCAGGTTCCCTTCATAAAGCGGAATTTCCTCCGCCTCCATGACTGCCCCGTCCAATTCGTCCATTGCGATATCCTGGTAAAGCACCAGACTGGTGGGAACCCGGATTCCGTGATCCAAAACCACTTGGAGCGGGACGTTATGAAGCACCCATTGCAGGCGTTCCATACCGTCTTTACAGAATTCACGAATATGCCGGTAATCTTTCTGCCCCCGGAAACGCATGATCAGCCGGAGCAGTCCCTCCTTGTCCAAGGGTTCCACTGCTGTGGTTACCAGCCGTTCCTTCCGGCAGATTTCCTGAAGCTGGAAGGTGGTCATCTTCTCCAGGCGGCTTCTTTTATAAAACTGCATTTCTGGTTTTTGCGATCCCGGATTTAATGTATAGGTATATCGGCTCATGGTTTCATCTCCTCCGTATTTCCTGGTCCTGCCGTCTTGCTTTTTGCTCCACTCTCCGGCCCGGCGGCAGGGGCCGTTACCGCTGCCTTCATGGCCTCGCTTCCGGCCTGCGCCGCCGCGATCTTCCCTTCCAGGGCAGCGCCCAGTTCAGGCAGTTCCAGCCGGTAGTAAATCGCCTGTGCCGTCCGGTAAAAGGTAATGGCATAGTCGTATTGTTCTTCTGCCATAAGATCATTGCCTCTGTTCTCCAGATCAATGGCATTCTTCCGGTCATTGGCTTTCTGCTGGTTTTCCAGCTCCCGCTCCATTTCCTGCGCTTCTTTTTCTTTCTCTTCCCCGGCTTTCTGCTCCGCCGCCTGCGCATCACGCTCTGCCTGGGCGGCTTTGCGGGCAGCTTCCTCTTCTGCGGCCGCACTCTTCTCTGCGGCCGCCAGTTTTTCTTCGGCCGCCACCTGCTTGGTCAGTGCCTCTTCCTTAATGTCTTTTGCATATAATGCGGAAGCTTTTTCTTTTGCTGTCCGGTAAGCTTCAATGGCACCTTCCAGGTCGCCATACCCTTCTTTGACCTCACCTACGCCAATCCAGTCGTAAAGCTCGATATAATCCCGGGTCTGTCCCAACTGCAGGTCAATGTATTTTTTTCCTACATTCCCGGCCTGCACCGACAGCTCCCTGGCTGACAGGTACAACTCCTGTGCCTTACTGTATTCTTCGGAACGCAGGGCTTCATCGGCCAGAATGATCTGGTCGGCAAGCTTTAAATACTGGTCCGCTTCTTTCGTTTCGTCAGAACGTTTCAAATCACCGGCCAGCTTCTTGGCTTCCGCATATTCCCCGGCCGCTTTTATATAGTTATCGTACCGGAGATAGGTTTCGCCGCTCTCCATATACTGTACCAGACTGGTTTCTTTGGTCCTGATACTGCGGTACCGCAGATAAAGTGCCGCAGACATCACGCAAACCACAAGCAGAACCGGAATGGCGACCATCAGAACCTGCTTGATGGTAATCTTCTTTTTGGGGGACTGATAAATTTTACTCACCAAAGTAACTGCCAGGGAATAATTATCAATCTCCTGTGTACCCTCCTGCTTTTCCAGGATCAGGTCCTCCACCCGGTCTAAAATGTCCTGTGGTTCTTTGGCATCCGCTACCGCCCCAAGCAGCTCCTCATCACTGCAGTTTTCCCACACTCCTCTGGTGGACTGAATCAGGAGATCGCCGTCTTCCAGGTTGATTCTGGAGGAGATCATGACCTTGGGATTCCCCCGTTCGCCCAGGTAGGAATACAGGTTATTCCGCTCTTCATGGACGGCCGCCTGGTCCAGGGCAAGCTGTTCCCCGGCAATCAGGTTCTGGGTCAGGGACTGGTCAACGGTCTGTTCCAGAAAGCGCCCGTTCCGGAACAGATAAAACCGGCTGTTCCCCACATGACAATAACGCACCCGCCGGTAATCGGTGACAACCAGCACTACCGATGCTTTCAGGCGCACCCCTCCCCGCTCTTTTGCAAGCTCTTTGTGGGCGCGGTGAATATAGCTTTCCAGAACCTTTCTCCCCATCGCCGGATGCTCGACAAAGCTGCGGATCAGGCTTTCCACTACGTATCTGGCACTGTTGGCCTCCATATCTTCATCCAGACTGTCCGCCATCACGTAACAGGCAAAGTCATCCATCTCCACGAATCCGAAATAATCCCGGTTGGTCAGCTTCTGCCCCTCTTCCGACACATGCTTTGTATGAAATTCAGAATTGATTCTTCTCATCAGGTACCTCCGGCATGAACAGTATGACACTGCCATTTTCTTTTTCCTGGCTGTCTTTTTTCTCCGCGCTCCTTATCAGCTGTTCCGCTTTTTCCGGTAATGTCCCGCTGCCAAGAAGGATATCTTCGATTTCCACCCAGGACAATTCCTCGTAAATCCCCTGGCTGGCCAGCATGACCAGATCCTGCTTCTTTAGGAAAACCGGCGGGTTGGTGACTTCGATTTCGTGAAACCCGTCTTTGCCCAGATAATTCCAGATCCTGTTTTCCTCCATGCTCCAGATCGTTTCCTGTCTGGGAAGCCGCCCGCTTTGGTAGGCTTCTTTTGCCAATACCGGTATGGTCTGCCCCTTACTAAGGGGAATCAATTCCCCATTGCGCAGCAGCGCGATCCGGATATTTCCCGCCAGTCCATAGAAAAGCTGTCTTTCATTCGTAAAGACCGCTCCCATACTGGCCCCGCCCCGCCGCTCCCCGATCGTCCGCTGGACCCGGCTGTGGGCCTCTAAAAAGGCCGTCCGGAACAGATATTCCGGATTGTTCAGGACCTGGTAGGGCTGGAATGCATCCATGACCGTATCGGCAGCTACCTGCGCCGCTACTTTTCCCGTGTTTTCCCTGCCGATTCCGTCTGCCAGCACCGCCATGATGCCGGCGGAATTTTGACAGACCTGAACACAGTCCGCCTGAATTTCCTTATTGCCGGTGGTCTGGCCGGATGCCCATAAATTTGAATTTGTTTCCTTTTGTTCTTTCGCCGGAAGGTCAAAAAGCCACAGCCGCATACATAAAAGTACCGCCAGCGCAACCCCGATTATACCTAACATCATCATGACAGATCATTCCATTCAAAGTTGTCGCCGCAAAGGCTGATAAACAGGAAGCGGCTTCTGCCCAGTTCAATCGTATTATGTGATTTTACTTCGGTGGGGACATAGACTGCTTCTTCCCCCAGATACACCAGTCCTTCGGAGTCTCCCGGAAGCAGCATGGTCTTACGGTTCTTCGGGTCATACACGATAACCGCATGATTCTTCCGGTTGATTTCGTTGTCACCCAGGATCTGGATGTCCATATCGTCCCCGCGGCCAATAAAGTTTTTGCCGCTGTGGATCTTATAGTCCATGCCAACCCTGGCCCCGGCAATGCAGACCAGCCAGCCGCAGACCGGTTTGATATCTTCCTGCAAAAGCTCTACCGGCGGCTCAAAGCCTTCCGGTTTTTTGATTCCTTCCGCTTCCTCCAGCTTCATTTTGCAGTATGGACAGATCTTTCCGTACCGGATCGGGTTATAGACATGTCCGGAAGGGCACTTTACCAAACTCATACTTGTTATCTCCTTTTCCTTTTCCTTTGCTATGTAAGTAATAATTTTGTTTTCGCTATATAAATCACATCACCGGCAGAGAGCTTACAGGGGCGGTTTGGTGCCACCTGGTAGCGTCGTCCATCCTCTACCTTTTTGAGTTGTATTCCATTTTGAGAGCCCAGATCCTCTAAATACCAGGTATCCAGGCAAAAGTTGAGCACGGCATGCTGTACATTTACCAGGGCGCCGTATTCGCAATCGCTTAGATCCACATCCACCTCTTCCTCCCGGTTTCTTCTGCCGATCACCATTGCTGTTTTCCCTGTTAAATCCCACCCCCGGATCGGTTTCCCGTCTTCATTCAACAGGATCAGCTCATGTGCCACGTAACCGGCTGCCTGTTCCGCCATTGCCGGTGTCTGGTCCCGGCTGTGATATTGTCTGATCCCGTCAATCGCCGCCGCCCCGCCAATCAGCAAAGCAAGTATCATGCTTGTCTGCAGCACCGCCTTCGGCAGTCCGCAATACCAGACGGCCGGCACCGCCGCACAGGATATCAGCAGGATCGCCATGTCAAGCCACATTTTTCTTTTTCTGATCTTCTCCATCTCTGCTTCCGCCTTCTCTATTGCTTTCTTTTTCCAAAATATCTGGCAAATAACTCTTCCGGATCAATTGGCCCTTCCGCCGGTTTGGCTTCCGGCCGTTTATCACGGTAGGTTTCCATTCCTTTTCCCGCCTGAAAGCCAAAGAAACGTTCAAACTGGCTCATATCGGGATTAACTTCCGGTTCCATGGATCCGTTCTGTTTCCGGCCGTTTTTCTGATTGGCTTTTTGTACACCGATATCATATTTTTTACGTTTTTCCGAATCTCCGATGACTTCATAGGCGGCCTGAATTTCATACATCTTTTCGGTTAATTTCACATCCTCCTTTACTACATCAGGATGATATTTTTTGACCAGTCTTCTGTATGCCGCTTTTATCTCACCATCGGCTGCCTGTGGCGCAACGCCTAATACCATATAAGGATCTTTCATATTTCTCCCTGTCCTTCCCTGCCGGGCGCAGTATATTGATATAAGCAAAGGGCTGCCATAGGGCAGCCCTTTGCAGACATTCCACCAGACAGACGCAAAGGAACGCTCCCTTAACTTTCCGTCAGACGGATATGTGAGGGCTTTTCCTGTTACACGCTATATCCGCCCTCGACAGCGACCTGCGCCATTTTATCTTTTTTCTGCTTGATGATCAGGGTAAAGGTTCCAATTCCTTCTACATCGCCGTAATTCTCCTTGTAGTCTACGACAAATGCCTGGGGATATGTGTATTTACGTATCACCTGGGATGCCGCAATTACCTCAATTGTAACTTTGCGGTAGCAGTCCGATTTTTCCGCCGGCACCAGGGACCACAGTCCCAGTTGTTTCGTGGCATCAAACGGATCGCCGTCCACCGCCGTCAGGATCTTGCCGGTAATCGCCACGGTACTTCCCATATCTGTGGATCTGGCATTGGAATCAACCGGGATATCCGTTTGGAATTTTACTCCGGTAATACTTGTGGTTCCTAACTCAATGCTGGAAGGTCCTTCTACTTTTAATGTAAATCCCATAACTAATCTCCTCTTTTCTCAATATTGTTGGTTGTCCGGTATTCCTTACTCGCCGGCAAATCCGCCTTCAAATTTCAGATTTGCCATCTTGTCTTTCTTCTGCTTCATCAGCAAGCGGAAGGTTCCGGCACCGGTATCATCAGTAAAGTCCTCTTCGTAACCTACGACAAACGCATTGGGAATGGTAATCTGTCTGACGATCTGCGATGCACTTACGACGACAATCTCTACATTACGGTAGCAGTCGCTGTTCTCCGCC
>Ga0153941_1001300_pt1 | contig 10070 bp, 8 predicted proteins | sample TSNJ025MetaG_FD_104733 | JGI IMG/M metagenome (GOLD analysis project Ga0153941, IMG submission 104733) | Attine ant fungus gardens microbial communities from New Jersey, USA - TSNJ025 MetaG | ecosystem: Host-associated > Fungi > Mycelium > Unclassified | place: USA: New Jersey, Brendan T. Byrne...
AAGTTCTCTGAACCAATGAGCTGAACCTGACATGACAGGAGGGCGGATGATGGTCTATCATGCGAAGAATTGAAACAGCTATATGCAATTATCAAGGGGGTAGAAAGCATAATGAGGACAATGTTCGATGCCTGACTCTCGACAATATATGCGCTATTGTAGTCGCAGATGGTCTGGGCGGTCACGGCGGCGGACAGATCGCTTCCTCAATTGCCGCCGATTATATTACTAAATCTTTTATGAAAGAACCGCTGATGGATCCTGCCTGCATCCGGTGTCTTTTTGAACAGGCGAATATGGCGGTGGTTAAAGCTCAGACACCGATACAGAAGATGAAAAGCACCGGAGCAGCGTTATTTATTAATGATGGAGCAGCTATATGGGGACACACGGGGGATTCCAGGCTTTATCATTTTAAGGACGGCGTTCTGGCTGCGCAGACCCTTGATCACAGCGTATCACAGATGGCTGTGTTCTCCGGCGAGATCACAAAGGAGCAAATCCGGCATCATGTCGACCGCAACAAAGTGTTGAAAGCCTTCGGTGACGCTGGGGGATTTAAAGCGGATATATCTTCCATATACATGCTTGAGTCCGGATATCACGCTTTTTTACTCTGTACGGACGGCTTTTGGGAGTATGTCCTGGAGCTTGAAATGGAAATAGAGCTTATAAAATCATATACTCCCCTTGACTGGATTCGAGCCATGAACCAAAGGCTCGCCCAACGAGTTCCCGAAAATCATGACAATTTTTCAGCGGCGGCTGTGTTAATAAATATTGAAAGCAAAGATGGAAGGTTGAAAAAGTGCATTTCAACCTATTGATTTGAGCGCGCATTGCGAACAAGTTCGCATTAAGCGTGCATGGGGTATAAAAATGAGGAATAAAGGATTAAAAATCGTATCGACGCTGCTGTGCGCGGTATTCTTCTGTCTTCTTACCAGCTCTGTCGGTTACGCGATCAGTCCGCTGGAACTGCGCATGGAAAGTGTAACAGCTGCGGACGGCATACTGCAGATATATTGCAATTCAAATTCGGTAATCATGCCTGAAAAAACTGATTTTACTGCAATTCTGGGAAACACAGTGCTGACCGTCAGGGATGTAACCGCTTTTGAAGAGACAGACACAGGGGCTTCGTATATATTCCTTGTTGACGTTTCCGGTTCTATCAAACAGTCACAGTTTCAGGCTATTAAGGATACCATCGTCTCAATATGCGGCGAACTGACGGATAAAGATAACATCAGTATATTTGCCATCGGTGACGAAGCCTATACGCAGCCCTTTGTTTCCGATCCGGACGACATCCAAAGCCAGATTGACGCAATTGAGCGGAGTCATGAGGATACCAATCTTTACGAAAGTGTGATCGTATCGCTGTCCATCCTGAATACTCATGAGAATTGCTGCGAGAAAAAGACCCTCGTTATCTTTTCCGACGGCGAGGATGATATTCTTCAAGGCATAACAATAGACGAAGCTGCTATAGAGATAAAAGACAGCCATATTCCCATATACACCGTCGCCATGCTGGGCATAAATCCTGACTCCCGATATGTTGAATCCGCAAAGGTACTCGGCAGCTTCGCCCGGCTTTCAGCAGGAGGACGGCATTATTTACATACCCTTGACGAAACTGCATCTGAAGAAATATCCGCCGATATCATATCTTCAATCAGACAAAGCATGGTGGTGTCCGTAGATCTGACCGGCTTCCATTCAAACGGCGACGATATGGTTCTACGACTGGATCTGACCGTATCCGGTATCGGTACGGCAAGCGACGGATACGCCATATCAACGGCAGGCTTGTCAGCACCGTCTGCAGACCCCTCCCAGGCTCCGGTTATATCCACATCCATACCGGACCCTATACCATCGGAGGAGATAATCATGCCGCCCGAATCCATCCCTGGTGAGGATACACTTCCTCCTGAACCCAACACCTTCTTTAGGATTATTTACGTAGCAGCGGCGCTTCTTTTGGCTGGGATTGTAATATTTATCGTACTTCGGTGTAAAAAGCCTGCCGATCAGCCGTCAGCCGCCATCATACCCGAGCCTGTGCCGGTTATGGAACCGGTCCGCTCTCCCCTTCTGCCTCCGCCACCTGGTATGCCGAAAATTGCTCTGTGGCTGACAAAGACCGGTCGCGTGGAGAAACAGGTATTCCATGCCGAGTTTGTAGGTCAGCTTATTATCGGCAGGGATGCATCCAAAGCGACTCTGCCATTTAAGGACGACGATCTGTTGTCTTCGCGGCATTGCTCGATCAGCTACGAGCCAGAGGGCATTATACTACGTGACTTAGGCTCTACAAATGGAACGTTTGTTAACGGTTTGCCGATACAGGAATGGCATATACTGGAAAACGACGACATACTGTTAATTGGCTCTATGGAGCTGCGAATAAATTGGGAACCATCAGGTATCTGAATAGGAGGATAAGAAATGAATACAGAAAAAGTCGATCTGCTCTGTATGGGTTGTTTTATACAGCTTGCGGAAAACAACGGGGTATGTCCCCACTGCGGCTATAATGAGACGGCACAAGTCGTATCGCCGCACCAGCTTCACCCGCGTATCATACTGAACGGAAAATATCTGTTGGGCCGAGTGCTTGGCGAGGGCGGCTTCGGCATCACCTATATCGGTTGGGATCTGAATCTTGATATCAAGGTCGCCATCAAGGAATATTATCCCAATGGTATCGTGACTCGCGACGGAACCACCACCGTTTTCCCTTACTCCGGTGATAAGACGGAAATATTCACATTCGGACGAGACCGATTTGTCCAGGAGGCTAAAAATCTTGCAAAATTTTACGCGCTGCCCGGCATCGTATCCGTAAAAGATTACTTCCAGGAGAACGACACGGCATATATCGTTATGGAGTTTGTTGAGGGGGAAACCCTTAAAGTAAAGCTGGCTGGAGCGGGTGGAATGCTGCCTGTTTCTGAAGTGCTGGAATACATGAAGCCCGTTATCAAATCTTTATACGAAGTACATAGCGCGGGTATTATCCATAGAGACATCAGCCCCGACAATATGATTATCACCAGAGAAGGCAACTCCAAGCTCATTGACTTCGGTGCGGCAAGGGGTGTTTCGGACGGTCAGCAAAGCCTGTCCGTTCTTCTCAAACCCGGATTTGCGCCGGAAGAACAGTACCGCACGCGAGGTGTACAGGGCGCATGGTCGGATATTTACGCACTGTGCGCCACGATTTACCGCGCCATAACGGGTGTAACGCCAGACGAAGCGTTGGAACGTATCAGCGAAGATATGTTAAAGCCACCGCGCCAGCTGGGTGTTTCGATGACAGTCGAACTGGAAGCCGCCATCATGAAAGGGCTCGCCGTCAAACAAAATGACCGCTTTCAAACAGTCATGGATCTGTATGCTGCTCTGTACGGTCCGCAAACCGGCATACCGGCTACAATGCCTGTGAGTGTCTCGCACCAGAGCAGTACGACCGCGCCGGATATAACTGTTCCCCATGAAAAAACAGGTCCCGAATCGGCTCCCGCCTCCGCCGCCAATCCTTTCGTAACGTGGATCACACAGAACAAAATTAAAGCAGCTGCAATAGGCGGCATATGTATTGTTACTCTGGCTGCTTTTGCAATTAGAGGTTTAATCCTGTTAAACACAGACAAATCTGATCCTCCGGTGTATATGGCAGCCGATGCAAATTTGCAACAGTCCGGTAAATCGCTGCGGGATAACACTGTACCGATATTTGGGGAGGGCCGCGATGAGCCGCAGGATGACACTGTGCCGACGTCTGTGGAAGACGGTGATGAACAGGATGACATTACATCGTCATCTGCTGAGGACGAAAATGAACAGGATAACGCAGTACCGATGTCTGCGAATGATACTGACAGGACTTCAGATGGGCTTACAGAGTCAAGTGCTGCATCCACGCCCGAAAGTAATGTGCCTGCATCAACAGAGGCGACAACCGAACAACCAACACCTGCATCCACGCCTGCACCAACACCAACCGTCACCGATGTGACCGGTCAAAGCTATACATTGACAACATCAATTTACACCGCAAATGTTACCTATACCGGCAAGTGGAAAGACGACAGACCCAATGGCGACGGAGTGGCTACATTTTCAGAAGCTGTACCTGGACGTTTTAATGTTGGCGACACTCTTTCCGGTAATTGGGTTAACGGATTGATTGAAGGTTATGGCGTATACACCTCAAGTTCGTATCAACTGAAAGGGAATTTTGTAAAAGGATTGAAAGAAGGAACCGTTAAGCAGTATGATAACGGTGAGCATATCGGCGATATCGAGTTCAAAAACGGAAGTCCTGCTCCATAAAAGAATGTATCAGAGCTATAAATATCCATTGCGCTTACACCATCACTTAATTGAACAAAGGCGGCAACAATCCAGACTAGAATCAGCATTGTCGCCGCTTTCATACCACCATCCTTCTCTCCCGTTCTAAGCACTTGAACGACTATTTTTCAAAAAATTTACTATAGCAAGTATTGTAAGAATGCTGAAACCCAAATAGCAGATATAGATTACCTTCACACCAAAATAATTATTGGATTGTGCGCCCACCATTGTATAGATTACAACAGCAAAGGTTGAGGCAAGAGAACTGGAAATCTGCCTGAGGGTATTTAAAACAGAGCTTCCATCAACTCTGTTTCGTCCTTCTAAATTGCTGAGACCCATGGCTGTTACGGGTGAGTTAAAAAAACCCGTTCCCGCCGACAGCAGGCAGGAAACCACCCCAATATGCAGCAAACCTGAATTGTTATTAATCATAACACCAAGAATGCTTCCTGCGACCAGCATAATAACGCCGCTTATAAAAAGCGGTCTGGCACCGGCTTTGTCATATAGTCTGCCTGCCAGTACCGTAACGACCGCCATAATCAGGGAACCGGGCAGCGTAACCAGCGCATAAGCTGTTGCAGAGTACTTCAATACCGATTGTGCAAATATCGGTAAAAGAGTACCGCTGCCCATGCAGATTAAATACATGAGAATGCTGATGATTACAGAGGTCCTAAACATTGGATAGCTGAAAATCCTGAGATTCAGATAAGGATTATCCGAACGCAGCTGCAGGATAACGAATGCCGTCAGGGACAACAGTCCAATCAGCAATGCGCCGCCCGTTTCCAGCCTTAACAAAGAATTTCCTGATATGTTACCAAAACCAATCAACAATCCGCAGAAGCCAACAGAGGAAAGTAATACAGGAAGCAGATGAAAGCGTTCCAAATAAGTTTCTGTAACGTTTTTCATAAAAATGAAACCAAAAATCGTAATCAGTACACCTATGACACAAAAAATAGTAAACATAGACTGCCATCCAAGCTGGTCTACGACCAATCCTGCTATAGACGGCGCCACAACAGGAGCAAAGGTAGCTCCCAGACTGAAAATACCCATTACGGTTCCATGATTTTCCCTGGGGAAAATTGTCATAATCACTATTTGAGAAAATGACAGTAACATACCGCATCCTACCGCCTGAATGAGCCTTCCCAGCAACAGAATGGGAAAACTAAGGGCAACTGCTCCCAACAGTGAGCCAAAAGAATATATCATCATAGCTGCTATAAAGTAATGTTTACTTGGAAAGCGTTTTATCAAATATGCGGCAATGGGAATCATTATCCCCGAAGTCAAAGAAGCGCCGCTGGTAAGCCATTGTGCAGTAACAGCAGATACATCAAAAACCTGTATGATTGAGGGCAGCATAATGGAAGTGGAAGTTATTGTCATGGAAGACATCATAGTGCCTGCCATTAATGTGATAAAAAGACATGTCCTTTGTGTTTTTGTCATTGTAGTTCATTTCCTCTATTTGCTTTTATAGTCTAAAGGCAAACTTTCCCAACGTTTCTTAAAATAATGAGCTGCTGCTTTCGGCTGGCGGTTACGGGTAAAAATACCTTTTTTATTCCCGTTCACCCTTAAATAGCCTTCCGTAGTGGCAAAGTCGGCAAAGTTCCATACCTGCTCTCCCTTGACAAAATCATAATCATCAAAAACACCGTGGCTCATTTCCAATATTTCAATCTGATATTCCTCACTCCACATTGCGGAGGGTAGTTTGTTTACAGATTCCTGTGTATCCGCTCCATATTCCGTAAAAATAAATGGTTTGTTCAGTTCTTTTGCTTTCCATGCATCCATTTCCTGACGCATCCTCATTTCTGCGTCACTTATTTCATAACCGCCCATGACATACCAGCCATAATAACGGTTCAGACAGATAAAGTCGCAGAATGGATGACATTTACAGTTTTCCGGCCGGCTCTTTACCATAAGCGCAAATGTCCGCGGCCTCTTTTGCGGATCAAGGGCAAGTGCAAGGTCAAAAACCTCTTTAAAATAGGGTATTGCGTTATCACTGTCGGTTTCAGGTTCGTTGAACAGGCTCCATGCAACTACACAGGCGTGGTTTTTATCACGGTTGATTAATGCCCTTACATCCGCCAGATGGTGTTCCAGCAGATCAGCGAGTTTTTCCTGACCAAAAAATCCCGTATTCCTTCCTGTATTTGCCGCTACAAAATTTAGCTGGCTTATCATCATTCCTACAGCCGCAACTTCATCTATAACCATAAAACCTTCCCTGTCGGCCATCTGGTAAATCTCCTCACTGTAGGGGTAATGAGCCGTGCGGAAGGAATTGGCGCCAATCCATTTCATCAACTCGAAATCCCTCTTAACAACGCTTGGATTATAAGCCCGCCCTGCGATTTCGCTGTCCTCATGTTTACCGAAGCCTTTGAAATATACCGGTTCGCCATTGATTAAAAAATCAGTTCCCCTTATAGCAACTGTTCTTATGCCAATGTCGTCATACCATTCATCAAGCAGCGCGTCACCGTTGTATAAACGGATAACAAAACGGTAAAGGTATGCATTTCTTACTTTCCACAGCCTGACTTCAGGAATCTTAAGTACACCACTGGCACCCTCAGCTTCTGCAACTTCTTTACCTTCTTCATTAAATACAGTAACACGAACATTTGCATCGCCTGTGGTCTCTACGTTGTATTCTACTAAAGCGTCATCACCTGACAATTGATGTATGACTGAAAAATCACTTACAGCTGAATTGGAAACAGCCACAAGGTTAACCGGGCGCAGGATACCGGCATAATTAAAGAAATCAAAATATGGTTTCGCCATGCGTTTCCCGTTTTCCAGGGTAATGGTAGTACCCACAGGTAAGCTTTGTTCGCTTAGTTCATTATTTACCATCACTACCAGGCGGTTAACACAGTCATAATTAACAACCTCTGTTACCGATACACAGAAAGGCAAGAATCCACCTTCGTGCCTTGTGATTTCTTGTCCATTTACATAAACGACGGCACGATGAGCAACTCCTCCAAAGCGTATGTCCACATCTTTTCCAGACCATTCTGCCGGTACATAAAATTCGGTTTCATACCAGAAGTCGCCCACATATTCTCTGGAATCCTTATCGGTAAAGAAATCCTGAAAACTGGCCGGTACCGGCATTAACTCATTGGAACCGATACCCTCATACCATCTGTTCGTTTTTCCTTTGTTTTCCGGGTCAAAACGAAATTTCCACATCCCGTCCAGGCTTACTTTCTGACGTGTCTGGGTAGAACGGGGGTATAACATTGCAGCACTGTTTTTCATATCAATTCTCCTTAATATTATTTTTGTATGTTGTTATCTATTTCCTTTTCTATTTCCTTTGCCTAAGTATATACTAGCAATTTAAGGGCAAATATGTTAGAATTATTTCGATATAAATAGAAATATCCAGATTTTTTGGGGGTATAAGTTGAAAAAGTGCATTTCAACCTATTGATTTGAGAGCGCACATTGCGAACAAGTTCGCATTTAGCGCGCATGGGGTATAAATATGGATAATTTGAATATGGCAAGGCAGTTGTTGGAAGATGTTTTAGCTATTCCTATTGTAATTACGGAGGACAAGTCTGCTTCTTTTAAATCATTTGAAAATGCCAATTGCTTCAACAAGGAGCTTCAGCCTATGAACACCGCTTCGTATCTGCATGACTTTTCACAGGAAATGGAGCAGCATACAATTTATGAGATAATGGAACCCTTTGAAACATGCATGATAATGTTTTTATTGGATAAATCCCTGGTTATAATCGGTCCTTATGTACAAGACGAATGGGATACCAAAAAAAGTGAACATCTGCTTGCCTGTATGGGAATACCCATGTCTTATATCATTCCCTATGAACTGTATAGATGCCGCTATCGTATACTTGACTTCGATGTTGCCATGCGCGCTGTAAAAGCCCTGGTTGAAGCTGGCGGTCATAATATAACGGATTATTCCTGCAGCAGGATGAAAAGATCAATAGAGAATGATTTGAAAAGTATTCCTGTTTTAGATAACTATACTTATGAATATGTGAACCAGCGTTATGCTGCGGAAACAGAATTTATACAAGCTTTACAGTCCGGTGATGTATTAAAGGCCACAGCTGCCTTAAAAAACCTTACCACAATGCAGCAGGGATTAGGTCATACAAAAGAGGTCCTTACCGGCTCCACAATCTTACGCACGATAATCCGCATTGCTGCTGTGCAGTCCGGGCTTTCACCTATCATAGTAGATGCCATAACCCAGAAGCATGCACAGAAGCTACACAGTATCGGAACTCATGCAAAAAAATATCGGCCAAGTGATTCTGTATATGAGATGGTTGACGAACTTTGCAGCGAGATTAAAAAGCTGCACAATCAACAGCATTCCTCAACTGTACGCAAAGCAATCTATTATATGCAGCTTAACCTCGGTAATACGTTATCAGTGAACACCATCGCCGAAGAACTGCATATTTCGGCTGACCACCTGTCTAAATTATTTAAGAACGAAACAGGAACGACAATAACCAATTATATCATGAGTGAAAGGGCAAAGAAGGCGGCAGAGCTTCTTTTATCCACAAAGCTTACCATTCAGGCCATCAGCGCATATGTAGGTTATACTGATAATAATTATTTTGTTAAAGTATTTAAATCTCAATATGGCAAAACTCCTTCTGAATACCGGAAAAAATATACGGTTTAACCGGGTATATGCAATCATATGTCGCAGTTATCCTTTGACACCTCCGGCCACAACGCCGCTCTCAAGGTATTTCTGGAAGAAAGGCATGGCAAGTATAATTGGAAGTGTAGCGGCAATAATAAGCGCATACTGTATAAGGAATCGATTGTAATCAGGATTTGCGTTTCGCATCAATGTCTCGTTATCAGCAACAAGCTGTCTGATCCATAGCTGCAATGGCCATAATTCACGTTTATTTGGGACATAGATAGAGGCTGGCAGCCATGCATTCCAATGTACGACAATCGAATTAAGGATAACAACAGCCGATATGCTCTTGCATTGAGGCAGCATGACCTGAACCATTGTACGAATATGCCCTGCTCCGTCTATATATGCCGCTTCAACAATAGATTCCGGTACCGATTTAAACGCATTCATCATCATTACAACGAAGTACGCACCGGTTGCTCCCGGCAAAATCAAGGCCCATCTCGTGCCAACAAGACCAAGCTGTCTGTTTACCATGTAGGACGGGATCAATCCCCCATTAAAAAGCATCGTAAATGTAATCATCAGTGTGAATACTTTCTTTAGTCTTGTTTCCAGGCTGATTACATATCCGCCCAATGTACAGATTACCATTCCGAATAATGTCGCTCCCACAACATAAATAATGGTATTCATATACCCACTTAAAATACTGGCGTCTGAAAATACCAGGCGGTAACCTTCCAGTGTGGCTTCTCCCACCGGTCGCCAGAGCAGTCCCTCATTCGCCAACAGCAGCCTGCCATCTGAAATGGAGGCCATCAGTACATGCCAGAGCGGAATAAAACAGCAGAACGCAACCACAATAAGGAAGACTATAATAAGGAAGTGTGCAAAAATAAACTTTACAAGTTGCATATAATATAATACAATAGTTGCATGGATAAGAAAACAGAAGATAAAATTAAAACTATGTTGCCACTACTTGCGGAAAAACAGAAAAGAC
>Ga0153941_1001302_pt1 | contig 10053 bp, 6 predicted proteins | sample TSNJ025MetaG_FD_104733 | JGI IMG/M metagenome (GOLD analysis project Ga0153941, IMG submission 104733) | Attine ant fungus gardens microbial communities from New Jersey, USA - TSNJ025 MetaG | ecosystem: Host-associated > Fungi > Mycelium > Unclassified | place: USA: New Jersey, Brendan T. Byrne...
CCTGGTATGGGCTCCGTGGAATTCCCGAGCCTGACTGAGCTGTAAAACACATGTGTGCCGCCTTCTTCCTGTCCCGTGTCCCTTCTGTTCCTTCCCTTAAAATGCCTGCCTCTTGTCTCGTCCAGAGGTTTAATGTAAAATTTTATTAAGGTCTTGACTATAAATCACCAATTTGTTATTCTAAACAAGTATACGAATAAAATTGGAGGTGAATACTATGGAAGGCGGCGAGCATCCGCGAAGTCAGAAGACTGCGATACATAAAGGCGTAAGTGATAAACGTGGATGTCTGTTCTTTACATAGATTCTGCGGTTATCTGTCTGCGCCCATAGGGGCGCTTTTATTTTTGCTTTTGTATCGCCCGAAACAAAAATATTTAATAGGAGGGCGTATATTATGCGTAAAGAAAATGTAAATGCAAACAACAACAAAGCGGTAAGCATGGAGGTGACGGCGTTTCAATACGCGAAACTGGATAATCAGGCTTTGCTTACCGAACTGAACACCACAGAACAAGGTTTAAAATCCGAAGAGGCAGAACAGCTGTTAGAGTATTATGGGAAAAATGAAATTGATTATGGAAAAACACAACCGTGGTTTGTGCGGCTTTTACTTTCGTTTGCGAATCCTTTTAGTCTGGTGTTGATTATAGTCGCCGCAGTTTCGTTTATCACTGAGGTTTTGCTTGTCTCTGAGCAATCATGGGCTACTGTAGTTATCATACTGGCTCTTGTGGGAATATCGGGGATCATGCAGTTTGTGCAGGAATCAAAATCAGATAAAGCTGCTGAAAAATTAAAGGCTATGGTATCATCAGATGCCGCTGTGATACGCGATGGAGCAGAGCGGGAAAGACCCATGAGTGAAATCCTGCCCGGTGATATTGTAAGACTGTCAGCCGGCGATATGATACCTGCTGATGTGAGAATCCTGTCGGCTAAGGATTTATTCGTGGGGCAGGCAGCATTAACAGGAGAATCCGAGCCAATCGAAAAGTTTCCGGCGTTTATAGATACTTCTAATGCGCTGGAGGTTTCAAACATATGCTACATGGGAACGAATGTTGTCAGCGGCAGCGCTTTAGCTGTTGTATTCGGTACGGGTAACAACACATACTTCGGCTCTATCGCGAAAGATCTGACCGGGCGTAAGGCACAGACCAGCTTTGAAAAGGGTGTGGCTGACATCAGCCGCCTGCTCCTGCGTCTGATGCTCATCATGGTTCCTGTCATATTTTTGATTAATGGTTTCTCTAAAAAGGATTGGATCGGCGCGCTGCTGTTCGCTTTGTCTGTGGCTGTGGGTATCACACCGGAGCTTTTGCCGATGATTATGTCAAGTACCCTGGCAAAGGGCGCAGTTGCTATGTCAAAGCGTAAGACAATTGTTAAAAACTTAAGTTCCATACAAAGCTTCGGTGCTATGGATGTTCTTTGCACTGATAAAACAGGAACGCTTACCGAGGATAAAATCATTCTCGAAAAATACCTGGACATTCATGGTAATGAAGATTTGCGTGTATGGCGTCATGCCTATTTGAACAGCTATTTTCAAACGGGTCTTAAAAATCTGATTGATTTGGCAATCATCAACCGGGCTGAGAAGGAGGGTTATGAAACATGGGACGACAAATACAACAAGGTTGACGAGATACCATTTGACTTCAACCGCCGTCGTATGTCCGTGGTGCTGGAGGATGGCGTAACCGGCAAGCGGCAGCTTATAACGAAGGGCGCGGTAGAAGAAATACTGGGAATATGCTCTTTTGCGGAATATAAAGGCGAGGTTATTCCCCTTACTGATGATATAAGCACAGAAGTATTGGGATTGACCGATGATTTAAACGAACAGGGACTTCGGGTGGTGGCTGTTGCGCAGAAGAACAATGTACGCGATTCAAAAACCTTTGGCGTGGGCGACGAGCAGGAAATGGTGCTTATAGGCTTCGTTGGATTCCTGGATCCGCCAAAGGAGTCATGTAAGGAAGCCATTACGGCGCTGCATGATCATGGTGTCAGGGTTATCGTTTTAACAGGCGATAATGAAAAGGTTGCGCGTACTGTATGCAGGCAGGTAGGATTGGACGCTTCGGAATATTTATTGGGCAGCGACACGGATAATCTGACGGACGAAGAACTGGCTGAAAAGGTGAAAAAGATAAACTTGTTTGCGAAGCTGTCACCTTCTCAAAAGGTAAGGGTTGTGCGGCTGCTGCAGGAGATGGGACACACCGTGGGTTATCTGGGGGACGGCATTAACGACGCTCCGGCACTGCATCAGGCGGACATCGGTATTTCGGTAGATTCTGGTGTTGACATCGCCAAAGAGAGCGCAGATATTATTTTGCTGGAAAAAAGCCTTATGGTCCTGGAGGAGGGCGTTGTGGAAGGCCGCAGAACCTTCGGGAACATTATAAAGTACATCAAAATGGCTTCCAGCGGTAACTTCGGTAATATGTTCAGCGTATTGGTGTCGAGCCTGTTTTTGCCTTTTTTACCCATGCTGCCTATTCAGATACTGGCGCAGAACCTTCTCTACGATTTTTCGCAGATTACGATACCGTTTGACCGCATGGATGAGGAATACCTGAAAGAGCCTCAGAAATGGAATGCCAAAGGCGTGGAGCGGTTCATGTACTGGTTCGGACCGGTATCATCCTTATTTGACATTCTTACGTTCGCGGTATTGTACTGGATATTCAAAGCCAATTCCGCTGAAACCCAGGGAATCTTTCAAACGGGATGGTTTATGGTCGGTCTCTTGACGCAGACGCTGATCGTTCATCTGATCCGCACAGCGAAAGTCCCCTTTGTACAGAGCAGTGCTGCGAAACCGGTTGTTCTTTCCACCCTGGCGGTCTGCTTCCTTGGAATTATTATTCCCTATACGCATCTGGGCGTAGGATTGGACATGGTAGCCATGCCGGTGCTTTTTATCCCCTGGCTGTTTGGCATTATCCTTTTGTATGCCGTTGCGGTTCAGTTTATTAAAAAGGTGTATATCAAACGGTATGGTACCTGGATTTAACCTTTTAACAGGAAGTATACAGGAAACAGCTTGATCCAATATGGAATCAAGCTGTTTTTAGTTACGCCGCAGATGTATCGTATACATGTGTAGGCTATCTCGAAAAAGCCACATTGGAGGAGGTAACAGTGGTATACTTCAACAACTGTTAGCGATACCTATAAATGTGCCGGAAAAAGTGACACAATACTCGTTTGATTTAAGATTTACAATACAAAAGATGGTATGTGCTTCGCAAAGCATTTAATTTGTTACAATTTAATAGAGAAAATATAACGTTATGTATTGACATAGTCATAAAAAGGTGGTATTATCAAGCTGTTAGCGGTAACAGTAACTAATTATTATTCAATTGATTGTATCTGGCTGTCGGGAGGTTGAGCAGATGTTTGGTAAGTTGATGGAGGGAAAGGCAAATGAAGGCAGTGGAATATCAGAAAAGTAATACCAAAAGCATATGGCTTAGAATCAGGCGTAACTGGGGTTTATATTTATTGCTGTTCCCAGCTGTATTTCTTCTTATTTGCTTTACATATAAACCCATGTACGGTGTTTTGATTTCATTTAAAGAATATCGTCCTGCAAGCGGTATCTGGGGAAGCAACTGGGCGGATCCATGGTATAAGTACTTTAAAAAATTTTTTGATTCTTATCAATTTATGACAACTATTAAAAATACTTTGACAATTACAATTTACAGCCTGTTGGTTTTTCCGATCCCGATTATTTTAGCTCTGAGTGTGAATCAGATGCGAGGCGGAAAGTATAAAAAGGTTTTTCAGACGGTAACTTATATGCCTCATTTTATATCCACAGTAGTAATGGTTGGTCTGATTACCTTATTATTATCACCCGGCAGCGGCATATTTGGTGCAATATGCAGTCTGGTGGGGGTAAAAGCGCCTAATTTAATGGGCAGTGCCGGGGCATTTAAGCATTTGTACGTATGGAGCGATATTTGGCAGCATGCCGGATGGGATAGTATCATCTATATTGCTGCATTGTCAAGCGTTGACCCGACTCTGTACGAAGCAGCCACAGTGGATGGCGCCACGAAACTGCAGAAGATAATGTATGTAGATATTCCCATGTTGATTCCAACGGCTGTCATTATGTTGATCATGAGAATGGGCGGAATCATGAGCCTGGGCTTTGAAAAAGTATATCTGATGCAAAATGATCTCAACTTATCCAGCAGTGAGGTTATCTCAACTTATGTATATAAGATTGGCGTTATTAATACACAATATAGTTATTCGGCGGCCATTAATCTGTTCAGCACCATAATCAGCTTTGTTCTGTTGATAACTGTTAATAAAATATCCAGGACTGTAAGTGAAAACAGCTTGTGGTAGAGAGGGGGTGACTGCACATGTTAATAAATACAAGAACAAAGAAAAATAAAATACAACTTAGCTTGGCGGATAGGATATTTCAAATAGTTTTGTACGCGGTATCGGCAATTGTTTTACTTTGCGTTATTTATCCGCTTTATTTTGTAATAATCGCTTCTTTCAGCGATCCCTCGGCTGTGGCAGGAGGGCAGGTATGGCTTTTACCCAAGGGATTTACATTGGATGGATACGAAGAATTGTTTCGCCATAGCGAAATCTGGATTGGATATGGAAATACGATTTTGTACACTGCTGTCGGCACCATAGTTGGGTTAGTGGTTAACCTGTTTGCTGCTTATTCGCTATCCAGAACCGATTTGGTGGGACGGAAATTCTTTAATCTAATGTTTATCTTTACCATGTTTTTTAACGGTGGATTGATTCCAACCTATTTGACCATACAGGATTTTAATCTGTACAATACCTTTGCGGTTATGGTAATTCCCTTTTCTGTATCGGTATACAACATTATTGTTGCAAGAACTTTTTTCCAGACCAGTATCCCTGCTGACTTAAATGATGCTGCAAGAATAGACGGCTGCGGAAATCTGTATTATTTTTTCAAGATTGTGATCCCTCTGTCTAAAGCAATTATTGCGGTTATTACTTTATGGACAGCGGTTGGTATGTGGAATTCTTATTTTAACGCTTTGATTTATTTGAATGACGCAGGAAGATATCCGCTGCAGTTGATTCTGCGCAATATCTTAATTACAAATAATTTGCAAATGTCATTCGGCAGCGGCGAAGCAATGCAAATCGCTCTCCGGCTGTCCAATCTGATGAGATATTCGGTAATAATCATTTCCACTGTACCAATTATGTGTTTTTATCCATTTGTACAAAAGCATTTTAATCAAGGTGTTATGATTGGCGCGGTAAAAGGGTAGACTGAAATCCAAGCGTTAATGATTACATAAACAAATCACACAAGTAAATCACACAAACTAAAAAGGGAGGAAAGTGAATGAAAAAAGAAGTAAAAATAACGTTGAGGATGTTATGTGTAATTCTGGCATTTGTCCTGGCCCTTTCCGCAGTCGGATGCGGCAGCAGTAACAAGGGAAGTGATGCGTCCAATGCAGGAGCGGTGACAGCGGACGATAATTTTAACCAGACAGGAATGCCGATTGTGGAGGAACCAATAACCTTGACAGTCCTTACTACACGGTGGGGAAATATGGGTGACAGTTTTGTTAACAATGAGTTTCTGAAAGAACTGGAAGAAAAGACAAATGTTAAGATTGAATGGCAGGTTCAGTCTTTAAATGACTGGGGTGAGCAAAAGGGGATTATGCTTTCCGGCGGAGAACTGCCGGATATCATTATTGGATTTCAAACTTTCAATGATGCAGATATTATGAACAATCTGAACTTGTTTTTACCTTTGAATAATCTCATTGAAGATTATATGCCTAATTATGCAAAGGCAATGGAAGAAATGCCGGACCTTAAAAAAATAGTGATTTTTCCGGACGGAAATATTTATTCCATGAGCAAAAATATGCCGCTTCGTCCGGTATCCTGTAATCAGCCGATCATTAACAAAACATGGCTGGATAATTTGAATCTTGAAGTTCCGACCACTCTTGATGAGTTATACACAGTACTTAAGGCGTTCAAAGACGAGGATGCCAACGGCAATGGTGACCCTAATGATGAAATCCCAATATCCGGCTCAAAAGGTCTTTCCATGGAACTGCTTAATCCTTTTGGCATTACCGATATCAACGGCTTTAAGCTTATGGTAAATGACGATAATACACTTACCTTTTATCCCACATCAGAAGCCTATAAAGAAGGTATTAAGTGGCTTAACAAGCTGTATTCTGAGGGTATAATCGATCAGGAAACTTTTACACAGGATGATACCATGCTGTCTGCGAAACGGCAGGATCCCAATGTATCCAGAGTTGGATTTGAATATGCCTGGACACCGGATTCCAATTTTGGTCAATGGTCTTCTGAGTATATAGTAATTGCGCCGATTATTGGATCTGACGGAAAGCAATACACGGGCGGAGATCCAAACGGTGTATCCAGTATAAAACGTAATGAAGCATTAATTACCACAGCTTGTAAATATCCGGAAGCTGCAGCAAGGTGGCTTGACGAGTTTTATACCGGAGAAGCCAGCATACAAAATTTCTGGGGCGGTATCGGCACTGTAATAACAAAAAATACTGACGGCACCTATGTATTAAATGACCCGCCTGAAGGAACCAGTGCGGATTCCTGGTATTGGGATCAAAGTCTGCGTGATTTCGGCCCCAAATATGTCAGTAAGGAGTTCGAGAAAAACATCGTCTTATCTCTGGACAGCGGTGACGGATTAAAGATGGAATTAAGTAAAATCGCAGAAAATACTATAACAACTCCTTATCCGGATGTTATGTTTACCAATGAGGAGAATGAGGAACGCCCCACCTTGACAACAGATATCGATAAATATATAGAAACTACCCGCGCCCGCTGGATCACAGAAGGCGGAGTTGACGAAGAATGGGATGATTATATAAATCAGCTGAATGCAATGGAACTGGAACGGCTGATTGAGATTTACACAGATGCTTTTGAAAGATATATAAGTGAATAATAGATTATAACGATGGGGATCGGAAAAAGCATTTTGACAAGGAATTGCGATTCAGTTTCTGCTGGTTTTCCGGTTCCCATGTATATAAGGAGGATTTATGAAAAATGTCTGTAAATATGATCTAAATAATGATTTTAATATGATAACTGTAGAAATATTGAAAAATAAGACTGCATTTCGATTATCCTCCTTTATGATATCGGAAGATGATCTGTCCTGTACCTTGACCATATCCCATGAATATCACTGTGTATATGGCCTGGGTGAACGGTTTGACCAGGTAAATCAAAAGGGACGCACAGTTACAGCAGAAGTAACAGAGAAATTCTGCAATCAGGGAAATGTCAGCTATTGTCCCATACCTTTCTTTTTTACGAATAATAACTTCGGGCTGTTTATTGATACTTACACCGTAACAAATTACTCTTTTTATAATGAGATGATCATCAGAATCAATAAAGACAGCAAAGGACAATTGCCGATAATTTATTTTTTCTATGGCAGTCCGGCCGAGATCCTTATGAATTATTCAAAAATAACCGGAAACCCCGTTATGGTTCCCAAATGGAGCTTCGGGCCATGGATGTCGGCTAATCGCTGGCATAGCGAAGAGGAAGTCATAACGCAGTTAGAGAATATGAAAAAATATAAAATGCCGTACACTGTCATGGTGGTTGAAGCCTGGAGCGATGAGGCGACTTTTTACCGGTTTCAGGAAGATGGAAAATGGGAAGATCCGGAAGGCCTCATCCGGTTACTGCAGGAAAATGGTGTGCACCTTATCTTATGGCAGATACCGGTAATCAAAAAAATGGATCACAATGAAAGACATGAAATATTGGATCAGGACTGGGCTTATGCAGTGGAAAACAATCTTTGTATACGGAATTTGGATGGGACACCCTATACAATACCGAAAAATCATTGGTTTGCCGGATCCCTGCTGCCTGACTTCACCAATAAAGAGACTGTCCGGTGGTGGTTTGATAAAAGACAATACCTGCTTTCCATGGGAGTGGACGGATTTAAAACAGACGGAGGGGAATTTGTTCTCAGAGATGATTGCTTTGCAAAAGACGGCAGTACCGGTCTGGAGCTGAGGAATCAATATGCTGCAGATTATGTGGAAGCGTACAGTAATTTTGTGGGAAAAGACCGGATCTTATTCAGCAGGGCAGGTTATAAGGGACAGCAGAAGTTTCCCATGCAGTGGGCAGGAGACCAGATGTCCACCTGGGAGGAGTTTAAGCATATCCTGACCGCCGGTTTGAGTATCGGATTAAGCGGTGTCCCTTTTTGGGGATTTGATATTGCCGGTTTTGCAGGTCCTATGCCGGGACTTAACCTGTATGAACGGGCAACCCAACTGGCCGTATTTGCCCCGGTCATGCAATGGCACTCAGAACCCGTGGGCGGACAGTACGCGGATATTCTGGCTGTAAAGCCGGGAGTTAATGACAGAAGTCCATGGAATGTCAGTATTCTGTATGAGGATGCAAAAGTCCTGGAAAGACTTGGATTCCATTATAATCTGAGAATGAATTTGCTGCCTTATTTATATAATCTGGCTTTACATTCCTCTGTTACGGGCCTTCCCATGATGAAGCATTTGATTTTAGAATATCCCGATGACCGGAATGTATATGATACAGAGGACTGTTATATGCTGGGTGATCTTCTGATTGCACCCATTCTGGAAGAAGGAAAAACGATGCGGAACATCTATCTTCCGGAAGGCAATTGGACGGGGCTGTGGCCGATGAAGGCGGTAAATGCGGATGCTTTAAAAGCGAATAACCGAACCGGTGCGAATGGGAGTGAAACAGATACTTCTTTGAAGCTGAAAGGTAAGGAAAGTTACTTGATCGACAGCGGACAAGACCGGATCCCGGTATTTATAAGGGATGGCGGCTGTCTGGCTTTAAATCTGGATCAAACTCTGGAGCTTGGATCCGATGTGGGGAATAAAACAGGGGATTATCATATTTTGTGCTTTTATATTGCCGGACCGGATGGAACTTATCATTTTAAAGACGATGAAAATAATGAAATAATTATAGAATGGGAAAATGGTTCCTGTCAGATCGGGCGGATTTCGGGCAACGCAATAGTTAAGGTTATACAAACATAAATAAACATACGAAAAGTTTTACATAAAAAGAAAAATGGCGGAATATTATGGATAAAATTTGTAATTTGAAATCAATTTCCCAGGCAGACCCGGAGTGCCTTGTGCAGGGTGAGAAATACAGGATCAGTGTGCTGACAGAGCGGCTGATCCGTATTGAATATAGCCGGTTGGGCGTTTTTGAAGATCGGATGACACAAAGGGTAATTAATAGAAAATTTCCGGTTCCGGAATTTCATGTGACGGAAAAAAGCAATCAGATTGATATCATGACAAAATTTTTGCAAGTCAGCTATAATAAGGAGGAATTTACCGGCAGTGGATTAAGTATTCGTTTAAATCGTCAGACCTTTTCCAACAATTCCACCTGGCATTATGGTGACGAGGAGGATAATTTAAAGGGAACCGCAAGAACCCTGGATGCAGCTGACGGAGCTGTGGAACTGGAAAACGGTCTGCTATCCAGAATCGGTTATTCTGTAATGGATGACAGCCTGTCCATGATAATTGAAGAAAACGGATGGGTACAGCCGCCGCTTTCGGATCATCAGGATATTTATTTTTGGGGTTATGGTCATGATTATACAGGATGTTTAAACGATTTTTTTCATCTGTGCGGCAAAACTCCTTTACTGCCGCGTTTTGCCCTGGGTAATTGGTGGAGCCGTTATCATGCCTATACACAAGAAGAGTATCTGGGGTTAACAGATCGCTTTCAAAGAGAAAGTCTGCCATTTTCGGTTGCGGTTCTGGATATGGACTGGCATTATGTGCAGCTTGATGAAAAGTATGGTAGCGGCTGGACCGGATATACCTGGAACCGGGAACTATTTCCCGATCACAACAGAGCTGACGCATTAAAAAAAGAATTCCCTAATTACAAGGGTTTCAGATAGTATAAGAAATA
>Ga0153941_1001303_pt1 | contig 10043 bp, 7 predicted proteins | sample TSNJ025MetaG_FD_104733 | JGI IMG/M metagenome (GOLD analysis project Ga0153941, IMG submission 104733) | Attine ant fungus gardens microbial communities from New Jersey, USA - TSNJ025 MetaG | ecosystem: Host-associated > Fungi > Mycelium > Unclassified | place: USA: New Jersey, Brendan T. Byrne...
CAGTATCAATCCGTTAATGAAATAAAATATTTTATCGCCAGTCCCTACCGCCGCATCGGTTGCCAGCCTTCTTTCTATTTGTGCATCCCTGGCCTGTGTAGTTTTTTTACCGAATTTCATTTTTGCTCCCTCCTTTCCCTAAAATAATCCTGTTCCACCGGTCTTTTTGCTGAATAAGTTTGTTACCGATATAAGAATCAGGTTAATCATGGAGTTAAACAGATTAACAGCCGTTGAATAACTGTAATCCGGCTTCCCCGTCAATCCCACCTTATACACGTATGTGGAGACAATTTCACTTGCACTGAGGTTCAGATCTGTCTGCATCAACAATACCTTCTCAAAACCAATGCTCATAATCTGCCCCATGTTGAGGATCAGCATAATAATCGCAGTCGGCAGTACAACCGGTAAATCGATATGTATTATTCTTTGGAACCGGGAAGCACCGTCAACCATTGCGGCTTCATGCAGCTCCGGATCTACCGCCGACAATGCGGAAAGATAAATAATAGAGGACCAGCCTGTCCTCTGCCATACGGTCGACCACACATAAAGATGGGGGAAGATCGCAGAAGAACCAAACAGATCCGGCATATCAAAACCCAGAAGAGAACCTACATAGGCCAACAGACCCATTCGGGGATTTAGAATCTGCTTCAGCAGCCCGACCATTACAACCGTGGAAATGAAATTTGGCATATACGTTAATAGCTGTACTGTTTTTTTGAACTTTTTACCTCGTACGGCATTTAGAGACAAGGCCAGTATCACCGGCAGGGGTACCATTGCTATTACTGAATAAAGGGACAATGTCAGTGTATTCCGCACAATGGGCCAGAATTGGTACGAGCTGATAAATCTCTTAAAATTGCTAAATCCGATCCATTTGCTCCCCCATATCCCCAGCTTTGTACTGAATTCCTTAAATGCGATCTGGACGCCCAGCATGGGGTAATAATTAAATATCAGCAGATAAACCACCGGCAACATAAGCATTGCATATAACTGCCAGCTTCGCCTGATCTGCCTGCGCTTGTATTTGCGCATTCGAGCCATTTCCCCATCGGTTAACAAATTACTGCTCATGCTTTTTACACTCCTTTCAATTTTGATTCACACATTTTCGTGATTGTTTATATATTACATAAATGTTTTACCATTTCATATGGACAATATTAACCTAACTATGTATAATCTCATGTGGCAGCTATCTTTTTATCTAAACAGATTTACCATATAAACAAAACATAAGCCGATATGCTGATTTTATTTTTATAATTCTTATGCTACAATATGGAAAAGCCAAATCTATGCATACTGCATAATTTTGACTTCCCGGGAGATTGCGCACTGAATAGTAATATATTGTCATTGGTTACGTTGATGTTTTGAAGCGGAGGTTCTTTTATGTACAGCGTTTATCTGGTAGAAGACGAGGCACTGGTGCTTGCAGATATACAGCAATCCATACCATGGATTGAAAATAATTTTTATGTTGCCGGCAGCAACACAGATTCGTCCATTGCCTATCTGGAGATCAAAAAATTAAAACCAGACGTTGTATTTACCGACCTCAAAATGCCCGGAAAATCAGGATTTGACTTAATCCGGGAAATCCGCGAACAGGAACTTTGCTGCGAATTCGTAGTTATAAGTGCATATGAAACATTCGAATACGCCCGGGAGCTTATGCTGCTCGACGGATTTGATTATTTGGTCAAACCCGTTCTGGAATCACAATTTGATGAACTATTCCAGCGTCTTCTTGCTAAATTAGAGCATAAATACGGGGAACAGCTCCTTCCTAATACATCCTCCGAAGAATTGAACCGGATTACTGCTTATCTGAACCGGAATCTTACACAAAAGCATTCTTTACAGACGATTGCCCATCAGTTTACGATAAATCCCAATTACATATGCAAACTGTTTTCCAAACATCTTGACACCACATTTTCAAGTTACCTGACCAGGATTCGTATGGAACACGCAGCCCGGCTGCTTAAGGAGACCAATAAAACGGTGAAGGAGATAGCCGCCTTTTCCGGCTATTATGATTATTTTTATTTCTGTCGGATATTCAGAGGATATTATCAATGTACGCCGACACAGTATAGGGGTGGGATATGAAATGCATCATACATATGAACCCTATTAAAAAATATCTACTAATGATAACCAGTATTCTTGTTTTATTGCTGTTGGTATTTGAATTTCTTTTTTCGGGGTATTTTTATCGGTATACAGCCAGGGCAAGCCGCTCCAACATGGATTTTGTTCTGGGACAGATAACCACAGAGTTTAAAGATGCGTTTGATCAGATGAATAACGTTATTGATACGGTAGCCAATAGCACGGCAATACAAGACTATGTATCAACGGAATGCACGAAGGAGCGATATCGAAAAATCTCTGAATATGCAATACCCATCGTACAGACCTCCACCGCAAACTTGAATTATGATCATGTATTGATACTGGACATCAGCAATAACTGGTACCGCTATATCGGTTCCCTGTCCCGTGCCAGCCGCCTGGAATTAACACATAGGTTCAAAGACATATCAAACGACGTTAATGCAGTTATAAAATTAGACGGCGTTTACTACTTATGTACGGTAAAGCCGATTATTATCATTAAAAATCACGGCGTCATACGGGCGGGAACCATAGCAGCACTTTCAAATGTTGAAAAACTGCTTTCCGCAATTGATGATTATGGCGATATCAACAGCGTCAGCGTTTATTTATATAATCATGATACTGTGCTGCAGTACAGCAATAAAGAACTCAAGGAGATTACTCCTGAGAAATTTGAAATGCGGTTAATAAAGGAATACTCGCTTAGCAAACCAGGTATTACCGACGAATTGACAATGACAATCAGCATCCCTCAAAACGAGGTATTTCCTCAAAGCTCGGCCTTTATTGCTGCAATTATATTTGTATTGTTTTTTTCTTTTTTAATTGTGTTGACCGGTTCCATGATTATACAAAAATGGGTCATAAAACCCATGTCCCATGTAATTGGAGAGGTATCCAACATGGGCACCAACTATACCAATCGGAACATCACCCAAACCGGCATAGCATACGTAGATGTACTTGTAACCAGCATTAACACCATGCTGGATAATATAAAGGACTATTCCCACAGAGCTTTCAATACCCAGCAGGCACTGTATGAAGCGGAATTAAGCAAACAAAAGGCTCAGTTATACCTGCTGTGCAAACAGATTGACACTCATTTTCTTTATAATTCCTTAGGGAGCATAAAGACGCTTGCCGATATGGGCGAAACTGAAAAGATCGTAGAAATATCCCAAGGTATTGCCTTATTACTTCGATATGTAAACGCAGGAGGCGACGAAGTGAATTTATTCGATGAGTTTGAAATGGTACAGCGTTACATTAATATTGCAAACATCCGGTTTGGAGAGAAAATCAAGGCTCATTTTGACGTAGACGACAGATTGTGTGAATACAAAGTAATAAAACTACTGGTGCAGCCGCTGGTGGAAAACGCAATCATCCATGGCATCGAACATTTGAATTCTGATGGAAATCTGTATGTCAGGGGTTATTTGCGGGACAGCGGCATTTACATTGAGGTTGAGGATGACGGCATCGGGATTCCGTATGAACAGCTTATTTCAATACAGCAAAATCTCCGGAATGTATCCCTGGATTATACACAACCTATACCAGGCTTAAAAGGAATCGCAATTTTAAACATACAAAAAAGAATATGGATTACTTTTGGGCAGGAATATGGCATAACGCTGGACAGTGTAGAAGGAAAATTTACGAAAGCCATTCTGTTCCTGCCGGCTGTCCCGTTCTGTGACTTTGGCATTCTCTCCCAGTTAACTGCAGCCAAATCACTCCAAAACGATTGACACATGACTATGGGAAACATGCTTCACTAGAAAATATCTAACCACCAGAATCAACATTCCTGCTGCAAGGAAAATCCCTCCCAGCATATACAGTAATGATAAACTCATTTGAAAAGTCATACCCAGCATATAATTTGTCATGACAGGTCCTGCAACATTTATCAGCAAAGGAAGACAGACCCCCAGGAGCACTGCATCCACAATGGCGGCAAAGCCAATACTCCTTAACCAAAGCCAATCCCGTCTCCGTACATAAATCAGACCCCCGCCCGATATTCCTGTAAATAGTGCAATAACCATAAGAAGCACTTTTGATGTCAACACCCCATATAATTGCAGAACTGCCGGTGAATAGGAATTAAAATAATCCAGATAAAAAGGTACCTTATATAGAACCATCCGCACCTGATCTTCCTTCATGTCCAAATACAGAATAAAATCCCTTTTCTCCGCCTCTGAAATTCCGTCTTTCATTTGCGATTCCACTGTATCAGCCAATTCCTGGTTCAATTTATCCAAAAGCTCACTGACGGCAGGCATCTCAAAACTTTCCGGATCCTGTAAAGATACCATGGTGGAATCAAGATACCTGGATATTATTTTCTCCAGGAGTGAATCAATATCTGCTGCTTCCGCAATTGCATTCAACTGGTTCTCGCTCATTTCCGGATATTTTTCATATACAACATCCACAATATAGAATTTGAACTCTTCTTTAATAAGCATCTGATTGATTGCAGAACTGCAGATTGGCTTAATACATAACAGCGCACCAAATATAAATATAAAAAACGAAAATGAAATTGCCAAAATTTTTCCAATCATCTTAGAATTGACCGGCTTCTCTTTCATATGTTTCTTCCTTTCTAATCAGTTGTTACTGTGTATATTACTTATATTGCGTAGAAGGGGATGTTTTAATTCCTGTTTTCCCCTTGCTTTCGCATACAAATTTTTTATATCTTTGCTCAAAACATTATAGCAGAGCTAATACTATAAAACAACAATACAACAGCAATCTTAAGAAAAAGACAAAATTTCGTAAAATTTAAAAAATTGATGCTATTGCCAAAAATACCTAAGAGTGATAATCTGTAGTAAATTTGATACAATCAATTATTTGAATAAAAAATGACGCAGGTGCAATATGAAAAAAATGCAATTTATCCAATCAGGATATTTTATCTTATTAACATCCTTCTTTGTCGTATTTTTATTTGCTGTATTTAATATTTTTACGATAAAATATTATAACGGGCAGATTGAAGAAATTTACAAAAATTCTATCAACTACGCCAGCAATTACTGGGCGGATCAGTTTTATATTGCAAATAAAGAGCTGACCTCACTGATGAACAAGAACAGCAATACAGATTATAATCTGATCTGTGATTCTGATGATCCTGACTTTATCAAGGAACGTATGACAAATTTGCAAAGAGACTTAACAAATTTATCCATTCTGAATGATAGTCAGATTATTTTCTTTGTCTATTTTCCTGATATGGAAATCATGCTTTCGTCCATATCGTATCTGGATTATTTTCATGGAAATGAGAATGAGGAGTTAAAAAACTATATTTTAAATACACAGATTCATAATCTGGCTTCCTGGAAGGATATTGAACTTGGAGGAAATATATATTTTCTTCATTTGTACCAGCATAAAGACGGTATTGGGGGATGCTATATTATCTGTGAAAATGTACTGCGTGATATTATGCCTCAGGATCAGGAATGTAATGTCTATCTTTTAAATATGGATGGTTCTGTATTTTATGGGGAAAATGAGGCACAGGAGTACAGGAATTATTTTACATTTTCCCGGGCCATAAGAATGATCAACAAGAAAATTTGCATTGAAATCCCCCATGTTAACTTTGTCAGCGGCGGTTCTTATCTGTTTATCATTATTATTATTGCAATTGCTGCTGCCGTCCTGTTGATATGTATTGCTTTGTTTTTTCAGGAGCAGTCTGTTTTCAGGCCCCTTACAAAATTAAAAAATGCGATGGAAGAATTCAGCAGCGGCAACACGGAGGTCCGGCTGAAGGATCGGACCTCTAACCATGAAATTACGATATTATACAACACCTTCAACCATATGGCGGAACAGATCATCAATTTAAAGATTGATGTTTATAAGACAAGCCTGGAAAAACAAAAGGTGTATAATCAATTTTTACGCATACAAGTTCAGCCGCACTTCTATACCAATATATTAAATCTGATTTACACCCTGGCCAGTACAAAGGATTATAGACTCATTCAGAACCTCACCAAAAAAATGGCAGAGTATTTCCGGTATCTTTTGTCTCTGAAGGAGGATTATGTCTGTCTGGAGGAGGAACTGCAGTGCATTGCTCATTATGCACAGGTGCAAAAAATCAGATATCAGGATAATTTCCAGTTAAAAATTATCTGTAATACAGATACTGATAAGGAAATGATACCTCCTCTTTTAATACAGACATTTATTGAAAACAGCATCAAGCATAATATTATGATGATACGTGATTTGGAGATTACACTGCTGATCGAAGAAGCGGGGGACTTCCTTGCTATCAGAATTAAAGATAACGGACTTGGCTTCCCGGCTGAAACACTGGACAAGCTGAGCAGAGACGAAGACATAGAAGAGGATGGGAAGCACATCGGGATAGTTAATGTAAAAAACCGGCTTCAAGTATTATATGGAGATCGTGCCAGGGTTACCATACAAAACGATTTGGAAGGCTCACATGCCGCAATCTGCATTCCCCGGATTTATAAAGATGAGAATATTAAAATATGAACATACTGATTGTTGATGATGAAGTTATAATTGTTACATTGATAAAAAAGCATATTGCCTGGCAGAGTCTGGGCATTGATCAGGTATTCACAGCATATACGGCAGTGGATGCCAGAAAAATTGCGGTCGAAAATAAGATAGACATTATTGTCTGCGACATCGAAATGCCTCAGGAAAATGGGCTTTATCTTCTTGCCTGGGTACGTGAGACTTTTCCTGATATTATTAAAATTATACTGACTGGATATCCGGACTTTAAATATGCTCAGAATGCCATTAATATCGGTGTTGTTAAGTATTTGCTAAAACCTGTCAGTTTTGAAGAGCTTTCTGAAACAGTAAGAGCAGCTGTTGATGAAATCAATAAAAGAAAAATGGAAAAGCAGCCGATCTCTATAAGTCATCATATCCTTGATCCCAAAAGGGAAGAGAAGATTTTCTATACAAATTTAATTAACGGTGATATTCTGCCTTTTACGGAATTTATCGGCAAGGCATTGATGACAAGCGGTCTTTCCAGAGAATCCCTGGAACCAAAGGCGTTGGTTTATATACGTCTGGCAGGTACCCGGATTCAGATGAAAAATGACAGCATCTTATTATTTGCACTTAGTAATATAGCAGAAGAACTTTTTTCTGATGTAACGGAAATTCATTTATGGGATAATATCTTTTGGATTGTGAAGTCTGAGCACGACAAGGAGCATCTGTATAAAATGTGCGAATTGTTTCTGTCCAAGATAAAGGGCCGTTTCCCCGGAGAAATCTTTGCCTATTTTATCCGCCATGTCAGCCTGGAAACCATATCGGAAAGAACCAGGGATCTAAAACATGCCGCTATGCAATACAGGAATGTGGGGCAGTTTATATATGATGTGGATGATTTGATCGAAACAGTTATAATGATGGAAGATGGTGAACATCCTGCATCTGCATGGGCCGTTGTAGAAGCTGTAAAAGGTTATATTCATGAACACTATATGGAAGATATCAGCAGGCAGGATATCGAAGAAGCCGTTTATTTAAGCGGAGATTACCTGAATCGTATTTTCAAGAAAGCAACAAGCTTTTCTTTGATTCAGTATATTCAATACTACAGAATATTAGCCGCTAAGCGTCTGCTGGCAGAACACAAGCATACCATCACAGAAGTGGGATCGATGGTAGGGTTTGATACCCCCTCCTACTTTACCAAGGTGTTTAAGAAATGGACAGATCTGACTCCTTATGAATATTATAATAATACTTGAATAATATAGAAGTCAGATAAATGAAAAGTCTATATTGTTCTATTGTCTGGTCGGTTTTGTTGTTGAGACAAAGCCGACTTATTTATTAAAATAAAAAAGACGAGAAGTTTAGCTAAGGAAGACGAGAAGTTTAACTAAGGTGTCATAAGACGCCACCTAAGTTAAACTAAGTCTCGTCTGGGAAGAATATAAAATGAAATCCATGGGAATTTCATTTTATATTCTTCCGGGTTTTCGTGAGGACTGTTTGTGCCGCCGGAGGCGGTATGTTGGGTGGGTTGAAAAGACGATGAGGATGTTTTTTCAAAATCTTGAATTTATTTGTGTGGAGTGCACAGATGGGAGGTATTATGTTAAGGAAAAAGGTGGGGTTATTTTTGACAGGAGCTATGATAATAGGGCTCTTGGCAGGTTGTGGACAAACGGACAATAGTGCGGTAACGCGCGGTGAGGATGGACAAAGTACAGGAACAGGAGCGACAAAACAAGACGCGGAAAATGTACAGAATACGGCGGTGGAAGATGATTTTTCCAGGCAAGAGTTTTATACTGTTCGGATTGTTGCAGATGGTTATGGTTCTGAGGAAGCCTGTAGGGAAATAGCAGCAGCGGTTTCAGAAATCACAAGAGCTAAGTTTAATACCGAAGTGGAGATTGTACGTTATGATTTTTCTACCTATGTGGAAAAAGTACAGACAGAGCTTGCATCCGGAGAAAAGATTGATTTGCTGGGTGGTGTATCAGATCTTTCAATCCCCAGTGCGGCAAGCCAGGGGCAGGTAATTGCACTGAATGAACTTCTGGAATCTAATGGGCAGGACATTCTGGCAGATATCAGCACTGAGGATTTGGCATCTACTTCTATCAATGGGCAGGTATATGCAATCCGTAACAATAAAGAATTGGGTATGGGTCTGGGTTTTGCCTGCAATACGGAAATGTTGGAATCTCTTGGTATAGACTACAGCAATATCATGACGGAAGCAGATATGGAACCGATTCTTCAGGCTGTGAAAGAAAAATATCCTGATTGTTATCCCCTTGCTTCCGACAGCGGCTCATTGGGTGACTATTTACTGGCTATTGACTGGCTGGGGAGAGATTTTGGCGTATTAACAGATGCTTTCAGCGACAACACGGAGGTTGTGAATTTCTATACTTCCGATGAATTTTATGAATTAAGTAAGCGCAGGTATGAATGGTCCAGGAACGGATTGATTATGTCTGACGCAAGTATCAATACAGAGCAGGTCACCAGTCTGCTCAGAAGCGGAAAAGCTTTTTCTGCCACCACGGAAACAAAGCCGGGTATCGAATCACAATGGGAACGAAATACCGGATTGGATATTACGATTATCAACATTGTACCTTATTACACGATTACCAGCAATCTGAATAATTATTGGTTCATTCCTTACACCAGCGAACAGCCTGACAGAGCAATGCAGATTTTAAACGAAATGTATTCCAATCCCGACGTGTCCAATCTTCTGATCTATGGTATTGAGGGTAAATATTATGAATTTGTGGACGCTGAAAAAGGTGTGATTGATTATCCGCAAGGCGTAACAGGTGATGATTTGGGATGGACCATAACCGCATGGCATTTCCCTAATGAGTTAATTGCACATAAATGGGTAACAGATGGACCGGATATCTGGGAAGAAACGATTGCGTTTAATAAAGACTGCTATCCATCCATTGCAAAAGGATTTGTCTGGGACAGCACGGAAGTGATAAATGAAGTGGTTGCCTGTACAACCGTTCTTAATAAATATAAAAAAGGGTTGGAAACCGGTGATGTGGATCCTGATTCTGTGTGGGAACAAATGAAGGATGAGTTTGCGGAGGCTGGGATTGATAAGATTCTGACGGAAAAGCAAAAACAATTGGATGAATGGTTAGCTGCAAAATAAGGAATTCTATTGCTTACACTATCTGGTATTATGGCATTTCTTAAGGATATGGATGCCATAGTACCGGATGGTACAGATAAGCATGCAGATGGAGATAGGCATGTAGATGGAGGTAAGCATGCAGATGTAGGTAAGCATGCAGATGACGGTATGCATGCAGATGGAGGTATGCATGCAGATG
>Ga0153941_1001304_pt1 | contig 10040 bp, 9 predicted proteins | sample TSNJ025MetaG_FD_104733 | JGI IMG/M metagenome (GOLD analysis project Ga0153941, IMG submission 104733) | Attine ant fungus gardens microbial communities from New Jersey, USA - TSNJ025 MetaG | ecosystem: Host-associated > Fungi > Mycelium > Unclassified | place: USA: New Jersey, Brendan T. Byrne...
AAACCTATTTATCAAATTATCAAATTATTTTTAATATATATTAAAAACATTATCTATTATCCCATATTAAAATCTTTTTACAAATCCCCGTATAAACTTTGCAATATGCTGACAGCTGCCAAACCGGCCGTTTCTGCTCTCATGATGCGTGGTCCTAGTTGAATAGAACTATAACCTGCGACACGAGCACACTTTAACTCATTTTCTGACCAGCCACCTTCAGGACCCACCAATAGCGCAACACTCTGGGAACGCGGTAATGAATTGATATTTTCCTTAACGCAAGGGTGTAAAATTATGCGCTGATCCGCTTTTATCGAAGTCGTAGCAACATCGAAGGTCATAGGATTTTCTAGCTTCGGCAAACGTGTTCTTCCTGATTGTTCGCTGGCCGCAAGCATCACACCTTGCCAATGTAAACAACGTTTCTGCCAACGTTCAGGTGCTAACTTAAGTGTACAGTGTGCTGTTAACAAGGGGATAAAACGTGTAACGCCTAATTCAATCGCTTTTTGCAGCATATAATCCATTTTTTCCGATCGCAACACGGCTTGCGCTAAAATAATTTGTATAGGTGACTCACGATTCACATCATCAAATTTACCGAGCTTTGCAGTAAGTGTATTTTTAGTAATTTCAACAATTTTAGCAGGAAATTCTCCTGCTTTGCCATTAAATACAATAAACTCATCACCGGCTTGTAGACGCAACACACGAATTAAATGCCCCGCAGCCTCCTTAGATAAGCTTATAATTTGCTCAGTGTGTGAAGCTTGTGGTTGATAGATACGAGTTAGACGCATAGAATGCTTAACGACCTCATGTAATAGTATACTGATAAATTTTTTATGAAAAAGATTAGTGTCATTATTTTAGCGGTTTTTTTGAGCAGTTGTGCGAGCTTTACACAAACCCCTACACCCCTTCCTAAGCCTAAAATAGTTAATCACTATCTTCCCTGGGCACAACGCAAAGCGCAACTGAACGCTATACAAAATTTTCGTGTCAATGGTAACCTTGCCATCCATGAAACCACCGGTCACGGTATCAATGCTTCATTTAGTTGGAAACAGAACTATCCTAATTATCAACTCAACTTTTTTGGTCCCTTGGGCACACAAAGTGCTGTGCTGACTGGCAACCCTAAGCGAGTCAGTTTAACTACGCATCAACAAACTTATCATGCACAAAACCCAGAAAAACTTTTACACGATCAATTAGGTTTAAATTTACCCGTATCACAATTCTATTATTGGTTACGCGGCCTACCCGCTCCTCAATCACGTTATACCACTAATCTAGATGCTTATAACCATATCATGCAACTACGTCAATCCGGTTGGCGCGTTGTATATCAACATTTTACTAACATCGGAAAAATTGATTTGCCCGATCGTATTCAGTTATCCAACTGCCAATGGCAAGTTCGAATTAAACTTACCCAGTGGGATATTAAATAATACTCTTCACTTAAATTTTTAGTTGCGTTGCTACTCAACTCACAATCCTTGTGTATAATATGTGCACTCCGGTTGCTACGTTTTCACGGCACCTTCCCAAAAACCCATTTACTGTGAGATAAGCATGTACTATTGGCCTGCCCCTGCTAAATTAAATCTTTTTTTACATCTTACCGGTCGCAGACCGGATCACTATCATGAACTACAAACCGTTTTTCAATTGATTGATTACTGTGATGAATTAAGTTTTACGCAACGCGCCGATCCACAAATTAATTGCACGTGTTTATCATTACTTAACCCCGTTAGTGCGGCAGTCATTCCCGATGAAGATAACTTAGCTATTAAAGCAGCACGCTTATTACAAGATAAAAATAAAAACTCACCCGGCGTCGATATACTTATCAAAAAACGTATTCCAATCGGTGGTGGTTTGGGTGGCGGTAGTTCCAACGCGGCCACGACACTCGTCGTATTAAATCATTTATGGAACATGCATTTGCCATTGGACGAATTATTAAACTTAGGTAGGACACTCGGAGCCGATGTCCCGGTATTTATTCAAGGTGAAAGCAGTTGGGCTGAAGGGATAGGTGAAAAACTACACCGAATACCGTTACCTGAAAAATGGTTTGTGGTAATGATTCCACCATTAACTATTTCAACTGCAAAACTTTTTTCACATCCACGATTGACATACAACACGACACCCATCAAAATACAAACCTTTTTAAGCGGATCATTAAACACACATAATGATTTTGAAAATATCGTTAGGCAGGATTATCCAGTGATTGCAGAAGGCTTAGACTTCTTAAATCATTATGCCCCTGCTCGCTTATCAGGGACCGGAGCGTGTATTTTTGCCACACTCAGTTCAAAAATAGCCGCCGAAACATTACTAGAAAAAATTAAAGCGCCTTTTCGAGGCTTTGTGTGTAAAGGGTTAACCACTTCACCTTTACAACAAATAATGAAAAATTGGGGTGTCGCCAAGTGGTAAGGCACCGGGTTTTGATCTCGGCATTCCTAGGTTCGAATCCTAGCACCCCAGCCATACAACACATCCATCTAATCTTTTTATTTAACACAATGAGGTTCCTCTGTGTCTGAAATGATGCTCTTTACTGGTAACGCTAATCGACCTTTAGCTGAAAAAGTAGCTAAACATTTAGGCAAGGAATTAGGTAAAGCCACCGTCGGTCAATTTAGCGACGGTGAAATCATGGTAGAAATTTTAGAAAATGTCAGAGGACAAGACGTCTTTATTATGCAACCGACCTGTCCGCCAGTTAATACTAATTTAATGGAACTTATCATTATGGCCGACGCATTACGTCGTGCATCGGCGAAACGTATCACCGCGGTCGTTCCTTATTTTGGCTATGGCCGTCAAGACCGACGAATTCGTTCCTCACGTGTTCCAATTACTGCGCGGGTCGTTGCCGATATGATGACGGCTGTGGGTATTAGTCGTTTACTCACGGTGGATCTACATGCCGATCAAATCCAAGGATTTTTTGATATTCCCGTGGACAATGTGTATGCCACACCAGAAATTTTAAAAGATATGGAAAGCCAAAAGCTTTACAAAAACAATGAGCAAATAATTGTCGTATCACCGGATGTAGGTGGCGTGGTTAGAGCGCGTGCGATTGCTAAACGCTTCAATGATGCCGATATCGCTATCATCGATAAACGCCGTACTGGTCCCAATAAAACCGAAGTTATGCATATTATCGGTGAAGTGAAAGATCGTAATTGTTTATTAGTCGATGATATCGTCGACACAGGTGGCACTTTATGCTTGGCCGCGCAAGCTTTAAAAGAAAATGGTGCTCATTTAATCATGGCATACTGCACACATCCGGTTCTATCAGGGAATGCTATAGAGACTATTCAAAATTCAATTATCAATGAACTCGTTGTCACCGATACGGTTCCCTTGAGTGATGAAGCAAAGCATTGCAAAAAGATCCGTCAATTGAGTTTGAGTGATATGTTGGCGAAAACAATTTGCCGCATTAATTCGGAAGAATCAGTCAGCTCAATGTTTGTCGATTAATTCCAGCTTTATTTATGAACATCCTTGTTCATAAATAAATTTTTATTATCGACTAAATTGTTTTTTTGCTGTTTTTTCTGGCATTTTTGTATCACACGAAGTAGATGCATTACCTGACCCAAGAAATGTAGATGTTCCTTTCATTGCTTGCCTTTTTTTAAGTTCACTAAGAAATAAAGGTGGTTGTTTAGTAGCTGAAGACGAATTTTTCCAGAGCTCATCTTTTTTAGGCGTAGCTTTTAGAAGATCTTCCAACTCTTTTTGTTTTTTCAATTCTTCCAACTTTTTTTCTGCCTGAGTCGGCTTAGAAACTTCAGATAAAGGTTTTTGCGAATCTTTAGGTGCTGATCTTTCTTTCAATCTTGCAGCAAGATTTATCTCTGGTTTGACAGCATTAGGTTTCTTCTTAGGCACTGCACCTTGATTCTCGGAATTAGTTTCGGGGACAGTCCGCTGTGGTGATTGTTCAATCACTTCTCTAGAAACTATAGCTGATTTATCATTATGGACCTGACCTTGCAGTTTTGATAGCTCACTTTTCACTTTTGATAACTCATCATAATTTTCTTTGTCAGCTAAATCCAATTCGTTCAATTTTGGGTCGTTTAATAAAATCGCTTTACTATTAGAATAAATATTAATTTCTTCTAGATGTTCTTCTCTTTGTTTTACTAATGCTTCTCTTTGCTTTTCTAAAGTTTTAACTTTAAGTTCTAGCAATTCAAACTCTGATAACTGGTTTGGCTTAGCATTACGATCAACAGCAGGTGGTTGTTCTTCCAGTTTTTTCAGTTCTTCTTTTTTCAGTTCTCCCAGTTTGTTTTGAAGTTCAATTAAATGTGAACCATCCTTTTTAGCATGGATAACTTGATAACCTGCTTGTTTGGCTGCTTCAATGTTTTTGCGTGAATCATCGATTAAAAAAACATCCTCTGCATTCCCTGAAAAATCCTTTTTTTCTCCAGATTTTTCAATAGTTTTTTCAATAGATTCTTGTATGTATGCATTCTTATTTTCTTTTGCGGGATTTGCGGGAAACCTAGCGATGATGTGTATTTCTTTTTTAATAAAATCTTTATCTAAACCTATTTTTTCCAGAAATTCCGGAATAATGGGCCCAAAGGAATTAAATGAATTGATGGCAACATAATGACCCTGTTGAATTATATCTTCAAAAATATTCTTCCAAGTATCCGATGAACCAATTATTGGAAAGTCTTGTACTACCGCCCAATTTCCATTGACGTATTCTGGAGCATCACTTTTGACCTTTTTAATAATTTCATTATGTGTATGGCCTAATACGATAGTTCCATCAAAATCAAAGACAAATAATTTTTTTTCCATATAGCCTCCTTAAATTTTTTATTGCATATAAGAGTATAATACTTAACTAAACTTAAAAAAATATTAAGTTAATTCAGTTAGATAATATAAAGTAAAATCTAGAAAATCGATTAATCGACAAAAACCACAGAGTAAAGAAATAGAGATTTTTAGCTAGAATTTTATTGCAAATCCCCGTAAACTACTGCACTTATCCTGGTCGCGGGATGAGATACTCACAGCAATGGGGTTTTTGGCAAGGCGCCGCGAGAATGAAGCAACCGGAGTGGTATTAACATACATGAGGATTGCGAATTGAGCGGTAACACAGGGCAAAAATTCAAGTGCGAAGAGTATAATTTTTTGAATTTGAGGAAAAAATTATATGTCAACAAATCATCAATTTGAACTCAACGCAGAAACTCGAGAGGTATTTGGGTCGGGTGCGAGCCGCCGTCTCCGCCGTCTTGAGAATCGTGTTCCGGCTATTTTGTATGGCGCTGCAGAGCCACCTTTACCTGTCTCTTTGGAACATAACCAAATAATACGGGCACTCGAAAATGAAGCCTTTTATTCGCATATTTTAACCATTAAGATCGATGGTATCGAACAAAAAGCGGTATTAAAAGACTTGCAACGGCATGCCTATAAGCCGCGTATCTTGCATGTCGACTTAATGCGTGTATCCGCAAAAGAAAAAATCACCCTGTCAGTCCCCTTACATTTTAATGGCGAAGCCGATGCGCCGGGCGTCAAAGACGCGGGTGGTGTACTCACCAAACTATTAAACAGCGTTGAAGTTCGTTGTTTACCGGCGGCACTTCCAGAATACATTGAGGTCGATGTATCTAGCTTAGGACTGGATGAATCCATTTTATTATCCCAGCTCAATTTACCGCAAGGCGTTGAATTAATCGCAGCAATCAGTCATGAAGACGACCGCCAGGTGGTCAATATTCATATACCACGTGCGGTTGTCGAAGAAGATCTAACCGCAGCACCCGAATCGGCTGAAGTACCTGCTATCAATGTTAAAGATGATGCTGAACAAGCAGCCAGTGAAGAAGGTAAAGAAAAGGCCGAAAAGGACAAAATTTAATCCTGTCGCATGGAAACTCATCCTATATACTCACAGCAATGGGATTTTTGGCAAGGTACCGCGAGAATGAAGCAACCGGGGTATTAATAGATACATGAGGATTGCGAATTGAGCGGTAACACAGGCAAAAATTCAAGTGCGAAGAGTATACAGCTGATTGCCGGCTTAGCGAATCCTGGTAAAGAATACGCAAAAAGCCGGCATAATGCCGGAGCATGGCTCATTGATGCGCTATTACATCAGCAGTCCTTATCCACCTTAAAGGTGGAAAATAAATTTCATGCCTCGGTAACAACCTGGTCGCTCGCGATGGGAAAATGCTACGTGCTTATCCCCAACACCTATATGAACGATTCTGGGCGGGCAATTAAAGCCATTGCCAATTTTTATCGCATCCCCATCGCGTGTATATTAATTGTCCATGATGATTTAGATTTATTACCCGGCGTGGCACGCTATAAACAAGGGGGTGGTGACGGCGGGCATAATGGTTTAAAAGATATTGTGGCTCATTTGCACAGCAAAGATTTTTGGCGCTTGCGGCTCGGTATTGGTCATCCCGGCCAGCGCGACCAGGTCCATGATTATGTCTTGAGTACACCTTCTGTTTCGGATAAAAAAAGAATAAAGTTAGCCATTGAACTTGCGCTAAGCACATTAACCCGTTTTGTCGAAGGTAAACAAGAACAGGCGATGCAAATTTTACATACACAACAAGAATAACAGGAACACTTTATGGGATTTAAATGTGGCATTGTTGGCCTTCCCAATGTGGGAAAATCCACTTTATTTAATGCTTTAACCAAAGCAGGTATTGCAGCGGCCAATTACCCTTTTTGCACCATCGAACCGAATGTGGGTATCGTCCCAGTTCCAGACCCACGTCTTAATGCGTTAGCCAAGATTGTTAAACCGCAAAAAATAATCCCCACTACCATGGAATTTGTTGATATCGCCGGTTTAGTGCAAGGGGCCGCACAGGGTGAAGGTTTAGGTAATAAATTTCTTGCGCATATCCGCGAGGTCGATGCAATTGTGCATGTGGTACGCTGCTTTGAAAATACCGATGTTGTGCATGTCTCAGGCCAAGTTAATCCGGTCGCCGATGTGCAAACTATCCATATTGAATTAGCCTTAGCCGATTTAGAAACTGCTGAAAAAGCAGTACTACGTCATAACAAAGCCAGTAAAGCTAACGACAAATCGGCAATACTGAGTAAAAATTTATTAGAACGTATCATTCCAGAATTAAATCAAGGTCGTTTATTACGTCAACTCGATTTTACTCCTGAAGAATTGCTGTTGTTACGTCCCTATTCTTTTTTAACCCTCAAATCCACTTTGTATATTGCCAATGTCGATGAAGAAGGGTTTGTGAATAATCCATTACTTGAACAATTAGAGACTTATGCCGTTGCAGACAAAGCCAAAGTAGTAGCGATTTGCGCAAAATTAGAAGAAGATTGCATCGATTTAAATGATGATGAAAAACAAGAGTTTTTACAAGCCTGTGGTTTAACTGAAACAGGTTTAGATCGTTTAATACGTGCCGGTTATGCATTACTGGATCTACAAACCTACTTCACTGCGGGCATTAAAGAAGTTCACGCTTGGACTGTGCATAAAGGCGCAACCGCTCCACAGGCTGCTGCTTGCATCCATACCGATTTTGAAAAAGGCTTTATTCGCGCTGAAGTCATCAGTTACGATGACTTCATACGTTATCAAGGTGAACAAGGCGCTAAAGAAGCCGGCAAATGGCGTTTAGAAGGTAAAACCTATCTAGTCAAAGATGGTGATGTGATGCATTTTTTATTTAATGTTTAACACCACCCTTATAATTTTTCTTTACGAGCAGGATCAAAAAAATTTAACCCTTTTAATTGGTTTCTGTGCATTAAACAAACCTATAGCATGCGTAAAATTTGTCATTGGCACATTATTAGCTAAGGAAATATTTCCCCGCATAAAGTTTCTCTTCTAAAAAATAAGAGATGCATTCTATAAATATTTTCAATTAAATAGATTTTTTTTATTTTTTAATAAAAAAAAATTTCTGTTTTTATTATTTTTTGTTATACTTTAACTTCGAGGGAATAATCATATTTTTAAATCAAACTCCAGGATAAGGAGCTCATATGAATTTAGACTATTTAGATCAAGATATTCCAAAATATTGGATTTTATCACTGCAATATTGGCTACCTTTTTTTAAAACTCCTAGCGATTTTTATTTTAAATGTAGAAATTTCATTGATGATCTTAAACGCTCGGGTTTTAAATATTTTCCTTGGCATAAATTTCCTGATTTATTATTTATTTTTGAAAAATATGCTGATGAAACATCAGAAATAAATACATCTAAGAAAATTATTGATACTATTTTTACTAAAAAAAGTCAAATCATGACAAAAAAACTCTTAACGCAGTTTTTTGAGCGATTTAATCCAGATAACACCCATACACCTATATTAAATGATGTTTTACAGCAACTACCCGCAAAATTGTATAGTGAATATTTTAGCAAGTTGAATGCGGCTAACTGTTCTTCAAGAAATCTAAAATGGTGCACTCGCTTAAAAGCTAAATTTTTACTCGAGGATAGATTAATATTCATCTTATCCATGCCTGATTACAAACTAAAAGCCCATCAATCGATTCTATTCAATTTAGCTATCCAAGAATGTGAAGAAAAATTTATTATGCATAAATTTGAATCAAATTTTTTAAATGACGAAGCCATTGAACATTTGCTTAATTTTATTTTCTCGCGTACACCTACTTTAATTTTTTCGAAGAGCTTTATTCGATCTTTAATAAATCAATTGCTAGAAACTCAAAAACCGATATTGATTTCTTATATACAAAAACTTGATGTGCAAGATAGATATAACTTTTTTGAAAGTTTCTTAAGAGGTAGTAAAAATTTTCAGAAAAATACTCAATATTTTCTTAGCCTTTGTCCAGATGAACAAAGACCCGAACTCATCGATCAATTAATTATCTCTGTTTTTAACACGATTACATCTGAAAAAACAGATGACGATGTAAGAAAAGAAAAATCAACTACAGATTATACCGATTTATTGCTCTTAACGCAGCTAAAAGAACAAATGATTGCTTGTCCACTTAAGCTCTTTCAGTTCTTTGCCATACAAAATTTAATCGAAGCACCATTTGACTTAGACGCAGTAAAAAAAGTTTTTACTGCAAATCATGGTTCTTTTGAATACCGTGAAAATTTCCCAATAGAATTTCAATCTGCCGTCGTTGAAAGCAGCATTTTAGCCATAAAAATATTTATACAAGATCATTTTTTGATCTATGTACCTAAAGAAAATACACGAAAGAATGCTCATCGATATTTTTATCAATTTTTTACCGATGCAGATACCAGAAAATCTGTGAATCTAGCTGAACTTTTAGTAAATAAATTACCTGAGGATTTACAATCTAAATACAAAGATGATTTAAATTTTTTACAGCAACTGTTATCACAACTCTACTTAATAGCTGAAAATCCAATCATTGCTAAATTTAAAAATGAACAACTTATGGCACAAAATAAAAAACAAATAGAAGATGAAGAAAAATTCGAAGCACGCAGAGAACTTCTACAGCGTATTCACGAAGGAAAGCAAAGTAGTGTCGCTTATCAACGCATGAAAGAACTTTTTGGTTCTAAAGCATCAACCATGCAAGAAAAATGGAAAAAGAATTTAGGTGTACATTTTTTTGATGCCAATGATAAAGAAGAACGTAAACTCGCTTTTAAAGAAGCTGCAGAAATTATAAAATTTAATCGTGAATGCAATGATTTTTGTTTAAGCACTTCACCTTCGTCAACAAATTATTTTGCTCTATAAAAATTGAATCACTTAAATAACCTGCGTGATAGACTTGATTTCATTGTTTAGATTATTACAAAAGTTGCTGTGCTTGCATCCATTCGTCATTATAAATTTTGCTAAGATATTTAATCCCGCTATCAGGTAAAATTGTGACGATAGTAGTCGGCTCGGTCAATCCAGCAGCCATTTTTAATGCTGCCCAAACGTTTGCTCCTGATGAACCTCCAACTAATAAAGCT
>Ga0153941_1001308_pt1 | contig 10023 bp, 3 predicted proteins | sample TSNJ025MetaG_FD_104733 | JGI IMG/M metagenome (GOLD analysis project Ga0153941, IMG submission 104733) | Attine ant fungus gardens microbial communities from New Jersey, USA - TSNJ025 MetaG | ecosystem: Host-associated > Fungi > Mycelium > Unclassified | place: USA: New Jersey, Brendan T. Byrne...
GTGTGATGTTGGGGCCAAGTAATGATAAGAAGTCTCCGTAGACATGTGGTAGACGGATAACTGCTTTCGTTTCCAGAGTGTCATCGATGTATTTTTTAATGATTGTGATGGCCTCATCCACTTGATCGGCTTCTACGTAGTTGGCTAATTCTTCGGCCAGGGTTGGTGGCGTCATCGGTAATTCGATGATGTGAGAAACAATATCCGCATACTTATCTGAAACAAAAGAGGCCAAGTAAATCATGACATCCATGTCGTCAGTTGAAAGTTCGTTTTGGAATAATGAAGGTGTGAATGTATAGATGGCCGCTGAAAATTCTTCAGGGGCCAAGTCAGCATTTTGCTCTAAGAATGTTAGAAAAGTGTTGGCTGTGGTTTCAGCATCATCAATTGGTGCAAATTCCGCCATCTGATTTTGAAGATCAAGAGGGGAAGTCAAACTTAGTAGGCGTGCAATTGTATCACCGTAACCGAGATTCATGACCCCTGAAAGTAGTAGTTGACTTTCTTCTGGTGTTAGACTCACACCAAGGATATCTGCGTAAGCATCATGGACTTCTGTGAAACGAAGGGCCTTATTTTCTTGATCCAGTTGATCAATGAATGCAGTTAATTGATTGATAAGATTGTCGATGTCAGCATTTGGTACCAATTGCTGAATGGTTTGTGATAATTCATTTGTTTGGCTCATGTAAATGCCTCATTTCTTAATGCAATAGTTAGGTGTAACTGTATTATACAGGTAGTTTGAACGGACGTCTCTATCATGAAAAATAAACATGTCTGGCGGCTGGAAAGTTTCGGAATTTGTTATACTGTATAGGAGAGAATGAGATTATTTAAGATATGAGTTTTAGGGACTGAAAATACGTCTTAAGTGTGAATGGGAGAGTAAAATATGTTGGGGAGAATCAGGCAGCTATTTAAAGATAATGGAAAGGAAAAAGTGCAAAAAACACCAGATTTTCCGGAATTAACGACTGAAGAATTGCAGCGTATGTTTGATAGTAATGCTGCAGTACAAGAGGTGAAAAATCAGGCAGCTAATTATATCCATCTTGAAATGAGAAACAATCGTGATATTACACAAAAAAATAGCAAGATCGGTGGTGTTGGTTACTTACCAAAGACGATGGCGTATCCTAGAAATAATGGTGGTGTGCCATTGTCATTATTAGCGCAAATTAATTTTGCTGAAATACCGAATTTAGAAGGATATCCAACGGAGGGCATTTTAGCCATTTATATTGATTATTCGGATGATGTTTGGGGGATAAATTTAGATAATTCAAGGAATAATGCGGGCTTTAGAGTGCTGTATTTTGAAGATGTCGATGTAAAGAGTTATAGTGTGGCTGAAATTAAGAGAATATTTGAATACGTGGACCAATCTGAGTGGATACCGGTTGTTAGTCAAGAAAAGCGTTTAATTGGGCGACTTGAGCAAGATTATTTGTTTGCGTCACGAGATGCATTTGAAGAAGTGTTTGAATCTACATTAGATAACTTTTTATATGAGCAATTTGGCAAGTATGGAGACATGATGATCGATTATGTTGGGGGCACATATTGGCCTGAAGGACATAAAATCGGAGGATATCCATTATTCAATCAGGATGATCCTAGAATAGATAACAAATATGACAAATTACTGTTTCAATTAGACTCAGACACTATTAAAGGTGTTGTTATGTGGGCTGATTCTGGGACAGGACACTTTTTTATCTCGGAACAAGATTTAAAAAACAGAAAGTTTGACGACGTGCATTATTCTTGGGATTCATTATAGTGTGGTTGATCTCATAGCTTGGATTTAAAAATATTTCAGACATGAAATTGGAGGGATAAGGAATGTTGAACTTAAAGTTTGGCACGGCAAGTGCTGACCATGAATATGCCTTGTTAGAGGACATGCAACGATTGTTAGCGGCTGACCCGGAAGCGCAACTGTTCTATATTGTGCCTAATCACATCAAATTTGAAAGTGAAATTAATGTCTTAACACGACTAGCAAAAATGATGGGGCATGAGGGGCGTGCGATTGCAGTGCCGCGCGTTCAGGTTTTTTCATTGAGTCGGCTAGCCTGGTATTACATGCAAGACGATGCTCTGTATCAAAATGCAAATGTTTCCAAAGATGGGCTGGCGATGTTAGTACAGCGTCTTTTGCGCGAGGCTAAAGGTGAGCTAGAACTGTATGGAAATATGTTGTCAAAACCTGGTTTTATCAGTCAATTTACGGACCAACTATTAGAAATTAAGCAAGCCAATCTGACTTGGGATGAAGTAACAGCATTGAGTGAAGATGACCAAACACCAGAAACTTTGCAACGTAAGATGCATGATTTGAGTTTGATTGGTGCACGTTTAGATAACTATCTACAAGAACAAGGTCGCTATTTAAATTCAGACTTACTACAAGCATTGAAGGTGTTTTTGCGTACTGATAAAGTAGATCTTTCAAAACATCATTTCTTCATTAATCGTTATTCACAGATGACAAATGGAGAAGCTGGTGTGGTTGAATCATTAATCACAGAAGCTGCCAATGTAACGTTGGCATTGCCATCAGATGCAGGGGCAGCAAGTTTACGTGAAACCCAAACCGATGAAAATGACTTATTCTTTAAGCCGAAGATGTTAGGTCGTCGCTTCCAATATGTTGCGCAAGATGCAGGGATTGAGACCAGTGTCGTAGGGATTGACGTTCAGCGTCAAATGAGTACCACGATGCATAGCGTAGAAGATTTCTGGATTCAATATGAACAAACGGGCGTACCAAGCGAAGCTGGGAATGTGCAAAATGATGAGCTAATTGTCTGGCAATCTAATACGGCCTACCAAGAAATTGAACAAATGGCCCGTCAAATCCGTCAGGAAGTCGCGACTGGAGACGCGCGTTATCGTGATTATTTATTGATGGCCCGTGATTTGAATCCATACACCAATATGATTCCCGCAATCTTTAATCGTATGGGGATTCCATATTTTATGGACGCTGATAAACAAATGAACACGCACCCCTTAGTTGCGTTTATTAAGCAATTGTTGGGATTAGAACGTTTAACAACACATACCATCATGCAATTGCTGAAGAATGAATTGTTAGTACCGCGTGAGATTGAGATTACGACATATCGTGAGGCGTTAGCGATTACTGAAAATTATGTGTTGGCCAAGAACATTCAAGGATGGCAATGGACATCAGATGATATCTGGCAATATGACTGGAAGGCGGTATCAGTTGATAATGAATCCGCCCAAGCTAAATTAGCTTTCCGTAATCATCAATTGGCCTTGATTCATGATCAAGTGAGCCAAGTCATTGTACCGTTCTTAGAAACCATGAAGAAGGCCCAAAATGCCGAGATGATGGTTCGTCACTTATATCATTTTCTAACAAAAAATGGTGTAAGTGATCGCTTGCTTGGTTGGCGTGATGAAGCCATTGAACAGGGAGACTTGTTTCGTGGACAACAACCTGAACAAGTTTGGCAAACCTTGATGAATCTATTAGATGACGTTGTAGATATCTTCGGAAATGAAAAGATGTCTATCTCTGATTTGCGTGAAACATTGGTTGCAGGATTTGATAGCGCCACTTACACCGGTATTCCGGCTACGATGGACCAAGTTCGTATTACTGAAAGTGGAATCGTGCAGGGACAAAACTATAAGACGGCGATTATTTTTGGTGCAACTGCGCAACAATTACCAGCCACAACACGCACAAAGGCGATTTTGAATGATGGTGATCGAGAAACATTATTACCGCTATTACCAGAATCAGCGAAGCTGCGTGATACAGCAGATAAGCAAATGGCTGAAGAATCACTTTTGATGTATAACGCGATGATGAGTACGACTGATCGGTTAATTTGGTCATATCCAACTAGTGATGGTGATAGTGGGCTAAGTGCCTCTAGTTATATTGTGCGAATGCAGGCGCATTATCAGAATCTCGTAATAAAAACATTTGCGGCACTGCCGGATCCAACTAGTGATGACGTTGCACAATTCGTGGGTTCACCAGCAACGACGTTGGCGCATGTGATTCGTATGGCACAAATGGCGCAATTGAATAAATTACCGGTGAGTGTGGCGTGGCAAAGTCTGCAACAACAAGTCTCTCAACTAGAACCGAAGATGACAATGGACTTGATGAAGAGCTTGTCATACCATAACCAAATTTCAGCACTGTCTATGAATTTGGTGGATGCTATCTTTGGTCGGGACTTGAAATTATCAGTTTCACGTCTACAAACTTATGCACGAAATCCATACGAATTCTTCTTATCATACGGATTAAAGTTGAAAGAACGCCAAGTCTTGCAACTAACACCAGCAGATAAGGGGACTTTCATTCACGCAGGGTTTGAGCATTTCTTTATGACGTTGATTCAACAGAATCAAGTGTTGGGCGAATTGTCAGATGCTGAAATTAAAACCCGCGTTACCGAATCAATGCATACCATCTTGAACGGGGCGGACACATCACTTGAAATCTTTAAGAGTTCTGCGCAAATGACTTATTTGACGGAACAAATGATTCATCAAGTGGCTAATACCATTTTGAAGATGAAGCGTGGTCAACCGACAAATCATCGTGTGCAAACAACGGGTGTTGAAATGACTTTTGGTTTGGGTGAAGATGGGTTACCACCTGTTAAGTATGCATTAAAAAACGGTGATTTGACGCTACGTGGAAAGATTGACCGTATGGACATTATGAAGTCTGGGGAACAAGAATTTGTCACGGTGGTGGACTACAAATCAAGTGCACGTGATTTTAAGTTAAACAAGGTCATTGCAGGACTTGAATTGCAATTGATGACATACTGGGCTGCGCTTTCCCAAAATAGTGCGACGCCAGTTGGTGGTGCGTTATATTGGAATGCACAAGCACCGTGGATTAAAGCCACTGATTTATCCACAACGGATAATTGGCCTGAATTGGTTACGGCTAGTGAAGCAGTCCAAACAACAAATGCTAAGTATGCAGGGGTGTTGACGAAGGATGATGCTTATCTTGAAACGTTAGAACCACAAGAAGGGCAACCTAGTCTGTATGGTTTCTCACGAACAAAAACGGGAGCCATTAGTAAGACGGGAAACAATACCTATGATGAAGATGAATTAGATGTTTTGACGAAGTTCAATGATTATCAAATTCGACGTATTGGAAATGAAATTTTGACTGGAAACTTTGCCTTAACACCATTTAAAGAAGGTAATGAATCAACCGGACTAACAAATAGCCCATACAAGCCAGTCATGATGTTTGATGCTGCTATTGGGAATCAATATAACGATATTAGCGCATTCCCAACTAAACGCGCGGATGCATTGCAATTCATGCAAGAAGAAATGGAGGAAGAAGAATGAATTTTACACCGACTCAATCAGCAGCGATTGAAACCAAAGGGAAGAATATTCTAGTTTCAGCCTCAGCCGGGTCTGGAAAGACACGGGTACTTGTTGAACGTGTTTTGCAGCGTTTGTTGGCAGGCGAAAACATCAATGAATTCTTGATTGTAACGTTTACGGAAGCTGCAGCAGCTGAAATGAAGGAACGCTTGGAAAAGGCGATCCGTACGGCGCTGCAAGATGCCCACGATGATCAACGGCAACATCTTTTGAAACAATTACGTTTGTTGAATGTCGCAAATATTTCTACTTTGCACGCTTTTGCACTGCGCTTGATTGAACAATATCACTACACGATTGGTTTGGATCCGCAATTCCGTTTGTTAGATGATGCCGAACGTACTTTGTTGATGCACAATGTGTATCAAACTTTGTTAGATGATGCGTATGAAAATGACGAAGATGGGGCATTCAAAGAATTGGTCACGCAATTTAAGTCGGCAAGTCAAGATGATGGACCTTTGCGAGATGCCGTGTTTACATTGTTTAACTTTGCTATGGCGCGGCCAGATACATCTGAATGGCTAGGTGCATTATCAGATGCTTATCAACACGATAAGCCATTTACACAAACTGCCTTCTATCAAACCGAAGTATTGCCGTTATTGAAACAAGAACTCACAGGCTTAGCAACTGAGGCAGAACGTGCATTACGCCAAGCACCGGATACTGGTGAAAGTGAAGCTGCGCTAAATCGTAAAGCGAATTTTGAAAATGACGCTGATTTCTTTGTCAGTGCCAATCAAATGTTGGCGAACCCGGATTTGTCATGGGACGACTTACGTCGATTTATTCTAAATCCAGAGCAACCAACTAAATGGGGGGCTGCTCGTCATGCGAAGGCTAAAGCCAGTCGCTTTGATAAGAAGGATCCAGTTGAAGTTGAGTTACAAAATGAATGGAATGCCGTTAAAGTGGGGCGTGATTATCGTCTAGATCAGCTTAGTAAGTTACGCTCGAAGTATTTCGTGTTGGATGAAGCAGGGCAACAGGTGGCTTTGGCTGGTGCAGAAAAGACGCTGCGCGCTTTGGTAAGTTTTACTGAAAAATTCCGTGCGGCATTCTTGGACGAGAAATTGGCGCAAAAGACGGTTGATTTTAATGATCTGGAGCATTTTGCGCTAGAAATCGTGCAACAAGATGCCGTAGCCACTGAATTGCAGGGCCGTTATCATGAAGTGATGGTCGATGAATATCAGGATACTAACCAACTACAAGAAGCTATTCTAGGGCGAATCGCTGGGGATGATAACACTTTCCAAGTGGGAGACATTAAGCAATCAATCTATAAATTCCGACAAGCTGATCCGTCATTGTTTGGAAGTAAATTGCATGACTATCCAATTGAGGAACAAAGTGACGTCATTACGCTGCAAGAAAATTTCCGTTCACATCCGAATGTGACTAAGTTTATTAACTATATTTTTGCGCAAGTGATGAGTGAGAATTTAGGGGATGTTGAGTACACGGGTAGTGCGGAATTGGTGGCGGGGGCAGATTATTATCCAGCGCAAGTCAGCAAACATGCCGAATTGTTGGTTTATTTAAGTGATGAAGGCGAAGGCGAGGATAAGTATTCAAGTACGATTGGACAAATTCGTTTAATGGCTTCTAAAATCAAGGAATTGATCGCTGATCCGGCGACACTAATTTTTGACCGTGAAGAAAAGGAATTACGTCGCCCGACGTATTCAGATATCACTATTTTGGTACCAACGAAGTTGCAAAACTTAGATGTCATTGACGTCTTCAATAAGCTAGACCTTCCGTTAGCCGTTGATGGCACGGAGAACTTCTTCCAAACAACAGAAATTTCAGTCATGCTGAGTTTATTGCGTGTAATTGATAATCCGCACCAAGATATTCCATTGGCTGCGGTGTTACGTTCACCAATGTACGACTTAAATGAAAATGACTTAGCCTTGATTCGTCTCCAAGATCGCCAAGGTGATTTCTATCAAGCGTTGGTTAAGTTCCATGAAAGTGAGATTGCTGATTTAGTGCAAGCAGATATGCCTGAAAAGGATATTGTGAATGCGAAAACAGTCGTTACTCGTTTTATGACACACTTGGCAGAATTTAAAGTCTTAGCAACGCAAAATCAATTGGTGGATTTGGTGTGGCGAATTTTTGATACTACTGGTTGGCTAGATTACATGGGTGGGTTACCATCTGGTCCACAACGGCAAGCAAACCTGCATGCATTGTATGAACGTGCCGCTAGTTTCCAACAATCTAACTTTGTTGGTTTGTACCAATTTGTCAGCTATATTACGGAATTGCAGGAAAAAGAACGTGATTTGGGTGTTGCGGATGCAAATGTTACGGATAACAGTATTCGATTGATGACTATTCACCGTTCTAAGGGATTGGAGTTTCCAATCGTTTTCTTGTTGAATAGTACACGTGATATGGTTTCAACAAATGAGGTTAAAGGGAACGTTTTAGTTGATGCCTATGCCGGTGCTGGTGTGAATTATATTGATACGGAACATCAATTGGAATTGCCGACGATTCAACGTGAAGTCGTCAAAGTGGCCCGTCAAAAAGGTGCCTTCTCAGAACAATTACGTGTCTTGTATGTTGCCTTAACTCGTGCGGAACAAGAAGTATTCTTAGTTGGTTCCTATGACACAGCAAAGCAAATGCTGGATAAGTGGCAGTTAAGTCAACATGGCCAAGACTGGATGTTACCAGAATGGGTTCGTCTACAAGGGAAGTCATACATGGACTTAGCCGGTATGGCATTGCTACGGCATCCAGATATTGAAGCGCAAACACAAATAACAGATGCTGAATTTGATTTATTGGATATTAAGCCGTTAACACCTAAGGATGAGTTGGTGAATGTAGACGCTGAATCAGCGGAAAAGTTTGCAGCTAATAAGATGCAATTCAAGATTGCAGCCAAGACTTTCCTGGAACTTCAAGAAGTAGAAAAGGCGCAATACACACCAACGTTACAGTCTGAAGCAACGACGGATGCACCTGTAATGACTCATGGGACGATGACTAACTGGCGTCCAATTTTGGACTATGACTATAAGTTTGATTCTGCAACACATGCAACGGCATATCAATCTGTGTCTGAAATTAAGCGATTGTTTGAAGATCCTGATTTGTCAGAAGGGCGCATTCTTGCAGATAAACGTCTGGATCCAGAAGAACAAACAGGATTACGTTTTGTTGATACGGAGTTATCACAGCCAAAGTTCATGCAAGAAGTAGCTACGCAACCAAGTGCAGCGGCCATTGGAACGGCAACGCATTTAGTCTTGCAACGTTTGGATTTGTCGCACGGGGCACCAACGGAAGCCAGTGTCCAAAGCTTGTTAGATAATCTGGTCGCCACGGGGATCCTGGAAAAATCAATTGCGCAAGAAGTAAACATTTCAGACGTGGTGGCGTTTTTTATTGACTCTGAACTTGGACAAATGATGATTGCAAATCAAGCAACATTACAACGTGAAGTACCATTTTCCCTCTTGTTAGATGGCAATATGTTATACAAGAATTTTGATGGGGATGATCGTGTGTTGGTCCACGGAATTATTGATGGGTACTTTAGGGTCGGTGACGATGTTTGGATGTTTGACTACAAGACGGATCGAATTGATAGTCAAGAAGCTGGCGCTTTATTGAAGAAACGTTATGCTGGTCAATTAAATATCTATGCCCAAGCATTGATTGCGATGGGCATGCCACAACCGAAGCTCTTTATCTATTCATTGTCTGCAGGACAAGCAATTGAATTGGATTAAAGAAAAATAATATAAGTGTCAAGAAACAGCTCTATAAAAATAAGCAAGGCGCAATAGTCTCAACTATTGCGCCTTTTATGATTGCTTCGTGAAAATGTTTAATCATTTTAATGAGTCAAATAAAAAATGCCTGGAAACCTAAGTTTCCAGGCATGCTTAATTTTATTTTGAACTTAGATTATCCTTTGAAAATCCAAGATGCATTATCCTTAGCTAACAATTCATCAGCTGCGGCAGGGCCCATTGAACCTGAAACGTAGTTAGGGAAGTCAGCGCGTGAGTTATCCCAAGCGTTTTGTACGGCGTCAACGAACTTCCATGCAACGGCAACACCGTTCCAGTCAGCGAAGTTTGATCCATTACCATCCATTGCATCGTGAATCATACGTTCGTATGGTTCAGGAGTGATGGCCTTATCTTCAGCAGACACTTGCCATTCTAGCTTAACAGGACGTAATTCGAAGTTTTCTGAAACTTTCTTAGCGTTCATTGTGAATTCAACCTTACCAACTGGATCGATAAGGATTGAAAGCACAGGGTTCACCAAGTTGTCACCGGCCATGCCAAAGATGTTAGCGTCCTTTTTGAAGACAACATCAACACGAGTTTGCTTAGCAGCAAGACGCTTTCCTGAACGGATGAAGAAAGGTACGCCTTCCCAACGGTCCATTTCGAATTGCAACTTACCAGCAACGTAGGTGTTGTTTTGTGAATCAGCAGGAACATCTGGCTCATCCAAGTAACGACGTTGGCTACCATCAGCAGATTCACCATATTGTCCACGCACAAAGTTTTCAGCAACTTCGTCGGCTGAGTAAATCTTCAATGAGTCGAA
>Ga0153941_1001311_pt1 | contig 9996 bp, 7 predicted proteins | sample TSNJ025MetaG_FD_104733 | JGI IMG/M metagenome (GOLD analysis project Ga0153941, IMG submission 104733) | Attine ant fungus gardens microbial communities from New Jersey, USA - TSNJ025 MetaG | ecosystem: Host-associated > Fungi > Mycelium > Unclassified | place: USA: New Jersey, Brendan T. Byrne...
ATTCCCGCGAGCAATGAGCCAAGTGCAGGAACGCTTTTCTCCTGCATTTGGCGAATGCCGCGAGGGTCAAATACCCCACAGCTTGTTGCGCATACAAGATTGATGCATCGCATCTTGCTGTGGGGTCTTTGACTATCAGGCGATAATGGATTCTAAAATGCTGAAAACCGATGAACCATACAAAAAGTTGAGGAAGATTTGGATTATTATCATAATGCCAAAGGATATATTCAAACAAAACCGTATGTGCTATACGTTTGAGTACCGGTGTGTGGAGGATCATAAACTTGCTTTGGGAGACGGAGCCAGAAGACTGTTCCTGTATTGCGGCGGAAAAGACAGTAATCGGAAGGAATTGGGCGAAATTCTGCGTTATATGGAAGACAGCCGGGCAGAAAATACGGTAAATGAGAAGATCAGAGAATTACATAAGGTTGTGGATAAGATTAAGCATAAACACGAAGTGGGGGTGCGGTATATGAAAGCGATCGAATATGAGTATATGATACGGGAAGAAGGTCGGGAAGAAGGCAGGAAAGAAGTTCGCGAAGAAGCGCAAAAGGAAGTACGGGAAAAAGTACAGAAAGAAGTTCTGGAGGTCAGGGAAGAGGCACAGAAAGAAGTCAGAGAAAAAGGGATCCGAACTATCATACGTATGTCACAACGCCTGCAGGCTACTTACGAACAGACATTAGAGAGTCTGAAAGAAGAATCAGATCTAACGGACAAAGAAGCAAAGGAGTATATGGAGAAATACTGGTCATGACATGGAAAGTCTCATGATATGGAATTTCTGCACTATAATCATATAAATTAGTAAAAGCAGATACTGCGGGAAATGTAGTATCTGTTTTTTTTATTCTTCCATATTTAATGTTTCCAGTCATAATCATAACATATTTTTATTCAATCCTAAGAATATACCATACGGAACTGAGTTTGATTTTGTTAAAATACATATATAGAAATGAAATCAGGGGTGTGTATGCGAAGAATACATCAAATGGTATCAAAGGAGAGGAGGAACCGCAGATGAAAGTATTGGTTGTTGAAGATGAGAAGCTGACCAGAGAAGGGATACTTCAGATCATTCCATGGAGCAATCTGGGGATTACAGAGGTTTTCGCAGCAGAGGATGGTGAAGAGGGACTGCAGAAGGCACTGGAAATCAGACCGGACATCATTATGGCCGATGTGCGAATGCCCCGCATGGACGGGATTACCATGGCATTTGAGATACGCAGGGAAATAAAAGAATGCAGGTTTATTTTCATCAGTGGGTATTGCGACAAGGAATACTTGAAGTCAGCCATACAGCTGTCGGCGGTAAACTATATTGAAAAGCCGATTGAGCCTGGTGAAATCGTGGAGGCATTAAAGCGGTCCATCCTGCAGGTGGAAAAGGAGAGACGCCGGAAAAACCTGGAGGAAGAATACCATGCACATTTTCGGGATGTGTTAGAGGAATTGCCGGAGGAAGACCTGATTCCGGTAACCTGGCAGTCCTCCATGCATCTGGCGGATAAGCTGGAACACTATATACAGGATAATTTTGGAGATAAGGACCTTTCCCTGACCCAGCTGGCTGATCGGTTTCAATTATCGAAGCAGTATCTTTGCTGGCTTTATAAAAGAGAAAAGAATGAAACCATCAATCAATGCATCATACGCACCAGGCTGCAGTGGGCCAAGGAATATATGAGACGCAATCCCCATGTAAAAATAAAAAGAGTAGCCGATAAAGCAGGGTTTGCGGACTGCAGCTATTTTATTAAAAGCTATAAAAGATACGAGCAAAGGACTCCGGCAGACTACATAAGAGAATGCAGGGAAGGAAGCGGACATGTATGAGTATATAAGCCGCATGAAACAAAGATTTAAAAACCTGAGTTTAAAGCGAAAACTCCTGGTATTATACAGCGTCTTATTTCTACTGCCCCTGTTATTAATCAGTATTATCATCAATATTGAAGTGTCCCAGAATATGCTGGAGAAAATGCAGTATTCCTCCCGCCAAAGCTATGAACAGGCCCAATCCTATCTGGAATTCAAAATATTACAGATGATACAGAGGACAGATGTGGTAGTAACCAACAGCAGCCTGAAGGAACAAATAGATGAGAAAAATGCCTTGGTAATGGACAGGCATCTTCAGGCGATGCAGAAAGATAAAATCCGCAGTTATATCCAGAGCGTGGAAAGCAGTACGCAAAGTATCAGTATCAGAATCTACGTATCTGATGCGTTTCAGTTTTTGGATGATACGGAATATATTCTGCGGCTTTCCGAGGCAGATAATTCCATATGGTATCAGAAGAAGGGATCCCAGAAGATTTACTTTGCTCCCGGGTTATATCTGGAAGAGAGTAAACAGGAAGATTATGTGGCACTTGTTCGGGATATTCCTGCTGATAATAATTACCGCATTCGGAATGCAGTGCTGCGGATGGATATTAAGATCGAAGAGTTGGTGGAAATCCTCCGTAATGCCACACCAACGGAAAATGCTGTATCCTATCTGATTAACAAGGAAAACATAATTCTTGCAGTTTCCAGCCCTCAGAAGCTGGACGGAATCGGTTTGGGGCAGGAATTGCCGGAGTTATTTCAATATTCTCCTTATGGGGAAGAATCCGAACTGACAGAGAGCAGTATCCAAAATAATACTGTCTATTATTTGCGGAATAAAATACGTAATACGGATTGGGAAATGATTACGATCATCCCAAAAACCGATATGGTCAGCGGGGTTTCCAGGCTCCAGTATATTGTGGCGGGATTGATGATCCTCTTTGGATTCCTGACAATTACAGGGGGAGCTGCCATTATTTCCTGGATTGTGAGAAGGATATCCAATCTGATTGACAGCATCAATCAGGTAAAACAGGGAAATCTGGATGCACATCTGGAAAATGAAAATAAGGATGAAATCGGTACCCTTTATGACAGCTATAATACAATGATTCAAAATACCAATTTGTTGATGGAGGAAAAATACAAGATGGGCATATCTTTAAAGAGCGCCGAGCTAAAAGCGCTGCAATCCCAGATCAGTCCGCATTTCCTGTATAATACCCTGGATATGGTGAATTGGCTTGCTTTCGCAGGAAGAACCCAGGACATCCACAGCGCGGTGGTCTCCCTCTCCAAATACTATCGAATCGTTCTGAATAAGGGGGAGGATACCCTTACTCTTGAGGAGGAGCTGCAGCATGTAGGATATTACATGAAGATCCAGGATATCCGTTTTCCGGGGGATGTTGTATATCAGGAGAACGTGGAAGAAAAAGTCATGGGCAGCATTGTACCCAAGATTATTCTCCAGCCATTAGTGGAAAATGCCATACACCACGGTATCTGGAAGAAAAAGGAGAAAAAAGGGAGCATTCGGATATGGGGATATGAAGAGGGAAAAACCGTGCATATCAAGATTATTGATGATGGTGCGGGAATGGATGCCGACACATTATCCCGGATTTTGGATGGCAGCCTTTCAACCACAGGAAGCAGTTATGGGGTTAAAAATGTTCATGCCAGGTTAAGTCTTATGTTCGGAGAAGAGTACGGACTGAGCTATGAGAGCAAAGAGGGTCAGGGAACCTGTGTAACCATACGGTTTCCAGCAGGGAAATAAGGAACTGACGGAAATAATACTCATATCTGCATATTCAAGAGCTATCATACGGTCTTGCTTTGTTCAATATACACAAATCGTGTAAAGCATATGCATATATTCCCATCAAATATGAATATCTTATGATTTAACTCTGGTCATAATGCTGATAAAATCTACTTGTACAGAGCAAATAATATTATAAATAGACATACCGGCAGGTGTGCCTATTTACCTGTGAACAGTGTCAGATGTGATAGACACATGACAACAGCCAAATATATGTTATACATAAAAGGCAGGTGCTATATGAAAATAGATAAAGTAAATAAAAAAAGTTTTTTTCAAAACTTTAAACGCTACCGGACCATGCTTCTTATGCTGCTGCCGTCTGTTGTGCTGGTATTCGTGTTTTCTTATCTTCCCATTGGCGGACTCGTCATGGCATTTAAGCGTTTTAATTATTCAGACGGTATTTGGGGAAGCCCGTGGGTTGGATGGGATAATTTCAAATTCTTTTTAACTTCAGGGAAAGCCTTGAGCGTAACAAGAAATACTGCATTATATAATCTGGCATTTATTGTAGTCAATACAACATTGGAAATTGCCTTTGCCATAATATTAAGCGAAATGGCCGGGAAATGGCTGAAAAAGATTACGCAGTCAATCATATTCCTTCCATACTTTATCTCATGGGTCATTGTTGGCTCCATTGCCTACGGTCTGTTGTCTTATGAAACAGGAACACTGAACGGACTGCTTGGCAGCATGGGAATTGATCCCGTTAATTTCTATGGAGAGTCCGGATGGTGGCCTCTCATCATAGTGGCATTCTCTGCCTGGAAGGGTGTAGGTTATGGGGTGGTGGTATATCTGGCAGCTATACTGGGGGTTGACGGTTCCCTGCATGAAGCGGCAGCCATTGACGGAGCCAGTATCTTCCAGAGAATCAGATATATAACCCTGCCCGGCATTACATCAACGGTAATTACCCTGACCCTGTTGGCGCTGGGTAAGATATTCCGCGGGAATCTGGATCTGTTTTATCAGCTGGTTGGTCAGAACGGTGCGTTATTTGACAAGACGGATGTTATTGATACCTATGTATTCCGAATGACCATAGCCGCCACGGATGTGGGGCAGACAGTAGCCATTGGATTCTATCAGTCAGTCCTGTGTTTTATTACCATAATTGCTGCGAACTGGCTGGTAAAGAAGAAAGATGAAAACTATTCACTGTTTTAAACAAGCGGCGTATGGAATGAGGAGAATACAGAATGAGTAAAACAGTAAAAACTGCAAAATCTGCTGTCCGAACAAGACGCAGGCCAATGTCAAAAGACGTGATTTGTTTTAAAGGGATTGGATATCCGCTGATCTTTGCGGCGGCTGCATTGTGCCTGGTTCCCTTTCTGATTGTCATCGGATCCTCCTTCACTTCGGAGTCCTATATTATCAGGAATGGATATAGTATCTGGCCTGGTGATTGGTCCCTTGAAAGCTATCAGACCATATTCCGGAGTCCTATGGCAATCATACGTGCTTATGGAGTGACGATATTTGTAACGGTTGTGGGAACTGTACTGAGTGTATTCCTGAATACCATGGCAGGTTATGTGCTGCAGCGCAAGGACTTTGGATGGCGTAATAAATTTTCCTTTTATTATTTCTTTACTACATTATTCAGCGGCGGTCTGATGCCCTGGTATATGTTATGCGTGAAGTACCTGCACCTGAAGGATTCCATCTGGTCAATGATATTGCCCGGCCTTATATCCGTGTGGAACATCCTGCTTGTAAAAGGGTTCATGGGCGGGATTCCTTACGAAATGACAGAATCAGCCAAGATTGACGGAGCAGGGGATTTCTCCATTTTCCTTCGTCTGATCTGGCCCCTGTCCAAACCGGTGGTTGCAACGATAGGATTATTTACAGCATTGATGTACTGGAATGACTGGTATAACTCCATGCTATTTATTAACAACAGTAATTTGTATAGCCTGCAGTATCAGCTGTATAAACTGATCAATGATGCCAGGGAGCTTCGCAGGATTGCGGAGGAGTCAGGCATTGTGGTGGATTCTGTTCCCATAGAATCCATGAAAATGGCATTAACAGTGGTGGTTACAGGTCCCATAGTCCTGTTATATCCATTTATCCAGAAATATTTTGTTAAGGGGCTGACCCTTGGAGCCGTCAAGGGTTAATTAAAACTGGTATTAATAAAAAATTATATACATATCACAAGAAGGAGGAAATATATTCATGAAAAAGGGAAAAAAGTGGCTGGCGCTAATGCTGGTCGGGGTGATGTCCCTGTCTGTTTTGACAGGATGCGGCGGTGACACGCCGCAGGATAGCAGTACGCAGGAATCAACACAGGAATCTCAGGTTCAGGAGTCATCTTCGGCCGTGGAGGAGAGCCAGGCGGAGGATACCGGATTTTCCTATAATGGGCAGGATGTATCCAAGCCTGTGGAACTGGTAATGTATTACATAGGTGACAAGCCTGAAGATGAGGATTTGGTTCTGGCAGAAATCAACAAGATTTTAAAGGAAAAAATCAATGCAACATTGGTACTGAAGAGTATTTCCTTCAGTGATTATAACACAAAGTATGCACTCACAATTGCCGGTGGTGAAAGCATTGACCTGATCTACACCTCCACATGGGCATTTTATCAGACAGAAGCCACCAAGGGTGCTTTTGCCGAGATCACAGACCAGGTAATAAATGACTATATGCCGCTGCATAAGGAATATCAGTCAAAAGCATCCTGGGGACAGGCACAGATTGGCGGAAAGGTTTATTTCGTCCCTAACAACATGGCGAATGTAAGTGCCAATGCAGTCTTGATCCGAGGGGATTTACGGGAAAAATACGGATTGGATAAACCGAAGAGTATTGATGACCTGGAAGCATATTATGAAGCTGTGTCAAATGATCCGGATTCCGGAGTAACCTTTGCATATGACGCTTCCCAGAACAATGATACATCAAAGCTTATCCTTCTGCTTGCAGAGAATAACTGCGGCAGTGTGGGAGGCGCAGTGAATAACTACTTTGCCTATGAGTATTCTGACAATGTGACACCTGAGGACATTTTCTGGATATATGGCTCTGATCAATACCTTGCATATGCAAACCGCATGAAGACCTGGGCTGACAAAGGTTTCTGGTCCAAGAGTGCAATTGCCAATGCAACAGATGTGAAAGAAGCATTTCTCAATGGAACGAGTGCTTCCTATACCCAGAACCTGGGTTCTGTAGGAGCAGTTGCCTCCGAAATATTGAAGAATCATCCGGAATGGCAGCCTGAAGTTTATGATGTTACACCGGATGCAGACAGATTCTTTCTGGCATATACAGGTGACGGCGTAGCGGTTCTGGCAAGTTCACAGAATAAAGAGCGTGCCTGCATGGCGCTTGATTTGCTTAAATTTGACGAAGAGCTATACTATCTGTTGCGGCATGGCATCCGGGGTGTCCATTATGATATACCGGAACCGGGCGTATGGGCAGCCGGCGAGGATATGAGCAGGTATCCTTTTGGCAATGGATTCTCCTGGGGATTCAAAAATATGATGTACAACATGGACAGAGTAGATACTTTCGCTGATCAGTCTGAGATTGGAGCAATATGGAATGCAAGAGCTTTGGAAGGCCCGCTGGCAGCATTTTCCTTTGATGATACCAATGTGAAAAATGAACTGGCTAACCTGCAGAGTGTATATACGCAGTACGGTCCTTTATTGGATCTGGGTCTGGTTGATAAGGTGGAATCCACTCTGGCGGAATTCAACAAACAGGCGGAAGCAGCCGGTCTTGAGAAGATACTGGAAGAAGTAAAGGTTCAGGTTGCAGCATATCAGGAAAGTATTAAGTAACTGTAACAGTTAAGCTTGACAGCAATACAGTTGCAATGATGCCATAAATTACATGTTTGCACCATCGTGTGAACAGCCGCTGATTCACAGCTGACAGTATCTGTTGGCTGTGAATTATAATATTTTAAAGGAGTATATAAGTTGAAAAATGAATGGAAGCTGGACTGGTCCGGAGCAGCCAATACCTGTCCTGACTGGTTTCAAGATGCTAAATTTGGTATTTACTGTCATTGGGGTCCTTTTTGTGTTCCGGCTTATGAGGACGAGTGGTATTCCCGGAGGATGTATCAGACCGGCAGCGTGGCTAATCTTCATCATACCAGTCATTATGGACCCCTCAGCCAGTATGGTTACAAGGATTTCTACAGCGGGTTTACCGGTGAGCGTTTCAATGCAGACGAATGGGTGGCATTGATGGTCCGGGGCGGTGCGAAATATGTTTCCGTCTGTGCTGAGCATGCAGACAATTTTTCCATGTGGCCCAGCCGGGTGAATCCGGTTAACGCCATGAACTATGGCCCCCGCAGGGACGTGGTGGGAGAAATGAAGTCTGCGGTAAAACGTTTGGGACTGCCTTTTGGCGCTACGCTGCATCATTCCTGGCTGTGGGGTTGGTTCTGTTCCACAGATCCGGAAGCAGATGTATATGACCCGGCAAATGAAATCTATTATGGCAAACCGCAGCCGATGTCTGCCCAGGCGTTAGAACCGAAGTTTCTGCCCGATGAAGAATTTCAGAGGACCTGGCTTATAAAGTGTAAGGAAGTGATTGACGGATATATGCCGGATACCATTTATTTTGACAGCCGTGTGTCCATTATTGAAGAGAAATATAAGCTGGAATTTGCTGAATATTATCATGAGGCAGCCAGGAAGGCAGGGAAGCAGGTGGTGTTTACTTATAAATTCGCTGATTTTCCCGACCGTGCAGGAATTCTTGATTTTGAATGCAACTGGCAGCATCAGATTCGACAGGAACCGTGGCAGAATGATGATATGAGTGTCTGGGGAACCTGGTGTTATGTGAAGGATATGAAATACAAAACAGCCGGACAGCTGATTCATCAGCTTGTGGATGATGTGAGCAAGAACGGGAATTTTCTTCTGAACCTGTGTCCGCGTGCGGATGGAACCTTTACTGAAGAAACTGTGGCGCTGGTTGAGGCAATCGGGGAATGGCTTGCAGTGAATGGAGAAGGGATCTATGGGACACGTCCTTTTACCGTTTTTGGGGAAGGTCCCACGATACAGCTTATTGAACGGGTTATGAGGCTGGAGAAGTATAAACCGTTTACTGCCGAAGATATCCGTTTTACCCAAAAAGATGATGTGGTCTATGCCATCTTGCTGGGATGGCCTTATGCAGGAAAGATTTCCATAAGCAGCTTACGTAACGGCGGTAGTCTGGATCGCTCCATACACCGGATTACAATGCTGGGGGACGGAGGTAGTCTGCCGTTTGAAAGGGATAATGTGGCATTGACTGTTACACTTCCTGATCAGAAACCATGTATGGATGCATGGGTGCTGAAGATTGAGTGAAATAAAAAAGGAGTGTAATATTTATGAAAACACAAAGTCTTGATTTGGGCTGGTCTCTGCAAGTACAAGGCGGTTCCCGGAGAGCAGAAGAAGTCATGGTGAATCTGCCCCATGACTGGTCGATTACTGCTCCGCGTAAGGCAGATGCAGCCTCCGGTGCCTCAGGAGGTTTCTTTCAGGGAGCGGAGCTTCATTATGAGCGGACCTTCTTTATAGAAGAGGGAATCCCTACAGTACTCCTGGAATTTGAAGGGGTATATTGTAATGCAGAGGTGCGCATCAATGGCCAACTTGTCAAGGTCTGTCATTACGGCTATTCCGGTTTTCTGGCGGATGTGTCAGAACAGGTGAAACGTGGGTGTGATAACCGCCTGAAGGTTGTGGTAAATGCCAACGCCAGACCGGATTCCAGGTGGTATACCGGTGCCGGTATATATAGGCATGTCTGGCTGCATACTGCCGGCAGTACCTGCATCCATCCATGGGGACTTACCGTAAAAACAAAAGAGGTACTGCACGAAGTTCCCCTTACACTGCAGGGTAATGGGGCATATCTGACTGTAGTGGTTGATTTACAGGGAACTGTTACAGATGAAATACTGCACATAACCATCCGGGACAGGGAGGGACAGGTGGTTCTGGAGACTGAATGCCCGGCTGAGAATGGCACAGTACGCTGTCCCCTGTGCCTTCCCCAGGCCAGGCTGTGGACAGCAGAAACACCATATTTATATACAATCTGCTGCACGCTGACTGGAAGTAATACGGAAAGTGACCAGTTATCCATTCCCTTTGGGGTACGTACTATATCAGTAGACAGCATAAAGGGTCTGTGTATCAACGGACAGACAGTAAAGCTCCGGGGCGGCTGTGTTCATCATGACAATGGAATTCTTGGGGCAGCCAGTTTTGACAAAGCGGAAGAACGTAAGGTACGCCTGATGAAAGAGAAT
>Ga0153941_1001313_pt1 | contig 9988 bp, 4 predicted proteins | sample TSNJ025MetaG_FD_104733 | JGI IMG/M metagenome (GOLD analysis project Ga0153941, IMG submission 104733) | Attine ant fungus gardens microbial communities from New Jersey, USA - TSNJ025 MetaG | ecosystem: Host-associated > Fungi > Mycelium > Unclassified | place: USA: New Jersey, Brendan T. Byrne...
GCCTGTTGAAGATGTAAGTATAAAGCCCAATTCTCCCTGAGTATGTCAAAATCAGCAAGAGCTGCTGAATTCTGATGAGAGTGGACCACAGCTAGGCCAAGGGATTGTCAAATAACACATATTGCTGAATGGGGGAAGTTTTATCAGTGGTGATTTGTTGGTAAGGTACATAGTAGGATGGAGGTATGTCAGTTCCTTGTGCACAAATGAATTGTTCAATGAATAGAAAGAGATTGTTGACTTGTTGTTAACTGGTAAGGGAGTTGGTGGAATAGTGATGAGAGTTGATAAACTAGAGAATGAAGACATGAATGTAAATTTCTTCATTGTTGTAGTTCTGTCCTTCTTTTATATGCATTGAGAATCTGCTTTGAATTCCCAAGGTTTTCTTCTGGTTCTCAGGTGCATTCTAAATTTGGGCATCCTTTTCAGTGAACCATTTACCCTGTTTCTAGTTCTTGAGTCAATAATATCTTTGATTTCCCATTCTTCTTCTTCTACAATAATTTCAGGTAAGGGTTTCTCTAAGAATTTGCCATACTGGGTATTTTCTTCTGTGGACCAGAGTAGATAAATATGCAAAATGGGGTCCATCTTTCAGTGTGGTGGTAATTTTAACTTGTAGTTCATAGGTCCTGTTCTTTCAAGTATTTTGAAGGGTCCTAATTGTTTTAGTGCAAGCTTCTTTGAGGGTCCTTCAATTTGGATATGCTAAGAGTCTAGCTAAACTTGTGTTCTTATTTTGAGATTTGGAAGCTTTTTTTTGATTCTCTGATTAATAATATTTTTGGCAATTTCATATGCTTGTTTGGCATTTGTCCAAATATTCTCTATATGGTTAATTCTATTGCTAGCTGTTGTCATATACTGAATTTTTGGTATTATTTATTATTTATTTTATTTTTAATTTATTTGTAATTTCTGCTCCTGAACTTCTAATTTGTCTACTTCTATAGGATCATAATGTAGACCAATACTTGTACAACAACTCCTATTTTGGATTTTGTATAAGTACTCCAGCTATATATCATAGTTCTTTAGTTTATAAATTAATGTCACTAATCCCTAAAGTCTTGTAGTATTATTCTTTCTTGCTATATACCTTTTTACTCTGTTACTCCTGAATTTACTCTTTTTTTGGATGGTATTCTACTACTCCAAAATACACAGCTACAACAGCAACAGGAGATTGAGATACAGTACATAAACTGAGGCCAAAATTATTCTACTTCTTTGTTATCACTAACATTCTCTCTAGACTAGCTGTAAAACTATGAGACTAGAGAGCAACATCTTTTATTCCTTTTAGTAGCATATTTCTCATTCTAACTCTGTCCTTTGCATTACTTTCCAGAACCCAAAGTATGCTTTCACAGTATAATTTATAGTAATTTCATAGTGTATTTATAGCCTTCCTACACTATTCCCCATATTTCTGACAGCTGTTATAAATGAGGTTTTTGGGGTATTAATATGCTGTTTAGTGGAATGTTCAAATATAAGTTTGAATGGGGTGTATGATCTTTCTTCATAGAATCTTAAGTTATAAGCATATTTGGCCATTGATAGCTTATCTGCCCATATTTCAGGGTTATTGGTATAGTAGATAGTGAGGTAAAGTTCAATTTCTTGATTAAATTATCTAGTAGTACCATTTAATACTTTCATGGACTTAGCAATAAATAAAGGGTCTCAGTCAGATATAATCTTGTTGGGAATACCAAATCTTTGAAAGAGGTTGTTTATTGTTATATACTAGAAATTCAGTATTATTTAATTTTAATTTTAATTTTTTTTAATAATTTCTACTCCTGAACTTTTAATTTGTCTACTTCTATAGAATAACAATATAGACCAAAAACTTGTACCACCACTCCTATTTTAGGTTTTGTATAAGTACTCCATTACTATATTGTAGTTCCTTAGTTTGTAGATTAAAGTCACATTCTCTATAGTCTTATAGTATACTACTTTCCCACACTCATTATATGACTCTATCATATGGTATCACTTTGATCTGTGATATGTCATGTGATACTTTTCTATATTTCTTTCTTGTATAGTAAATTCAAATAAGAAAAGAAAAGAAAATAATAACTTAGCTATTTGCTTAGTCATAACACCACCCCTCTCTCAAGGTTCCTTGTCCTAAGGACTTTATAGCTTGTAGTATAGGTCAACCATGTTGTCCATTTCATTGTCATTTTCTTTTATTTATTCCCTAATTTTTAACTCTTTTTGTCCAATTTCTTCTTCTTTTTTCTAAATTGTTTCTAATATTCTTTTTTCTTTAACTTGTTCTCTCTTCCATCATCTCCAGTTCCTTTCAAGTCTTCTCTAATATTCTTTGTTGTATCTCTTATCTGACTACCCAAATAATTTTTTTATCATAAATATTCTTGGTAATTCTTTTCTTCTAAATGTTTCTTCTTCTCTCTTTTATCTTCTTACATCTTCTATATCTTGCTGATATTTCTTCTCAAATTTCTTAATTGTCTCCTTTGTATTTTCTAAATTCTTCTTTCTTTTCTAAATATTGGATTCTGTTATGAATTTCTTTTACTGTACAAGATACTTGTCTTTTCCTCTCATCTGTTACTTGTTTAGAATTCTCTTGACTTTCTACTCCTCTTCTCCTTCTATTATAACTGAAGCTAGTTGCTTCTTCCTCTGACCCTCTACTTGCCCTATGTATCTACATATTCTATTGATATTTACTACTGGATGAATTTTAATAGTACTTGGTAATTGTAAGAGTAACCAGAGCGGAGTAAACTCCAGAAGAATCCTTAGAGATTAGGATAAGGCTCCTGGGGTGTACTTCTACAATATATACTTCTACTGCTGAAATGTTCCTGATCCTATAGTTCTATTAGTCAGGGTCAGAAGTCTCTGAGTTCAGCTAAAGAGAATTAAATATTACTATGTAATATTTAATTAAGTGCAAGATTACTCTAGACTATGAGTCTGGTATTTCAGGGGCAGCATTGGTAGGATCCCCTTATATTTACCCCTCTCTCAAGATTGCTACATCTCAAAGTAATGGTTCTAGAAAGAAAAATCATGTTGAAGTCTGCTTGTCAGATATATTTAGGGACCACAGGGTGTTTGCAATAGAATTCCACTACAAGGTCCAGTGCTAAAACATCAGAAACTGCTTTCTAGGAATTGTGCTCTCTTCCAAATCCTTTTCATTTTACCAGAAACTAGAATCTTCTCCTATATCAATGGCTATCTAAGATTTCTTTCACTTCCCACTCTTCTTCTTTATCAATGACAACAGATAGTAGTGGAGGTCTGGGCCTTCTTCTAGAGATTAGATTGTCTGAAGTGGCAGACAGCTTCACTACATTAAACACAGAATGGAGTTTCTTCATTGTATATAGTAGCTTGAGGCAATAAACAAGGGGTCTTACTTGTTGTTTCACTATGAAGGATCCAAGGCAACAATGTAATAGTTTTGGAAATAGGCATATGGTCTTGATATCAGTAGCGTCCAGAAACACCTAATTTCCAGGACAAAACACTAGGGCTGAAGACCTTCTTTGGTTGTAGTATTGCATCATGTCTTCTTGTGCTTTCCAAATTGTGGCCTTGGTCTCTTTGACTGCTATCTTCATCTGTTCTATGAACTTGTTTACCATTTCTAGCCCAAAGGGGTGTTGCCTAGGTTCAAAGCCTATATAGGGGGTCTGTTTGGTGTTGAGCAAAAATGGAGTCTACTAAGTAGAAGTATACATATAATTGTTGTGCTGGAACTCTGCTATTGGTAGCAGGTCATACCAGTCATCCTGTTACTCATTGATGAAGAGGCATAGATATTGGTCAAGTTCCTGGTTGACACACTCTATTTGTCCATTGGTTTGTGGGTGCTAGGCTATAGAGAAGGCTAGTTGGATTCCTAGCAGACAGTAGAGCTTCTTTGTAAACAAGACTACGAATTGAGGTCTGCAGTCTGAGATTACATATCTAGGCAGTCCATAGAGTTTCCATACCTGATGCAGAAATAACCTTGCTACTCCTCCTGTAGTCACTATTGTGTGTGCTGGAATAAAGTGAGCTCTCTTTAATATAGAGTCTACTACTATCATGATGGTGTTGTATCCGGAGGACTCTGGGAGCTCTACTACAAAGTCAATACTGAGGGTATTCCATTGGGCATCTGGTATTGGAATAAAGTGGAGCTCTCTAACTGGGGGTTTCCTAGAGGGTTTTGTGCAGAGATAGAGATCACAGATGCTTATGTATTATCCTATATACCTAGATATCTGGGGCCACCAATAGTTCCAGGATACTAGCTCTAGCATCTTCCATCTACTAGGGTGTCCAGTGACCTTAGTGTTATAGCACAGAGAGATTATTTTCCTATGCAAGTCTGGAGTCCAGAGCATATAAACCTTCTCTCAAAAATAGAGCAAACCATTTATATTTGACCACTCCAACAAATGAACCATCTTTATAGTGGAGTATTGAAGTTTTTGAGCAGTCTTGGTGACTAGTTCTTCCAGATCTCTGAAGTAGTTACTCTTGTAGACTTTGGATAGGATGCTCTATTCTGCTTCCATCAGCTCTACTCCTAGGGTGTAGATAGCTAGATACTCTAGATAGAGCAATATCACATTCTTGTTGTCAGAGGATCTATTGCTATAGTCTGGTCTCTATAATAAAGCATCTGGTTTTCCTATGGATTGTCCAGGTTGGTAGCAAAGGGTGAAATTGAACCTTGCTAGGTAAAGGGACCAATATGCTTGCTGGTGGTTTAGCTTCTTGGTAGTCATGAAATATTCCAAGTTCTTATGATCTGTTCAAATCTCCACTGGGTTAGCCACTTCCTCTAGGAAGTGCCTCCATTCTTCTAGTGCACAGATAATAGCAAGCATTTTTTTATTGTGGATTTTGTAGTTTTGCTTTACTAGGGACAAGAACTTGCTATAAAATACCACTGGATGCTACTTGCTATCCTTTATGGACTGTTGAGACAGGATGGTGCCTATAATATAGTCTGAACTATCTGCTTCAATCCAGAAAGGTTTTGAGTTGTAGAGCAAGACCAATACTAGAGTGGAAATTACAGCCATTTTGAGAGCTTTGAAGATAGCCCATTTCTTGTCTCTCTACTCCTATGCCCAATTGGAGCATATTAGGTCAAAAAGGGGTTGAGCTATGGCCAAGAAGTCTTGGATAAAATGCCTATAGAAGTTAATAAATCCTAGGAAGGCTTGAACATCAGTCTGTCACTTCTGGATAGGCCATTCTCAGACTCCAATAACTTTGACAAGGTCTATTGAGACCTCATTCTCCAATACCACCAGGCCTAAGTACTCAATATGCTTCTTCTGGAACTCACACTTCTCTAGACAGAGACAGAGCTTGTGTTCTACTAGGATTTCTAGCACTCTCTAGATGGTCTTGGTATGCTATTCAATAGTCCTGGTAAAGATGAGAATATTATCCAAGTATACTACCACTATCCCTTCAGTGATGAGGTCCCTGAAGATGTTGTTCATTATTGTCTAGAAGGTAGCCAGACTGTTAGTTATTCCAAAGAACATCACCAAAGGTTTGAACAAGCTATGGTTGGTATGGAAGGTGGTCTTTCACTTGTCTCCAGACTTGATGCATATGTTGTTGAAACCCTAGCAGATGTCCAGTTTAGTAAAGTATTTGGCTCTGGGAAGTTACAAGATGAGTTTGGAAATGAGGGGCAAGAGATACTTATTCTTTACCATCATAGAGTTGAGAGCCCAATAGTCTTGTACCAGCCAGAGAGAACCGTTCTTCTTTTTGATAAAGAACATTAGAGTAGCTATAGGTGATTTGAATGGGTGTATTTATCTAGTGCATAAGTTTTCCTATAGGAAGACATCTAACTTCTTTTGTTTGATAGAGGAGAGGGGATAGACCTATTGTAGACTTGGACTTGGAACCCAAAATAAGCTCTATTACATGGTCCCAGTAGCAGTGTTTTGGTAAGACATCAAAATCATCCTTGGCAAATACAGATTCAAAATCTCTAGCATAAGAGAGCAGAAGAGCAGAGGTTACTTGTATCTCTATATTCTATTATGCTCCTTCTACTAACTATTGAAAGATAGTGGTCAAGGCTTATATTACTTCTTTGGAAGGCTCTGGAAGTAGCCTAGTAATATCTTCCTTCTCTTCATCTAGAAGAGAAAGGAGTCCAGTCTAATAGTACTGCAAAGCTTAGACCTCTTGTTTCTTCTTTAAGGTCTGTTTTCTCTAAAGGGTATGACATCCTTCACATCAAGGCAGGTATTACATCATATAGACTTCTTCTTTCTTCCAGTCAACTTTGGGGTTGTGATCCTTGAGCCAAGTGTAGTCAAGGATTAGTTTCTGCTTCCCTAGACTAGAGATGGCCAGAAGTATTCATTCTAAGTAAGTCCAATAGCAGAAGACTACATCTATCACTTCCAATATCTGGCCAGCTTTGTTGGGAGAACCATCAATGTTAAAGACTAGTATGGAATAGAAAATAGTCTGAGTATTGATTCTCTTTAAGCAGACAAAGTCACAATTAATAAAGCTTCCAGTGGTTCTACAGTCTAGAAGTATATTGATGGAGTAGAGTTTACTGGTATTGGTTGTACTAAGTTCCACAGTAAGGACTAGGGACATTCTACATACATCAAGGGCATTTGTAGAGAACTCTTTAGGCAGTCGTCTTTTCTACTTTAGTTTCTGGGGTATGGAGTAGTTGGCTGGAGTAAAGGGGTATACATCTTTGGATTTGTTGTTACTTATATTAACATCTTCTATTTTGAGTATAGTGAACCTATTTACTGGGAGCAACTAAGGCACATATTTTGCCAGCTACTTTATACAAAATTCTCTACTGGAGGCTTTGATTCTTCTGCTGTAACCACATTCTTGAAAGCCATTAGATCTTCAATCAACTCTTCCCTTTGCTCCACCATGAGCTGTCATATGTTAAGACAATATGAACAGTCTTTTATGAGGTGTCTGTTTTCTCCACAGTAGTAGTAGTTGCATAAAGGGAGTGGTCTGGTCTTTTATACTATGCCAACATCTATAGGAACTCTGAGAGATTAGGGCAGAAACAGAGGTAGAGGTCTGGAGGGAGCAGATTTGGAGAGGGCTGGAGAGATTTGAACTATAGTAAGTGGAGCTGGATAAGGGGCAGAAAATCTAAAGGGAAGGGGTGGTACTGAGTATTGCAAAGACTAGGAGACCTTATTGGCTAGCCAAGCTTGGTCAATCCTTTAAGTTACTCAATACCAGGTCTCCAGGTCTGTATTAGTAGGTTTTTTATAGGACATAGTAGCAATCTGGCTCTGGATATTCACTCTGAGTCTGTATTTGAATTTTACCACTAAGGTCTGGAGGTCTGTATACCTAGCATTGAAGACTAAGGTCTAGAAGCCATCTAGGTAATTGTCTACTGTCTGACTCTCTTGGTGGTAGAACAATCCCTCTGGAGAGTTGATAGCATCTGCTTCTGCATTGACTGGGAAAAACTAGGTCTAGAATTGTTGGTTAAAGTTGCCTCAGGTTTGAAGGGAAAAGATACCGGTATCTGCTTTCTGTTTAAAGAGGTTCTTGGATTACTTGGTAGTACGACCTCCCTTGAAGAATATAAGGACCTAGAGTACCTTTTCCTCTTTGCAGGTGAACTGCTTTGGAGCCAGGCAAATATAGAGGGCACAGGAGTTGAAAAAGGCTCAGCTGGCACTCTGGTTTTTATGAAAGTCTAGGGGAGACAAGAGTTTAGGGTGTATGTACAAGCAAGAGGCTGTCAGAACAGAAGTTGTATCACAAATGGCCACTTACTGATTTGTGATTGCTTGATTTGATAATCAAAGTGTTCAAAAAAGCAAAGTTAGACAAGAAGCAAAAGATGTTGTTAAGTCTGAGGTTTATTCTCAGACATACAGTTCTTAAATACATGATTGTGGTGGTCTGTGTACCAGAACAGCCTACCACATAATCACTACCTATTGTTCTATATATAGGAGTGCTATTGTTCTTGAAATAGAGATAACCTAACCATTTTAGGGCAGTTCTTTGTTCTATTCAAGGACAGATGATAATCTATAGGTAAAGATCAATGTTATGTACAAACATTAAGGACCTTGTATCTCCATGGGATCTTATCATCTCGGGATCTATTTATAGCTGAAAGAAGCGCATTGAAGAGAGCTTCACAATGGTCATTGAAGCAGACGATTACATTAAGCAGTTCCTGAGATATCGGCAATTTAGTGTCTGGTAACTTGGTGATTACAGACTGATCTGCTGATAACTCAGTGAATACTGATTGCTTTGAGACATTTTTGGTACCATTCAAAAGGTCTTCTTAAGGGCTTTCGGTGACCACTTAGATCATTGAAATCAGTCAAGTATTCCTGGAGTTATGGTCTGAATAAAGTTTGTGACAAGTTTGTTATGAGAGCCCCAAGAAGAAAACAGTCTCCCATGCATTTAAATACTTAATCCAAAATCTCAAGTCATACAATGGGGTCAAGGTATAAATAGTGTGGGAACTTAGGTAACCAAATCATATAACAAGATCAAGTGATCATAGAACATTCTAGAAGAACATGTGATCGTAGACTAGTAGTAGTACAGCCACTGTAAAATAGTATAAGTAGTAGTCCAATCCAACGAAGAACTCCATCGAGTTCTTCTTAAACATCCACCTAGGGTAATCACTAAGAACATTCACTGTCTATTGATAACAAAGTTGTTGGTATGAATGGTAGAAAGGATGCCACTGCTAGAGGAGAGGGTTGAGTATTGGAAACTAGCTGTGTAAGTTGTTGTAGTTGGGTAGTTAGAGCAGCAAGAATGTTATTGATATTTGTCTCCAAGCTATTCTGTTACTTAGTAACTTTGTGCAGATGGTGCTGCAGATAGGCCAGAGCATCAGCAATGGTCTAGAGGGTATTTGCATGTGACATTTGCCCAGAGTGGAGTATTCCAGAGGATCAGTTGAGAGTGGTAAAGGGCATCTGAAGGAAGGCTATCTACTATGTTCTTCCAAGGCTCTATTGAGAAGATCCTAATCTGCTATAAGAGTGACCAGAGTAAAGTGGACTCCAGGAGAATTCTTAGTAATATTACACTCTTAAATAAGTTATAACTTACCTTCAAGAGAATTCTCAGAGATTAGGATAAGGCTCCTAGGGTGTACTTTTACAATATATACTTCTACTGCTAAGACGTCCCTAATCCTATAGTTCTGTTAGTCAGGGTCAGGAGTTTCTAAGTCAGGCCTTGTTTTTTTGGTAGGTATTATATTCTTCTATATACTTTTTGACTTCTTTTGTCATCCCTGGCCACCAGAAGTTTCTATATAGTAGTTTAGCTATTCTGGCAAAATCTTTCACAAATTGCCTATAGTAATTTGCTAATCCTAAAAACTTCTACACATCTTTAACTGTCTTAGGCCTTGGCTGTTCTAGAACTCCCAACATCTTTTTTTCCTGCATCTTTATTCCATCTACCTCCATTACTAGTTTTAGAAAGTTGATCTCTTTAACTTTCTATATATATTTCTCTGGTTTTAGATATAGATCATTTGCTTCTATTCTCCTCAGAATTTCCTCTACTATATCATCATGCTTTTTTTCATCCTTTGTATTATGAGATGACTTCCAAAAAGAAAACCATTTTTCATGTATTTATCAACTTAATGGAAAATATCCAAGAATACAATGCAGTGAAGATATAAATAGCATAGAAAGGACTATATAAAATATGTATAGTTCTTAGTAAAACTATTGAGCAAGGAGGAAGAACCTGTGACAAGTATGTCCAGAAATTCAAGAAGGTGGCATAAGGAAGTGGTTATGAGGAATGACCTCTTATTGAAGAGTTTAAACAGAGGCTAAGTAGAGCACTTAGGAAAAAGCTAGCAGAGGTAGAAAGCCCTCCCAGCATAATAGAAAAATGGCAAGAAAGAGCAGTGAGGTTGGATAAAAACCAAAGGTAGAGTAGAGCAGAA
>Ga0153941_1001318_pt1 | contig 9974 bp, 9 predicted proteins | sample TSNJ025MetaG_FD_104733 | JGI IMG/M metagenome (GOLD analysis project Ga0153941, IMG submission 104733) | Attine ant fungus gardens microbial communities from New Jersey, USA - TSNJ025 MetaG | ecosystem: Host-associated > Fungi > Mycelium > Unclassified | place: USA: New Jersey, Brendan T. Byrne...
AAAAGTGCAGGAGACTAAAGGAATATGCATATTTTGTCCACCAGATTAATTACAATCTGAAGCTTGGCACGCCTCTTTCGGATGCGGTGGATCAGGCAGTGGTTTATTGTATAGAAAATGATATAATGGCTGATATTTTAGAGCAGCACAGAACGGAGGTAATGGGTATGTTATTGACAGAATATAACGAAAGAAAGACTATGAGATATTTGCGTAAAGAAGCCCGGGAAGAAGGTTTGGAAGAAGGCATAGAAAAGGGCATAGAAGAAGGGATACAAACTGCCATACGTATATCTAAAAGCCTGCATGCAACATATGAGCAAACGCTGGTTCATCTGATTGAAGAATCGAACTTGACAGAAGAGCAGGCAAAGGCATATATGCAGAAATATTGGACTTAAAATATAATAATCAGACTTTTCATAAATGGATGACAGTAACTAAGGCATATGTTATTAAAACATATGCCTGGTTTTTGAGAAAATTATCCTTACTTAACGTATTCGTAGATGCCGGTTGTTGTCGTAAACATAGTGAAGTCAATTTTTATTATATGCAATATTATTAAAAACCTTAATTTTTAGTATATGAAGTCAAGAATGTGGAAGCAATCAGCGATATAATTATGTTGCTATGAACAGTGCAAGCTATGATTAGTAACATAATAACTATGTTGTCGACAGCAACTTTATTAATATGGTGAGGTAAAACATATGAATGGCGACATACTTGAAAAGGTGTTGGCTTATATTGATGCTCATATCTATGAGAAAATCAATTTAAGTGATTTGTCGGAAATAGCAGCATACAGTCCTTTTTATTTTAGCAAACTATTTTCAGAAGCAATGGGAATGCCGGTTACCGGATATATTCGGATCCGCAAATTGCAGCATGCTTTGGTTTCGTTGTTGGAAGGACTTAACACAGTAATATTCGGAGATATGGCATTTTCTCAAGAAATATTATGTGATTGGATAAAAGAAAAATCAGCAGACATTGGTAATCTTATAATCAAGGTACATTGTGTTGAATAACAAATACATTATTTATACGCAGCTTACTGCCTGGAATGGGATAATATGATTATTTCGCCGGCATTATCAATGTCGGCGAAAAATCATATTATTTGACTACAGGCTGTCTACAAACAGGGAACCCTTCTTCTTAATGTGTCCACCTTATAGGGTACATTATAGATGGCATCCGGTTTTGTCTTGCTTCCATAATGGCGTTCGTAATATTCCAGATATTCACCAGAAACCACATGACTCAGCCATTCGGTATTTTCCAGATACCATTGAATCGTTTTTATAATTCCAGTTTCGAATGTCACAGATGGTTTCCAAAATAATTCTTCCCTGGTTTTACGGGGGTCAATAGCATATCGTCGGTCATGACCTTTACGGTCGGCAACATAGCGGATGAGATCTCTGGTCACGGCCGGATCATGATGGTCGTGGATATAATCCACTATAATTTCTGCGATTTCCAGCGTAGTTTTTTCATTGTGGCCGCCAATATTATAGACCGCACCAGGCTTTCCTCTTTTTAGAACCGCTTCAATAGCGGAGCAATGGTCTTCTACATACAGCCAGTCTCTGATATTTTGCCCATCTCCATAGATGGGTAATTCCGCATGCCGCAGGCAGTTGTGAATCAGTAGTGGAATCAGCTTTTCCGGAAACTGATAAGGTCCGTAATTATTGGAGCAACGTGTGATATGATAGGGAAGTCCGTGGGTTTCTCCGAAGGCTCTTACCAGCATCTCCGCACTGGCTTTGCTGGCGGAATAAGGGTTCCTGGGTGCTATGGGAGTGTCTTCCGTGAAGTATCCCTCTGCTCTCAGATCCCCATAAACCTCATCTGTGGAGACATACAAGAATTTCTTTGAACCCGGAAACTGGCCGTCGGTTTCCCAGGCTTCCAGTGCGGCTTCCAACAGGGTCAAGGTGCCTTCAATATTGCTGTGTATGAACGGTCTGGCACTCTCAATGCTTCGGTCCACATGGGTCATAGCGGCAAAATGTACAACATAGTCAATTTCTGCCTCATGAAAAAGCTGACAAACCAGCTCACGATCACAGATATCACCTTTTAGAAAACGGTAATGGGACAGTTCTTCCACCTCCTTGAGATTTTCCGGATTTCCGGAATACTCCAGGTTATCCAGATTGATAATCTGTATGTTTTGCTTGTTTTTCATCAGATAATGAATGTAATTGGCACCGATAAATCCAGCACCACCGGTAATGAGATAAGTTTTCATGTGTAAATCCTCCTTCAACTGTAAATTTGGGGCAGCGACGCGGCGAAATTTTGATACGCTGCCATATTTGTTCTTGACCTATCGTAAAGTATGACCTAAGGGGAAAGTCAACAGATATTATTGAACATAGGACAAAAGCGGACTATAATAAGTATATACAGTTTTGAATGGAGGTAAAAATGGAATCATACTATACCATCAGCGAATTTGCCAAAAAGGCAGGAGTATCTTTAAAGACATTGCGGCATTACCAGAAGGAGGGACTGTTTACACCTTCCTATATAAAAGAAAACGGATACCGGTATTATACCGAACAGGATATTTTGAAGGTTCAGAGAATACTGGCATTGAAATATATGGGACTTTCCCTTGATGATATACGTAAACTTCCGGCAAGGGAAGAAGGATCCTGTCTGACAGAGTCCTTAAAGGTACAAAAGGAACTGCTTTCCAAGAAAATCAGCAATCTGCAGAATGTTGCCAAGGCAATCGGGAAGATTCAGGATGTCCTGGAGACCGATTCCGAAGTAGACTGGCCTCAGGTCATCAACCTGATCAAGGTTTTGAGTATGGAAGATAACTTGCTGCAGCAATACAGAGATTCCACGCATATCAATGCACGTATCGGGCTGCACAATCGCTATTCCACGGCGGAAAAGAACTGGTATGGATGGCTGTATGATTTCTATCATATTGAGGGGACTGAGAAGCTGCTGGAATTGGGATGCGGTAACGGTGAACTATGGCTGGTCAACCACGAGCGGCTTCCTAAGGGATTTATGCCTGTATTATCAGATATTTCCATGGGGATGCTGAATGATGCCGGCAGGAAGCTGGAGAATAAGGTGGCAGCAGAATATGAACTCATAGACTGTTGTAAAATACCGTATGAAGATAATTCCATGGATGTGATTGTAGCCAACCATTTGCTTTTTTATGCCGGTGACCTGAAACAGGCATTGACGGAAATCAACAGGGTACTGAAACCTGGCGGAATCCTGTACTGTACTGCTTATGGGAAAGAGCATATGAAAGAAATCGAACAGCTAGTAAAAAGCTATGATCCCAGAATTGCGTTGTCAGATATCAATTTGTACGAGATATTCGGAATAGAGAATGGGCTGGATATACTCAATGAATATTTCCGGGAAGTAAGCTTTTTTCAACATGAGGATGCCCTCGTAGTGGACAATTATCTGCCTGTTTACGACTATATTATGTCCTGCCATGGGAATCAGGAAGCTATCATTGAAGAAAAAGGAGACCGGTTCTTAAGATACCTAAAAGAGTTCATGAAGAAGAATAAAGTTTTCCGGATTCAGAAGCAGGCAGGTATATTTGTGTGTAAAAATAATGAATGATCTTGCCTTCTTAGAGAATACCATATAATTAACTTGAAAGTAATTTACTTTGAAGTTAATTACTTTCAAGTTAATAATTACTATAACATTGAATCATACCTGAAACTCCGCAACCGCATAAGCTCCGCCATTATCCTGATTGCCCAGCTGAAGATGACCGCCATGCTTTTCACAAAGTATTCTGCTGATATATAAACCCAGTCCAAAATGCTTGTTTTCAGAGTTGTTATTATCCTGGGCAAATTCCTTATTGTCCTGGGCAAAGGTCTTATTGTCCTGGGCAAAGGTCTTATTGTCCTGGGCAAAGACCTTATTGTCCTGGGCAAAGACCTTATTGTCCTGGGCATATGTCTCACTACCCTTGATATATGCCTGGGACATATTTTGAACATTTTCTGTGAAGCCGATTCCGTCATCACTTATTCGGATAGTCAGCGTATCCTCATGTATGAATAGCGTCAAACAGATTTTATATTTGGCAAATCTCGTGGCATTAGATAAAAGATTCTCCACCACCTCCATCACTAAATTACTGTCCGCATTGATAAATTCCGGCAGGAACCCGAATACCATTTCCCATTGCAGATGATTAGTCTTACACAATATTTCCCCTGTATTCCTGATTTGCTTCTCCAGCTTTGCCGCAGGTATCCCGATCGTCTGTAACTTGCGTTCTTCCAGTCCGGAGAGCTGTTTCACCATATCACAGAAGGTGTTCAAACGGTTAATTTGAATCATACTATCTTCTATAATCTCCATTATTTTATCCTGATCGATTTCACCAGTGGGAATAAACTCCTGCATCATTTCATGATATCCCTGCATCACGGCAAGAGGAGTCCGCATATCATGGGAAATAGCGGCATGCAGGGTTTTCTGCTCTTCCAGCGTATGCCACAAGGTCCTGAAATTTTGATAAAGCGCACCACGCATGGTTTCAAACGCCTTACACAAGTCACCCATCTCATCCTCTCTATCATAGACAATCGTAAAATCCAGTTCATTTTGGGCAATCTTACCAGAACCTTCTATCAAAATTTCCAGAGGTTTTTTCAGCTTATTACGGTAAAAAAGCAATACTGCAAAGGTGCTGTATAAAACAGAAAGAATCAGAACAGACCAGGTAGACAGGAAATCACATGTTTGGCTTATCCATAAATCGGTTTTTGTCATTTCCTGGTCTTGCACCCTATCCAGTGAAATTAAATAATCGACTTCCAGTTCACTGGAGATTCTTGCGAGTTCATCAACATCTCTATACTTCATCCACACTTTTTCCTGTATACGATTGACACTACGGCTGATTAAGTCACCTGACAGCAGCCCTGCAGTCAGGGCAATCACCATATATAATATAATAGTCTTTCTAATTGATAAATTTTTTATTTTCTCCATTTATACCCACATCCCCACACTGTAACAATCCACTCTTCCTCTGTATGTTTTTCCATTTTCTTACGGATCCGCCGAATCAGCTCGGTGATTACCCGGTCATCACCCTCGACCTCATATCCGCATACGCCCTCATAGATCCGTTCCCTGTCAAATACCTGCCCCGGATGCATGGAGAGAAATTCTATAATATCAAATTCCATCTTCGTAAGCTCCAGTGGATTGTTCTCCCATTCCACACTTCGATTCAGATAGTCAATACTTAATTTCCCATGAAACCGAACCGATGTTTTACGGGCATGCCGTTCCTCCCTGTTTAAATGCGCAGTCATTCTTGCGTCAAGCTCCTTTAAACTGAACGGCTTTATAATATAATCATCTCCGCCTGACAGCAAGCCGTTTATCCTGTCCTGCTCCTCTGATTTTGCCGTAAGAAACAATATAGGGCAGTGGGTCTTATCCCGTATCCGTTTGCACAATTCTATGCCATCCATTTTCGGCATATTGATATCCAGCAAAATAACATCAGGAATCATCCTTAACTTTTCCAATGCTTCCATACCATCTTCTGCAGTTTCGATCTGATAGCCTTTCAGTGTAAAGTAGCTTTTTAACATTTTCAATAATCCTCTGTCATCATCTACGATAAGAAGCTTATATTTCATTACGGTTCCTTCCTGATTACATGTACTTTTTTCATATCATACTACAAGAAGTACATACCGGCAAGAATAAAGCCGACAAGATTATTCCGTCAGTTATTTTTTTGTTGTCAATTTATTGTTTTTTACCTGCTATTATAAAAAAAAGGAGGTATAAATATATGAAATGCATTATTAAATATGAAATCAGATTCTATCTGAAGAATCCTATATTTTATATTGGCATCTTACTGGTATTTTTCGGGGTTTACCAAAATATGGCGCCTTATCTTGGCATCCGTTATTTTCAAAGCGGTGAAGAAATCTCAGTGTTAGAAAACATGGAGAGAGGTGACGGCGATATCATGCATGGCTTTATACCAACTACCAGAGAAGAACAGATGGAAATAGGATTTGCGAATATACAGAAAGACTTGCAGGAACAATTCGATATGTCTGCGGAAGAGGTTACTAAGATCATTGACTATTTGAAAAGCTCAGAATTTGGTATTGCGGAGATTGATTATTATCTGAAAGAAAATTGTTCTTTTTATAGTGGTGATTATTATTTCTGGAATGCGGAAAAAAAGCAGGTGTCAGCTGCAGAAGTCAATGGATATATGGAAAGCCGCATGGAAGAAGAGACTTACACCGGTTATTTTTCCAGAAAATATGTGGATTATCTCGGGGTATATATTTTATTTTTCGTCATTGTCCTGTTTGCCTTTCTGTTCTACAGAGACATGAAAAAGGATATTTATGAGCTTCTTCATACGAAGCCCATTAGTTCCTTTCAGTATATTACGGGAAAGGTAATCGGCGGTTTTGCGTCCGCCATGATTGTTGTAGTGATTCTTACTGTCCTGTTTGATATTTTGAGTGTAAGTCATGGAATAAAAGCAGGCTTTCCCACATCAGCTCTTGATATCTGGAAACCGGTCCTGTTATATGTGGTTCCCAATATATTCATGGTGTCCTGCTTCTATGCAGGGGTATCATTGGTATTTCAAAATCCGCTGCCGGCAGTTCCTGCTTTAATGCTTTATATGGTATATTCCAATATGGGCAGTGTAAATGAAGAAGGGAAGTTTGGCTATTATGGAAGGCTCTTTGCCATATTGGTGCGCTTTCCGGAATCTTTTTTCCAGTCAAAGCTTCCGGAGATGGCCCTGTTGAATCAAGTCTTTTTGATGATTCTTGCCGTTTTGCTGCTTGCCGTCAGTGTATTGATCTGGAAAAGGAGGCGTGTATGCTGAAAACAAATTGTATTATTGCACTTCCGTTGTATAAGGTAATTTATTCCGGCATTTTTGTTATACTCTTTTTTCTGATCCGCGGTTTGGCTTATACGGAAGAAATCGGTCCTGTTTTGGATTCTATGATGGCCTTATTGTCCATTATATTCTGTGCGGATACTTATTATCAGGAGACAAGGGGAAATTGTCTGGAGGTATTTGAATTATATGATGGAAAAATGAAGTGCCGGGTTATGGCGCAGCGTTTGATGCTTCAATATGGCTGTTTGCTGCTGTTAACAGCAGTTGGATATGGGTTATTTTATTTACGCGGCACGTGGCAGCATACCCAACAGTCCAATCTCAGATTGTTTGCAGATGCTATGTTTGCCTGCGGCATCAGTATCCTGTTTTTTGGTATGTGCACCTTTACTGTGATCAATCTGTGCCGAAATCTGTGGACAGGTATCGGCATATGCGTGGTCATCTGGACACTTATGACATCAACAATAGCCAAAAAACTGCCGGTCTGGTGTAATATATTTGCATATTGCCTGAACATACCGGATACGGAACAACTGTCCTATGACTGGGTAGGGGGAAAGTGTATGGCTCTCTTGCTAACTATTTTTATGGTATTGCTTAACAGAAAATTGATTCAGGAAAGGATTTGGGTGAAGTTATGGACAAAATAGATAAGATCTGTATGAAGGATGTGTCGGTAGTATTTAAGGGAAAAGTAAAAGCAGTTGATCATGTAAATTTACAAATTGAAACCGGAATCTTTGGGCTTTTGGGAGAAAATGGTGCAGGAAAAACTACATTGATGCGTGTGCTCACTACATTGCTGAAACCGTCAGAAGGAGAAGTTTTTCTGGGAGATATGAAGTATAGTGAAAAAAATTATGAAAGGGTACAGAAGAGAATCGGCTACCTGCCGCAGGAGCTTAGTTTATATCCGAATCTAACCCTGTGGGAATCACTGATGTACATGGGTGAGATGGCAGGGATACCCGGGAAAAAATGCCGTACAACGCTGGAATATTATCTGGAAAAAACATCTTTAATGGAACATTGCAGGAAGAAAAACCGCCAGTTATCCGGCGGAATGCGGCGCCGTGCAGGACTGGTTCAGGCACTGCTTCATGATCCGGAGGTGCTGATTGTGGATGAACCTACCACAGGGCTGGATCCGGAGGAGCGTATACGAATCAGAAATCTGCTGGTGGAATTTGGACAGAACCGTATCGTTTTGTTTTCCACCCACGTAATAGAGGATCTGTCAGCCACCTGCCGGGAGCTGGCGGTTATGAAAGGCGGCCGCATCATTTACACAGGAAGCATAAGAGCGCTGATGAAACAGGCCGAGGGTCATGTGTGGTCTGCCAATATCACAAATGAACAGATACTTGATAAGCTGCCAAAACACTGCCATATCGCTTCCAAGCAGCTGACAGAGACCGGAATCAAGGTTCGGCTGATCAGCCAGGATGCGCCTGCATTTTCCTGTATGGCAGAGGAAGTGACATTGGAGGATGCTTATATTTATGTGTCAAATGGGAATTGATCTTGTATTTCCCTAAGGAAAGTCATATAATTAACTTAAATGTAAACGCATTCGGGTTAAAGCAGATGTTATTACTCACAGCCAATAACACGAAGTCAAACGTACAGGCAGGAGATTTTTTATGGAAATGAAAAAGAAACATTCCGGAAAGAAAAGCGGATTTCGTTTTTGGCTGCTGATCTGGGGGCTGGGTATTGCCGGCCAGTTATGCTGGAACATGGAAAACCAATGGTTTAACACCTTTGTATACGCCAAAATAGCCAAGGATCCCACTATCATATCATGGATGTTGGCTATATCAGCTATTGCAACCACAGTATCCACCTTTCTGTTTGGTACAATAGCTGACCGTCGCGGCCGAAGGAAACCTTTTGTGGCATGGGGATATATTTTGTGGGGAATTTTTACCATTATATTCGGACTGACACAGTATCTTGCCGGAATATATATGGCAGCAGCCGGAGTTGGCGTAGTGGTATCGGATGCTGTTATGAGCTTTTTTGGTTCCATGGGTAATGACAGCGGATTTAATGCCTGGACAAACGATCATATGAACAAAAGCAACCGGGGGCAAATCGGCGCAGCCATGGCAACACAGCCGGTGCTTGGTACCATTGTGGGTACAGTGGCCGGGGGTATGCTTGTGGGAAGCGGAGATAATTATATGCGCCTGTTCCTGGTTATGGGCGGTGTGGTAATCCTGTTTGGTGTAATTGCCCTGATCTTCATGAAAGATGCTCCTGACCTGAAACCCAGCGTAAAAGGGACTTTCTGGCAGCAGTTTTTTAGTGTGTTTCACTTCAGGAAATATTTCAAAATGAAGGAATTGGTTTGGGTAAATCTGATATTTTCTGTCTTCTTTATCGCATTTAATGTGTACTTTTCGCATTTGGGCAATTATATAATTTACTACCTTGGGTTTAAAGCGGATATGATGGGTTTCATTGAGGGAATCGCACTTATTCTTGCTATGCTGTGTGTAATCCCCGCATCAGGTTTAATCAATAAAAACAAGTCGCCGTTATTGTGTATGGCAGCAACGGGAATTAACTTTATCGGCGTTCTGATACTCGGCCTGTTTGTGCGGCCGGAAAGTGTAAATACGGGAAGTATATGGAATCCTGTGCTTCTGGGTGGAGTATTTCTGGTTGGTGTTGGATATGTGTTGATTTTACAGACACTGACTGTCTGGTCGAAGCAGCTGTATCCGACAGACGCACGCGGACAGTTCGAAGGCATCCGGATCCTGTTCTTTGTAATGATTCCTATGGTGGTTGCTCCCCTTATCAGTAATCCTGTAATAAAGCGGAGCGGGGAATATGTGGACGAATATGGGTTTACGGCTTACCTGCCCACCCATACCCTGCTTCTGGCTGCCAGCGGTCTGGTGCTGCTTACCTTTATTCCGCTGCTGATGGCCCGGAAATATCATGATCGGCGGATAAAAGGAGATTAATTTTGGGAGATTAATTTGAGATTAATTTGATATTGCATAACCCTAAAAAAATATTG
>Ga0153941_1001319_pt1 | contig 9956 bp, 8 predicted proteins | sample TSNJ025MetaG_FD_104733 | JGI IMG/M metagenome (GOLD analysis project Ga0153941, IMG submission 104733) | Attine ant fungus gardens microbial communities from New Jersey, USA - TSNJ025 MetaG | ecosystem: Host-associated > Fungi > Mycelium > Unclassified | place: USA: New Jersey, Brendan T. Byrne...
ATCACCCACGACACATAAAACGAAGTATGTGCGGTGGGTGATTTATTTTTTTACATCCCTTGCAAAAGCATTCAGAAAGTTTTCTTACAACTTGAATATTATTAAATAGTCAAATGCGCCTTTTTCTGATAAACTTAGGATGATGTTTTTTTGAAAGGATGAGCCCCTATGACACCAAATCGCGAAGACTATTTAAAATTAATTTTTGAATTAGGTGGCGACGAAGTTAAAGTGAATAATAAACAAATTGTTTCTGGACTCGATGTTTCGGCAGCTTCGGTTAGTGAGATGATTTCAAAGTTAGTAAAAGAAGATTTGGTTGAGCATTCTCCTTATCAAGGGGTACAATTAACTGAAAAAGGCTTAAAAAAAGCGAGTACGTTAATTCGCAAACACCGAATCTGGGAAGTCTTTTTAGTAGAGCACTTAAATTACACTTGGAATGATGTGCACGAAGAGGCAGAAGTTTTAGAACATGTTACTTCACAGACGCTTGTGAACCGTTTAGCGGATTATTTAAATCATCCAGAATTTTGTCCACACGGTGGTGTTATTCCCGAAGATAATCAACCCATTCATGAGGAGAAACGCCAAACGTTAACAGACTACCCTGTTGGCACAAAAGTTCGGATTGCACGTGTCTTAGACGAAAAAGAATTACTGGATTATTTAGTTTCCATTGATTTAAATATTCAAGAAGAATATACGATTAAAGAAATTGCTGCATATGAAGGACCGATCACCATTTATAATGAAAACAAAGAATTATCCGTCAGCTTTAAAGCAGCAAACACAATTTTTGTTGAGCCGTTGATTAGAGAAAGTGAGGAAAACTAATGAATGAAAAAGTAGCATTATTTACTATTTTCGGGGGGACAGGTGATCTTGCCAAACGCAAATTGTATCCTTCCCTGTTCCGCTTATATAAAAAAGGATTATTAGCTGAGCGTTTTGCGGTGATTGGTACCGCACGTCGGGAATGGACAGACGAATACTATCGTGAAATCGTTCGTGAAACCATTCAAGACTTAAATCCCACGGCCGAAGAGGCGACTGAATTTTCTAGTCATTTCTATTACCAATCACATAATGTGAATGATACGGAACATTATAATACCTTAAAAGAATTATCTGATCTCCTAAATGAACAATACCACTTAGAAGGCAATCACGTTTACTATTTAGCTATGGCTCCTCAATTCTTTGGAACCATTGTTAATCATTTGAAATCACAACATATTATTTCGGAAGAAGGCTTTGATCGTCTAATTATCGAAAAGCCATTTGGTTCTGATTATGAATCTGCCTACGAATTAAATGAAGAAATTCGTGCTGCATTTCCTGAACAAGATATTTTCCGAATTGACCATTACTTAGGCAAAGAAATGATCCAAAATATTTCAGCCATTCGTTTTGCCAATAATATTTTTGAATCACAATGGAACAATCGTTACATTGATAATGTCCAAATCACCTTCGCTGAAAGCTTAGGTGTCGAGGATCGTGGCGGCTATTATGACCACAGTGGCGCACTAAAAGATATGGTTCAAAATCATATTTTACAAGTCGTTGCATTGCTTTCTATGGAGCCTCCTGTTGCCTTTTCTGAAAAAGAAATTCGGACTGAAAAAGTAAAAGCTTTACGTGCCATCCGCCTTTATTCTGAAGAAGAAGCCCTTCAAAATTTCGTGCGTGGCCAATACGGCGAAGGTCAGCTAGCTGATCAAACATTTGCAGCCTATCGTGATGAACCGAATGTGGCAGAAACTTCATCCACTGAAACTTTTGTTGCTGGTAAATTTTTAATTGATAATTTCCGTTGGTCTGGCGTCCCTTTCTATGTTCGCACAGGTAAACGATTAACTGAAAAAGGCACACGCATTAACATCGTCTTTAAACAAGTACCTATTAATGTCTTCAAAGATGATACGTGTGAAGAATGCGATAAAACCGATTTACCACCGAATGTTTTAACTATCTATATCCAACCAACTGAAGGATTTTCATTAACCTTAAATGGAAAAGAAATCGGTCAAGGGTTCAATACAACTCCAGTGAAACTTGATTTCCGTCAAAGTGCTGAAATGACTGAAAATAGTCCAGAAGCATACGAAAAACTTCTATTAGACTGCCTAAATGACGATAGTACAAACTTCTCTCATTGGGACGAAGTTGCCCAATCTTGGCGCATTGTTGACATTATTCGACATGCTTGGGATAAAACAGACGTTTCTTTCCCTAATTATGCCGCTGGCACAATGGGCCCGCAAGCTGCCTTCGACTTATTAGAAAAAGATGGCTTTACTTGGGAATGGCAACCAGATAACTGGTACCGTGACCGCGGTCAACTTGATCAATAAATAAGCCAAAAAAGATCCGCTAGTTAACGACTAGCGGATCTTTTTTCTTGTTTATTCGAATCCTTCAGCAACCGCTTCTGGATAGTTTTCTTCAACAATGTGTGCACAACGGCCACAAAGTGTTGGTAATTTTTCATCTGAGCCGACATCTTGACGAACGGAACGACAACGGTCACACGTTTCGCCTTCTGCTTTTTCAACTAAAATAGCCATGTCTTCAAATTGAACAGCTTCACTAGGTGCTACTTCTTTTGATACTTCAAAGTCGGAAACAATTAGTAATTGAGCAATATCTGCATCAACAGCTGTCATTAATTGACAAATTTGTTCATTTGGATAAACGGTCACTTTGGCTTCTAACGATTTACCGATTAATTTAGAATGACGAGCTTCTTCCAACGCTTTTAAGACATTGTCACGGAAATCCATAAAGGCTGCCCATGTATCCATCAATTCTTCTTCATTAGTAAACGTTTCGTAACCTGGGAATTCAGCTAATTGCACATACTCTTCTTCTTCTTGTAAGAAACTCCAAATTTCTTCCGCTGTATGTGGAATAATTGGTGTCAATAATTTTGTTAACGAAACCAATGTTTGATAGAAAACAGTCTGCATACAACGACGTTGATAATCATTTTCTGCTTCAATATAAACGACATCTTTCGCAAAGTCTAAATAGAAAGAAGATAGATCCACAGTTAAGAAGTTCATAACTGTCCGATAAATATGCATGAAATTATATTTTTCATAACCATTTTCACGGATTTCTTGAATGACTTGATTTAAACGAACCGTCATGTATTTATCTACAGAACGTAAATCAGCATAAGCTACAGTATGCTCAGCTGGATTAAAATCACTCGTATTCGCTAACAAGAAACGCATAGTATTACGGATTTTCCGGTACACTTCAGATACTTGGTTTAAGATATCCATTGAGACACGCACATCGGCTTCCGCGTCAACACTACTTACCCACAAGCGTAAGATATCTGCACCCATTTGATTGATAACTTTTTCAGGTAAGATAGTATTGCCTAACGATTTACTCATCTTACGGCCTTCGCCATCGAGAACCATCCCTTGAGAAATAATTGATTTATAAGGCGCTACTCCATTGATAGCGACACTTGTTGTAATACTTGAGTTAAACCAACCACGATATTGGTCAGAACCTTCTAAATACATATCTGCTGGGAAAGTTAACTCTTCTCTTTCTCGTAAAACTCCTTCATGTGAAGAACCTGAGTCAAACCAAACGTCCATGATATCTGTTTCTTTGGTAAACTCGCCATTTGGTGAACCTGGATGTGTAAAGCCTGCTGGTAGTAACTCTTTTGCTTCACGCATAAACCAGATATTTGATCCATGTTCTGCAAATAAATTCGCTACATGTTCAATTGTTTCTGGCGTAATGATGGCTTCCCCGTTTTCAGCATAGAAGATCGGTAATGGTACACCCCACGCTCTTTGGCGAGAGATTACCCAATCACCACGGTCACGAATCATATTATATAAACGTGTTTTTCCCCAAGGAATTAGCCAGTCAACTTTCTCAACTTCATCTAAAATATCTTGACGGAATTTAGAGATTGAAGCAAACCATTGTGGCGTTGCACGGTAGATAACTGGTTTTTTGGTACGCCAATCATGTGGATAACTATGCGTAAAGAAATCTAATTTTAATAACGCGCCTTTTTCTTCTAATAACTCAGTAATCATTGGATTCGCTTTGTCATAGAAAATTCCTTCAAAACCAGGTGCTTCATCTGTAAAGACCCCACGGCTGTCAACAGGAGAAATAACAGGTAAATCATATTTACGGCTAACGATATAGTCATCTTCACCATGCCCTGGTGCGGTATGAACTAAGCCAGTCCCAGCATCTAGCGTCACGTGGTCGCCTAGCATAACAAGTGATGTTCGATCATAGAATGGATGTTGAGCTGTCATACGATCTAATTTTTCACCAGAAAATTCTCGCAAGACTTCTACTTCTTCCCAACCAATCGCTTCTTTAACTGTTGCTAATAAATCTTTAGCAATTACAAATTTACGACCGTCTGCCTTCACTTCAACATACGTAAAATCAGGATTAACTGAAATACCTAAGTTGGCTGGTAATGTCCAAGGGGTTGTCGTCCAGATGACGAAGGCTGTCTCGTTATCTAAAAGACCTTTACCATCGGCCACATTAAAAGCTACGTAAATAGAAGGTGATTTTACATCTTTGTATTCAATTTCTGCTTCTGCTAAAGAAGATTCACTTGAAGGAGACCAATAAATTGGTTTTAAGCCTTTATAAATATAGCCTTTTTCTGCCATCTTACCAAAAACACGAATTTCTGCTGCTTCATACTCTGGATCTAACGTAATGTATGGATGTTCCCAATCGCCTGACACACCTAAACGTTTAAAATCGTTACGTTGTTTATCGACTTGTGATAAGGCATACTATTTACATTTTTCGCGATACTCAGCGACAGTCATTTCTTTACGTTTAACCCCTTTATTGGTTAACACTTGCTCAATTGGTAAACCATGAGTATCCCAACCAGGCACATAAGGAGAACGGAAACCAGACATTGATTTTGAACGAATAATAATATCTTTACTGATTTTATTCAAAGAATGTCCTAAATGAATATTTCCGTTTGCATACGGAGGGCCATCATGTAAAACAAAGGTTGGTTTTCCTTCGTTTAATTTTTGACGTTGTTCATATAAGCCTTTTTCTTCCCAATCTTTTTGCCATTCTGCTTCACGGTTTGGCAAGTTCCCACGCATTGGAAAAGCTGTTTTTCCTAATTGCAATGTTTCTTTCATTTTCATATGCATTTGCCTCGCTTTCATTTTATCGATTTAATTGTGTTAGTTCATACTAAAGATGAACGATAGCTGATAAAAGTAGATAAAAAAAGAGTACTCCATCCCAAGGGACGAAGTACTCGTGTTACCACCCAAATTCAAAGTAGAGTTGCCCCTACTTTCTCTGAAATTGATAACGGTAATTATCCGGCAATTCCTACTCAAGTGTTCAGAACTGCATCTAGGATAGAGGATCTGTTTAATGCCAGTGTCTGTCAAACTTTCACTATCATTGACTCGCTGCTAAGAATAAACATTAAACGTTCTGTTCTATCTATTTTGATTCTTCTTCAATTGTTTCTTCAGTGACTTCAATTACAGGCTTTTTTTCTACTACAGCATCTGTGTTCTCTTCAGAGTTTACAACAGTTTCATTTTCGTTGTCAAGGTCTTGTTCATCAAGAATTTCCTTAACTGCTGTATGTTTGTCTCCGACATAACTAGAAAAAGGCTTTAAAATCTCTTCCCACTCTTCACTCTTCACTTGCTCTAATTGAGTTTCAAGCATTAAGCTTAAGCGTTGATGGAAGACACGTGTTTTCTTCTTCAAGTCTTCTGTTTCCCCAGCTAATTGGCGAGCACGTTCAATTGCTTCTGCTAAGATTTGTGTTGATTTCGCTTCAGCATCTGCAATCATTGCATTTGATTTACGTTCAGCTTCTACCAAGGTTTCTTTGGCTTGGTTATCTGCCGAAGTGATAATCATTTCTGATTCTTTGTTGGCACTTGATTTCACTTTATCAGCGGTATCTTGTGCAACAATAATTGATTGGTTCAATGCATCTTTCAATTCATTGAAGTATTGTAATTTTTCTTCTGCGTGTTTTAATGATTTCTCAAGTTCACGATTTTTTTGTAATGCATCTTCATAATCACGTGTGACTTGATCTAAAAAGTCATCTACATCGTCTTGGTTATAGCCTCTCATTTTTGTTGAGAAGTCTTTGTTTTGAATATCTAATGGAGTTAATGCCATATTCCTTCACCTCTTTGGATTATTTTTGTAAAACCCCTTATGAACACATTCTCATACTAATCCTGAAATAGCAAATATCTTACTTTTTTTATTATACACAACTTCGTCTGAATGAACAGCCAAAATGGTTTTCTTAAACAAAAGTTCGAGATTATTTTCTCAATACCCCTAAGAGGACACGAAATTTTTCTTTCTTTGTTTTTCCTTCTAATTCTTGAATCTGAAGGCGCCCAAATCCCCGTATCGAAACAATATCTAATAAGTCTAAAGCAAAATCTGGTCGTGTCGTTTCTGTCCAATTGACTTTTACTTTACCAGATTCGATCAATTGTTTTGATCGCTGCCTTGAAATATTAAATACGGCGGAAATCACACTATCCAGCCGCAAAGAGCTCATAGTCGTTCGCTCTTCTTGCCAACCATCCTTCGGTATCAAAATTTGTGTATAATCCCGTTCTTCTAAGCGAACAGTAATTTTACCAATTTTGTCGACTTGGTTAACAACGAAGCCAGCTACTTCTTGTGCTATAAAAACCTGCCATTTATCACCATCGGAAATAATATCTCCAAAGGCTTCCCTACGAACCCCAACATTCATCAAGGTGCAAAAAATTTTCCCATGAGATAATGTCGCAAATTTAGATGGATAAATAATTTCAAATAATACAACACCAAAATCTGTCTCTTCTGGTATGTAATACGCTGGATAAATCAAGCAGCGTTTTCGTTCTGCTTGCTCATAACCACCATAAAAAGTAAACGATAAATCACTGTTTTGTCGAATCAACGTTTCCAAAATATACGCCTGTCTAGGATCAAGAAAGTCTGTCAAATAAGGCGCGTATTGCATCTCCACTTGCTCTAGCCAATCCCCGACAGTGTCAATAAAAGGATGTTCATCTTTGCGGAAATGTTGATACACATTTGCGTTCATAGATAAATCATCCTTTCTAAAAGTTATTAATAAACAATAGCTCGTAAAATGACTGCTAAGCCACCCGCTGCTAGGTTAAGGACAATAATCCCTACCATTACGTTAAATCCAACCATTCCAATCCTTAAATTCAAACGGTCAAACAAACTTAAGTATGGTTCACAAATTCTAGAGAGCAAACGCCCGAAAGCAGAATCATATGCTCCTGGAAACCATGAAAGTAGCGCGTAAATCACTAGTAATCCTGAATAGATTTGAACGCCTTTGTATAATAGAGTAATCAGTGTTGCGATAATAACACCTCCCTAAGGCTTAGAAATCAAAGAATTGTTTGTTGGCTAAAGATTGTGCTGTCGCACTATCAATTTCCATATTCGCTGGTGTGCATAAGAAGATTTCATTGCCAACGCGCTGAATATCTCCGTCTAAAGCATACACAGTACCAGTTAAGAAATCAACGATGCGTCGTGCTTGGTCTTCTTCTACTAATGTAAAATTAACTAGCACAGCTTCTTCAGCAAATAAATGTTTCGCAATGCTCATTGCTTCTGAATACACACGTGGTTCAATAATAGTAATTTTATGTGTTTTTGCATTGGCGGTGCTTTCTTGTGCTCGTCTTGTATTCGTAGTCGCTGATTGATTAGAACTACGCATAGAAACCACTTTTTTCTCTGTGTAAGCAGCTTGTTGTGTGTCTCTTTCTTGATGCGCTTCAGCAGAACGATAGCGTGCAGAAGGTTTTTCAACTACAGGCTCACTTTGTTGTGTATAAGCTGGCTGATTGTAACTTTCCTGTTGTTGAACAGGGCGTTGTGGTTTAGGCCGAGCTGCACGACGCGGTGGTTCATTAACTGCTTTGCGCTCTTCATATTCTTCGTAGTTATCATAATAATCATCTTCTTCGCCAGATAAGCCAAAAAAGCTCGATAACGCATCCTTGTTAAAAATTGACATAAATTCCTCTCCTTTACGCATCTCTGAATAACGCTGTTCCGATTCGTATAAAAGTTGCACCTTCTTCAACTGCGATTGGGAAATCGTTACTCATTCCCATGCTAAGTTCTGTACAAGGAGCAAAAGATAAATGTTTCTCATTTACGGTCATTTGCAGCTCTTTTAATTCTCTAAATGTTGCATGTAATACTTCTTCACTTGCCCCAAAAGGTGCCATAGTCATTAGACCGACGATTTGAATTTTGTCCAAATCAGCAAGTTCTTGAATGAAAGGTAAGACGTCTTCTTTACGAAAGCCGTGCTTGCTTTCTTCCCCAGTTATATTCACTTCAACAAAACAACGAATAACTTTCGTTGCTCTTTTTTGAATTTCTTTGGCTAGACTCAGACTATCTAATGCATGAAAATAATCTATCTCATTAATAATTAATTTTACCTTCCTACGTTGTAAATTACCAATTAAATGCCACTGAATATCATTAAATTTTTCCAATCCAGCTTTCTTTTCTAGTAACTTATCTACTCGGTTTTCAGCTAAATTCTGGACACCAAGCTGAACAAGCTCTGCTGCTTCCTCAATTCCTACTGATTTAGTGACGCCAATCATTGTCACATCAGCAACAGAGCGCTGTGAGCTTTTGCATGCTAGCTGAAGTTGATTATTAATATTTGTTAAGTTTTCAGCTATCATTTCTAATCGATGCTCCTTATCGTTTTCTGCGGAAAAATGGTGGCGTACTTAATTCGTCATCATTGTGATTTGGTTCTTCACGGTGGAATGTGTCAAATTCTTTTTTGTCTACTTGTTCTAATGAAGATTCATCAACTTTTGGACGTGTATTTTGTTCTCTGCGAATATCCCAATCGCCAAAAGCACTTGCTTCTTCTTGTGATTTTGGTTGATCCATTTCCACAGATTGAGTTGTTTGTTGCATTGGTTGAACCGCTTGTCTTGTTTGACGGTGCGGTTTTCTATCCTTTTTTGATTCATCAATACCTGTAGCGATTACTGTTACACGAATTTCGTCGCCTAAATCTTCGTTAATTGATGTACCTAGGATGATGTTCACATCACCTGAAGCAGCATTTGTAACGATATCTGAAGCATCTTGCGCTTCAAACAAGGTCATATCTAAGCCACCAGTAATGTTTAATAAGACTTGTTCCGCACCATCGATTGATGTTTCTAACAATGGTGAAGAAATAGCTTTTTTCGTTGCTTCAATTACACGTTCTTCGCCGCTCGCTACACCAATTCCCATTAAAGCTGTTCCTTGGTTTTCCATCACTGTTTTCACGTCAGCAAAGTCCAAGTTTACGTAACCTGGTGCAGTGATTAAATCTGAAATCCCTTGAACACCTTGACGTAATACATTATCAGCTTCTCTAAATGCTTCAAGCATTGGCGTTTTCTTGTCAACGACTTCTAATAAGCGGTTATTTGAGATAATTAATAGTGTATCAACGTTTTCTTTTAATAAGGCAATTCCTTCAGCGGCAAAACGACCACGTTTTGGACCTTCAAAACTAAATGGACGAGTTACTACACCAACTGTTAAAGCGCCTAATTCTTTAGCGATTTTTGCAACTACTGGCGCAGCACCTGTACCAGTTCCGCCACCCATACCAGCAGTAATGAAAATCATATCCGCGCCTTGTAATGATTCTGAAATCACTTGTTCACTTTCTTCTGCAGCTTTTTGGCCAACTTCAGGTTGTGAACCAGCACCTAAACCACGAGTGTATTTAGGGCCTAATTGAATCACTGTTTCTGCTTTTGAATGTTTTAATGCTTGAACGTCTGTATTGGCTGTGATAAATTCCACGCCTTTAACGTTTTCTTCGATCATACGGTTTACAG
>Ga0153941_1001324_pt1 | contig 9929 bp, 10 predicted proteins | sample TSNJ025MetaG_FD_104733 | JGI IMG/M metagenome (GOLD analysis project Ga0153941, IMG submission 104733) | Attine ant fungus gardens microbial communities from New Jersey, USA - TSNJ025 MetaG | ecosystem: Host-associated > Fungi > Mycelium > Unclassified | place: USA: New Jersey, Brendan T. Byrne...
AAGACGAGAAGTTTAACTAAGGTGTCAAAGGACGCCACCTAAGTTAAACTATGTCTCGTCTGGGAAGAATAGGAAAATGAAATCCATTGGAATTTCATTTTCCTATTCTTCCGGGTTTTCGTGGGGACTGTTTGTGCTGCCTGGGGCGGCATGTTTGGAAATATAACTGCGTGAGGTGATGATTTTGAATATAAGAGAACTGGGGGTCGCAGATTTAAGTCAGTTAATGAAACTGTATACCCAATTGCACGATAATGATATACTTGAAATAGATGATAAGCTTGAACGGTTGTGGAGTGATATCATATCAGATAATAACCATCATATTGTAGGCGGATTTATTAATAAGGAGATGATTGCTTCCTGTGTTATTGTAATCATACCTAATTTGACGCATAATCAGCGTCCCTATGCTCTTATTGAAAATGTTATTACCCATGGCGCATATAGAAACAAAGGATATGCAACAGCAGTACTAAATTTCGCGAGAGAAATAGCAATAAATCATTGCTGTTATAAAATCATGCTATTAACTGGCTCAAAGAAAGAAAGTACCTTGAACTTTTATGAAAAGGCAGGATATAATAGGCATGATAAAACTGCATTTATTCAGTGGTTGTAGCCATGTAGTGTAAGAAGAGGTATTAAATATTATTTTGTGCCTTGCGCGGAGAAGGAGGAAGGAATATTTTTTATGAACAGATTAATAACGGAATGTAATGAGTTTATCAAAGATTGCGGTTTTCCTTATGCTTTTTGCGGCGGACATGCACTTGAATTGTTTTTAAATAAAAAGCTTCGGCCTCACTCTGATATCGACATATCTGTTTTTGATGAAAACAGGAAAAGTGTAGTGGAATTTATGATGAACAAAGGCTGGGGGATTTATGCACATTCATCATATGCCAATTGCCTGGAACTTATAACACAACCTGATGATGACAAAGTCTTAAGCCGTCATTGTGTCTGGGCGGTTAAGCCTGGCTGTTCTTTGCTGAAATTAACACCCTGGAGCGGCAATATAAATACCTTTGAATATGAAATCGTAAATAAGGAGCAAATCAATTTTGACTTTATTGAGATTATCTTTAATAGTAAAGAAGGTGCTGATTTTATTTGCGATAAAGATAAAAACATAACAAGGAAGATGGATAAGGCAATACTATATAATAACGATATACCGTATTTATCACCGGAGTTGATGTTGTTCATTATTTCTAATCCAGCATACATGAAATCCGATTACCACAAAGATAAGAACTGCATTGATTTTAATTCGACTGCTCCTGAACTGCCGGATGAAAATAGAGAGTGGCTTATAAAAGCACTTGAAATTGCATATCCGGGTGGGCACGAACGAATTGGAGCATTAAAGGGGTATGTGTGAAGAAGGGATAACTTTACAATCCCTGATTTATATGCTGTTTGTGGCGGCAGATGGGAGACGCATGAAATATTACGAAAGCCTTGTATTTGGGGAATGGTGTAAACGTGTTTATGGCTGTGATATGAAGCAGCAGGGAGTGCTGACGGTATATGAAATGGAAATGTTATTCCGTGAGGTCGAACTGCCCCTGCATTCTGCCATTTTGGATGTAGGCTGCGGAGCAGGTTATATAACGCAGGCTATTGCCGGACATTATAAATCCAATGTTACAGGTATTGATATTGACAATGGCGTAATAGAATACGCAAAAGCAGCCTTTGGTGGAAACCCGGCATTAAGTTTTCTTGCTGCAGATGTGAATGAAATAACATATGCCCCGGATACTTTCGATATGATATGTTTTATTGACACGCTCTATCTTGCAGTTTCAATTGAAAGGCTTCGTCTGATACTTGACAAATATTTCAATATGCTGAAGCCTGGCGGGAAGCTGGTTGTGTTCTGGACGAATCAGCCGAATAAGCGATATAACATATTTGATATGATATCACCATCGGCAGATAATACACAAGTGGGTATATGGGCAGCTGAACATAATGTGCCATATCAATCCTTTGATTTAACAGAGGCTAACAGGTTGTTTTGGAGCAGAGCGTTACAGGAGTGCAAAGCATTAGAATGTGGATTGAAAAATGAGGTTCCTGATTATTATAAAACTCTCTTTGACGAATGCACGCATTTTGCAGGATTATGTGAAAAAGGCGATGATGGAGGTATATTTCGCTGGCTTTATGTTTTATCCGATAGGAGAGATGTATGATAACAATTTTTGATTGGTTTGGATATGAGGTTCCATATAGAGAGCGTTATCAGCTGATTAAGGAAGTGGGATTTGATGGAGTCTTACTCTATTGGAGCAATGAATTTGGCAATATGGATTATAAACATAACCCTGAACTTGCGCGGTACGAGGGGTTGTTTGTTGAAAATATTCATACATCCTTTGATAATATTAATGATTTATGGTTAGATAACCTGAACGGCAATGAAATTACCGATTATCTATTGCAATGTGTTGACGATTGCCATGAACATGAGATAGCCACCATGATTGTACACCTAACAAGCGGGGACAATCCGCCCAATGCAAACGTACTATGTATTAACAGAATAAAAAAAATTGTAGAGAGAGCTGAACGTCAATGTGTTAATGTCGCTCTTGAAAACATGAGAAAGCCTGAATATCTTGGATATGTGTTTGACCATATCAATTCAGGCAGACTGGGTTTTTGTTTTGATAGCGGTCATCAAAACTGCTATTCAAAGAATACTGATTTATTATCATTGTATGGAGATAAGCTAATGGCGTTGCATCTTCATGATAATGATAAAAATAGCGACCAACACCGAATGCCGTTTGACGGCAATATTAACTGGAATACTGTGATGAAAAAGCTTACGGATATTCATTATAATGGTCCCACTGCGCTTGAAATTGAAAATATGGGATATGAGCATGTAAAGAATCCAGGAGAGTTTCTTGCAATTGCTTTTGAGAGAGCAAAGAGATTAGGGGATCTAAGATAATTAATGCTGCGTAATGCAGGAACTGTTGCCCCTATTGTTAAACAGGGTTGTTGATGGAAAGGTGGTATAACAATGCAATTCAAGTTGTATACAGATGTTCATAAATTTTATAATGATACTTATGATGTGTTAATGCGTCATGAGGCGCAGAATATGATTCCTCTTGGCAATATCATTATCGGAAATGAAGGGAAAGACAAAACGGAATGGCGTGACCCCGCCAATTGGTTTATGGCAGCTATATCAGATGCAGACAGTATACAGCTTACCGCCATAATGACACCACCGCACGATATCACACTTTATGCAACGGACAACATAATAAACCCGGAAGCTGTAAATTGTTTGATAGATGGGCTGAAAGACCGTGAACTTCCCGGTGTAACAACCGAAAAGACCTTGGCGGAGTATTTTGCCAAGGAATATACTTCCCGCAGGGGAATTACCTTTACCACGACCATGAACCAGCGCATATACGAGCTTACAGCAGTAAACCCTGATGTTCAAAGATTTGGCAGCCTTCGTTTACTGGAAGAAAAAGACATGTATTTTTTCCCATACTGGGTTGAAGCGTTTCATGCGGCAAAAAGTTATGGGAATACAGAAATGTCAATCCCTCAGGACGCAGAATTATACCGTTACCGCTTATCGGCGAAAAAGCTCTATGTATTAGAAGACAATGGAATACCCGTCTCTATGGCTGGATATACAAGGGAGATGCAGACAGCCATCGGTGTGGCATTTGTTTATACGCCGCCATATTATCGCGAAAAGGGTTACGCCACCTCATGCGTGGCGCAAATCAGCCAGATTGCATTAGAGAAGGGATTTACAAAGTGTGTATTATATACAGACCTGGCAAACCCAACATCGAACAGTATCTACCAAAAGATAGGATATGTGCCCGTTTGTGACTCGCTAATGTTGAAATTTTGAAGCGGAGGTATTATTATGTCAATATATGAACTTATTTGTGATACAAATTGGAAAATGATTAAGGGTGAAAATTTCTCTGATTTGGCGAAACAGGAAATAACCAAAACCCTTTTATCTGCTGTCAGCAGCAAGGAGACAGTCAGGCGGTTTCATCGAGGAGTAAAAGCCCCTGAGGATGGCAGGATTCTCTATCCTTTGTTTTATATTCCGCCATACAATGAGGGTAAAAAACTCAGATTAATAACAGGTCAGCTTCCCAAGACGCATATACTTGCAGCAAATCATTATGAACTTGAAATATTGCGTATTCTTGTCTTGTGGGACAAGGATAATCCAAAAGTACAGTTTATGCTGGACGAAACATTAAAAAGGCTTAACACAACATGCTTTGCACATTTTTGTGCCACTGGTGAATGTGTTGGTGCCGGAGTCACTGTTTTAAGGTTGTTATCCGCTTTTAGTCCACAGAATGATAAATGGATTAACGAGATATTAACCCCTATGATAGCACAATATAACAGTGGTCACAAAGGAATGGCAGCGACAAATAACAACGTTCCAGTATTTTATCTGTATTCTGCATTGCCGGATCTGGCAAATGAAGCTTGCTATAAGCTGATAGAAGAAAGAAGAGACTGGATCATACACATGCTTACCAGAGGGGGGCTTACAGGCCCGGCGGTCCAAGACACTTATAATGTCACAAGGTTATATGTATTGCGAAATGTGTTAGCCATGTTACCCCAATATGAATATATGAAAAACAGGGAAGTTTATATTTCGGATAAAGATAATCGTTGTTACTGCGATGTATAATCTAAGCAAGTGTAGAACACGGATGCAAAATCTTATATACAGGAGGTTAAAATGTTTGGAAATATTTGTATGCAATATTATCTTGATGAGGATACCTATAATAAATTGTCTGAAAAGTTTGGTTTAACAAAAAGTAATCAAAAAAAGCGATTCAGTAATAATCCTATTATTGAAATTTCTTTACTTGACATTGTTTATGAATCTTTTGGACATACACATTTTTTCTGGGTTACTGTAGATGTAAACCTTTTATATGGTATGGAAAAGGGTTCTTTCATTCCCATGGACAAGGTTGACTGCGACAGTTTTAGTAAACTGCTTACACAAGCGTATAAAAAGACCTTTGGAGATGAAATTGAAAACGGGATACGAAAAAGAGAATATCATTACTGTACATATGTGGAGTATATGGCTTTTGTCAAAACTGAAGATGCCAATGCACTAATGTACAAATTAGAACAAGGGAATTTTTCTGACGAACAGCTTGCTATAAATTGTTTTGATTCCTATAGATTAAAAAATGCTTATATTACCTTTACCGTAAATAAATTAGATAAAGAAGTAATCAGATTATGCGCAAAGATTCCAGGAACAGCATTAAAGCGAATTTTTAAGGTTAATAGTGATCTTGTGGAAGGGCATATACCTCATACTACAATTGATAAGGTATTGGATAAAGAAAAAGCAGCAGAGATATTATACAGGCAGGTTGTTAAATATACAAAATCTGATGTACCCCACGAACTGTCACAGAAAATTATTTATGCTGCTTTATAAAGAGGCGCAGGGGATTCGGCTAAGGTACTTTTTTAAGTGTGGTAATTATGGGAAAAATAGTGTATGCTAAGGCGTGGGTGTCATTTGCAGAGAGTACGGATGATGAAGAATGGCAGCCCAGACAGATATATCAATCAAAACATGCAGCACAGGCGGGAGTGGAAATGAAAAAGGAGTATGAAAATGGACCGGTAAGACAAGAACATGATTCTATTGGGATGAAGGAAGTTCCTTTGGATGCTTACTATGGTCTGCAGACTTTCCGGGCAGCGGAAAACTTTTATATTACCGGATTGAATATGCATCCGGAGCTGATTAACAGTGTTGCCCAGATCAAAAAGGCGGCAGCGGTAACTAATTTTGAGGTGGGCCGCCTGGACAAAAAACGTGCGGATGCGATTGTCCGTGCATGTGATGAGATCATCTCAGGTAAACTTCATGACCAGTTTATTGTAGACCCAATCCAGGGCGGAGCGGGAACCTCTCTGAACATGAATGCGAATGAGGTGATTGCCAACCGTGCTATTGAACTGTTGGGAGGGAAAAAGGGTGATTATGAAATGGTGAATCCCAATGACCATGTAAACTATGGGCAATCCACCAATGATGTATTTCCTTCCTGCGGCCGATTGACAGCCCTGAAATTATTGATTAAGGCAAAAAGTCAGCTGGAACGCCTTTACCAGGCGTTATCAGAAAAAGCAGATGAATTTGACCCGGTGATAAAAATGGGGCGAACCCAGCTTCAGGATGCGGTACCCATTCGGCTGGGCCAGGAATTCCGCGCTTACAGCCATGCAATTCGCAGAGACATCTTAAGATTTGAACATGCCAAGCAGGAAATGGGCTCCCTGAACCTGGGGGGAACCGCCATTGGAACCGGCTTGAACGCTGATGTCAAGTACCTGCAGAAAGTGGTGAATAATATAGCCCTGGTATCCGGACTTGACCTGATACAGGCCTACGATCTGATAGACGCCACACAAAATCTGGACGGTTATGCTTTTGTATCAGGAACGGTTAAGACATGTGCCATTAACCTGTCAAAAATGGCCAATGACCTGCGCCTGATGTCATCCGGTCCCAGAACCGGTCTGGGGGAAATCAACCTGCCTCCGAAACAGAATGGCTCATCCATAATGCCGGGTAAAGTAAATCCGGTAATTCCGGAAGTAGTGAACCAGGTGGCATTCAACATTATCGGCAACGACATGACCATTGCCATGGCAACCGAAGCCGGACAGCTGGAGCTCAACGCATTTGAACCAATCATATTTTACAACCTGTTTCAATCCATAGAGACCCTGACCTTTGCCGTCAACACGCTGGTGGACAACTGTATCACCGGGATTACGGCAAATGTGGAGCACTGCCGCAAAATGGTGGAGAACAGCGTGGGAATCATCACCGCCATCTGTCCCCATGTGGGATATGATAAAGCGGCTGTTCTGGCAAAAGAAGCCATACAAACAGGTGCTTCCGTCAGAGAACTGATCTTAAGGGAAAAGCTGTTATCAGAAGAAGAACTGGATAGAATCATGGATCCTTATTCCATGACAGAGCCTGGTATTTCCGGCGGGATGTATTAGGTTATATAATAATTAAGTAAGCGCTGCGGCGCAGATGGGAGACATAATGAACTATTTTGAAGAAGCGTTGGATAGACATAGTAAGACAAAAGGTAAAATCAGTGTGGAATGCAGGATGCCGCTTGAAAATGCAGAAGATCTGAGCGTGGCTTATACCCCCGGGGTGGCACAGCCCTGCCGGGAAATTCACAAGGACAGAGATAAGGTTTATGAATATACATCCAAGGGCAATATGGTAGCGGTGGTATCAGATGGAACCGCTGTACTGGGCCTGGGAAATATCGGAGCACGGGCTGCCATACCGGTTATGGAAGGAAAAGCAGTACTGTTTAAAAAATTCGGCGGAGTGGATGCCGTACCGATTTGTCTGAATACAACAGATACGGAGGAGCTGATCCGTACTGTCAAGCTGCTGGAGCCTTGCTTCGGCGGAATCAACCTGGAAGACATCTCAGCACCACGGTGCTTTGAGATTGAGAGACGTCTGGAAGAAGAAATGGAAATTCCGGTTTTTCATGATGACCAGCATGGAACGGCCATCGTAGTGACAGCAGCCCTGATCAACGCCATGAAATTAACCAACCGCAAGATGGATGAGATCAATGTTGTTCTCAACGGTCCCGGAGCAGCCGGCACAGCCATTATCCACATGCTGCTGGAAGCCGGTGTGAAACACATCATAGCATGCAACAGAAAAGGAATCCTCCATCAGGATGCGGCTGGAGAACTGCCAATCCATCAGCAGGAGCTTATAAAAGTAACCAACAAAGAGGGCCGTAAAGGAACACTGAAGGACGCCCTGGCGGGAGCGGATGTGTTTATTGGTGTTTCAGGCGCCAATATACTGACCCAAGAAATGATCAAAACTATGAATCCGGATCCAATCGTATTCGCTATGGCCAATCCGGATCCTGAGATCTCCTATACGGAAGCCATGGAAGCAGGCGTTAAAATCATAGGAACAGGAAGATCTGATTATCCCAATCAGATTAATAATGTGCTGGCATTCCCGGGGGTATTCAAAGGTGCCTTACAGGTACGTGCCCCAAAAATAACCAGCAGCATGAAAGTAGCTGCTGCTTATGCCATTGCAGAATTGATACCGGAATCAGAACTCAGAGAGGACTATATTATCCCTTCCCCCTTCCATCCTGGAATTGCGGCACACGTAGCAGAGAGAGTAGCTGCGGCAGCAGTTGATGCATCAGAATAAATACACAATAATATAAATACACAATAATATAAATACCTTGCAGCAATAAAATACTCCCTTCCGGATGACAGGATATTTCACCTGTCTGGAAGGGAGCATTTATATTTGGCAGGCAGCAGCTGAGCATGCGGCCCTATATACCGGAATTACAGTGTATCAAGTAATTCATTCAAGGCGTTTTCCACTGGTGTACCCTGATCGGCACCAAGCAGAATATATGCACTTTCTTCATTTACTACCATATATACAATCATTGACTGTCCGTCTGCAGTAGCTTCAAATGCAAATACATTTCTGCCATTAATGTCTTTAAAACCACTATTTCCCAATTTTACCTCTTCTACACCTTCTGTCATAGAAGTAATCAATGACTCAAATAATGCATTAAAAGTTACTGAAAAGAGGTCACTCTTACTTTCAAACAGGTCTATTAATGAATCATCAACCATTTCGTTATAAGGCATGACCATTACCAAAGAACCGTCTTCGGCAGAATATATGGTAGCGCCGTCTTGTTCAGTTGTGTTCGGAAAATCTGCCAGTCCATTAACAGTAATGTCAGCATTTTCATCGGAAGTTTCTGCATTGGTTTCTTCCTCTGCTGTTTCTTCTGTTCCCGTTTCTACTGTTTCCTCAGAAGCATCTGTTTCTTCTGTTGCAGTAAAAGCTTCATTACTGTCTGATGCAGAAGAATCCTTATCGCCGCCGCATGCAGTAATAGATAAGGTAAGTACGGTTGCCAGTAACATTGCTAAGATTTTTTTCTTCATAATTTTTTCTCCTCTTGATTATGATTTTTGTGATAATATGTTAGTATTCACAATTATTGCTGTTTCTAAACTGTGGATGGTTACAATATGATCACACTCCATATTTTAGCTTATGAAAAGAAATAAGTCATTCATTAACATTCATAATTATATGTTTTGATAAAAGGAAATCTCGTTTAGAATGTCAATTGTAAAAAAATTCCTTCTGGAATATGACTGGCATTTTAAACGAAATTTGGGAGGTGAGGAAATGTTTTTACTTGAGGCAGGGTGAGAAGGTTGAAAAAGTGCATTTCAACCTTTTGATTTGAACGCGCGCATTGCAAACAAGTTCGCTTTAAGCGCGCATGGGGTATAAAAATGATTGAATTATACCGGGATCCTACTCTAAAATGCTTGAATTATGCGATATATTGGCCACTTAGCAGAAAAAAGGTAATACATTCCATATTATTTTTGGATAAAGTTTTTGACAAGAATCAGGTATGTCTTTATAATAGATGATAAATGTTGTAAAACTGTTACTTAAGGTACTGTTTTGCAAATGTATGGAAAGAAGAAGCAGGGAAATCGACATGAAATCAGCAAAACAGTACAATGCTGACAGCAGAGTTACGATTCATAGCATGTTATTGGTCACGGAGTGAACAGGTAACATAGAGTAATATCATGTAAGGTTGAACTGTGACGCAGCAAAATGAGAATGGTAAAAACCGAATCATACAATTAGAAGAGTTGCAGCAGCGACGGAATAGAGGTTATGATGGAAAGAGAAATGATTGTGGTCATGGACTTCGGCGGTCAGTATAATCAGCTGATTGCCCGGAGAATCAGAGAGTGTAATGTTTATTGTG
>Ga0153941_1001326_pt1 | contig 9914 bp, 16 predicted proteins | sample TSNJ025MetaG_FD_104733 | JGI IMG/M metagenome (GOLD analysis project Ga0153941, IMG submission 104733) | Attine ant fungus gardens microbial communities from New Jersey, USA - TSNJ025 MetaG | ecosystem: Host-associated > Fungi > Mycelium > Unclassified | place: USA: New Jersey, Brendan T. Byrne...
CGCCGCCTTCCGCACACCGGCGGAGGAGGAAAAACATAAGGCCCGCTTGTTGGCCAGAAAACAAAAACAGTGCGAGGGGTATGGCGATGCTTGTTAAACGAGAAATCGTCGAGCGGCTGCGCAAACAGTATCCCGCCGGCACAAGAGTGGAGCTTGTCCGGATGAATGATGAACAGGCACCGCCCGTCGGCACTCACGGAACAGTGACTGGTGTGGACGATCTTGGCAGCATTATGGTTTCCTGGGACAACAGCGGCAGTCTGAGCGTTGTCTATGGCGAGGATTTGTGCAGAAAGATAAACTAAAATAACCTACGGAGAAACAGCCCTTGCGGGGGCTGTTTCTGGTACAATCATACACAAGGCTTCTGCGGGAAGTCTTTTTTTCATGCCATGAAAGCCGATGTGAGGAGGTGAGGGGCTATGGCGCAGAGAGGAAGAAAACCAAAACCGACTGCTCTTAAGGAACTGGAAGGCAATCCGGGCAGGCGGTCACTCAACAAAAATGAACCCAAGCCGGACCCAAAAGCCCCACGCTGCCCTTCCTGGCTGGAAGATGAAGCGAAGAAAGAATGGAAGCGTACGGGCAAGATTTTAGAACAGATGGGACTGCTGACGGAAATGGATATGGCGGCTTTCGCCGGATATTGCCAGGCGTATGCCCGCTGGAAAGAAGCCGAAGAATTTATCACTCAGCACGGCACGATGCTCCGTACTCCCAACGGCTATCTGCAGCAGGTGCCGCAGGTGTCCATCGCCCAGACAAACCTAAAGATCATGCTGAAATTCTGCGAACAGTTCGGTCTGACGCCTTCGTCCAGAAGCCGGATGGTTGCCGACGCGGGTCATCAGGATGCTGCCGACCCAATGGAACTGGTTTTGCTAAACGGGGGCAGGAAAGGTGTATGATCGGGAAAAGGCACAACACGCCGTTAATTTTATCAACTGCTTAAAACACACTAAAGGCCAGTGGCGCGGTGTACCGTTTGATCTCTTGCCCTGGCAGGATAAAATCACTCGGGATATTTTCGGAACGGTGAAAGTAAACGGCTATCGGCAATATAATACAGCCTATATTGAAATTCCTAAGAAGAATGGAAAGAGCGAGCTTGCCGCCGCAGTGGCGCTCTATATGACCTGCGGCGACAATGAGTGGGGAGCAGAGGTATATGGCTGTGCCTCTGACCGGCAGCAAGCTTCCATCGTATTTGATGTTGCGGTTGATATGGTAGAACAGTGCTCGGCGCTTAAAAAGAGGATCAAGCCGATCATGTCGGTCAAACGGCTGGTGTATCGGCCAACTAATAGCTTTTATCAAGTGTTGTCGGCAGAAGCCTATACCAAACATGGTCTTAACGTACATGCCGTAGTATTTGATGAACTGCATGCCCAGCCGAATAGAAACTTATATGACGTGATGACCAAAGGTTCGGGCGATGCCAGGACGCAGCCCTTGTTTTTTCTTATTACTACCGCCGGCAATGACCGCAATTCCATTTGTTATGAGGTTCACCAAAAAGCGGTCGATATACTGGCTGGCAGAAAAATTGACCCCACCTTCTATTCTGTCATCTACGGCATGGGAGATGATGATGACTGGGCAGATGAAGCTAACTGGTATAAGGCCAACCCCTCGCTCGGCCATACCATTGACATAGAAAAAGTTAGAGCCGCCTTTCAGAGTGCCAAGGAAAATTTAGCTGAAGAAAACCTATTTAGACAGTTGCGGCTTAACCAGTGGGTCAAGCAATCTGTCCGCTGGATGCAGATGGATCGCTGGGATGAATGTGCTTTTCCGATTGAACTGGAAGAATTGCGCGGCAGAGTGTGCTATGGGGGTCTTGATTTATCAAGCACCACTGATATTACTGCCTTCGTGCTGGTGTTTCCACCGCGTGACGAAACCGAAAGATTTATTGTACTGCCCTACTTTTGGATTCCTGAAGACAACCTGGCGACGCGCGTCAGGCGCGACCATGTCCCCTACGACATTTGGCGGCAGCAGGGCTATATCAAAACCACCGAAGGCAATGTCGTGCATTATGGTTTTATCGAAGCATTTATTGAAGAACTAAACACAAAGTACAACATCAAAGAAATTGCCTTTGACCGCTGGGGAGCAGTACAAATGGTGCAGAACCTCGAAGGCATGGGATTTACCGTAGTGCCATTCGGACAAGGGTATAAGGACATGTCGCCTGCGTCCAAGGAACTCATGAAACTGACGTTGGAGAAGAAAATAGCCCATGGTGGTAACCCTGTGCTTCGCTGGATGATGGACAACATCTACGTGAAAACCGATCCGGCCGGAAATATTAAGCCCGACAAAGAAAAAAGCACCGAGCGCATTGACGGCGCTGTGGCGCTGATTATGGCGCTCGACCGGGCCATACGGAATGAGAATAAGGCCAGTGTGTACGATGAGCGGGGAATATTGGTACTATAGTTTTTAACAAATAAAAATTGATTTTGTGGAATAATTATGGTATGATAAGGCCATAAAAAGGAGATGAATATTATGCCGCAGATCATTCCAATTAAAGATTTAAAAAACACAAGTGACATTTCTCAAATGTGCCAAGAATCTAAAGAACCGATTTTTGTAACAAAAAATGGTTATGGTGATATGGTCATTATGAGCATGAAGGTGTATGAGGAAACAATGTTTATGTCTGATGTATATAGAAAGCTGAGTGCAGCTGAAAAACAGCTGATGGACGGAAAAGTGCTTGATGCTGATGCTTCTTTAAAAGCTATAAGAGAGAAATATAATGTATAAACTGATTCTTTCCGAACTCGCGCATCAAGACTTAGACGATATCGTTTTTCACATTGCTGTAAAGTTGGTAAATCCAACAGCAGCTAAGAATTTCATTGATGAACTGGATAAATGTTATAGTTACCTAAAAGACAATCCAATGATGTACGAGAAGTGTCGGGATGAGCGCTTAGAAGAAGAAGGTTATCGCAAGGCAGTGATTAAAAATTATACGCTTGTATATAAAATTAACGAAGATGCCAAAACGGTTAACGTTGTACGCTTTTTCTACGGCGCGCGGGACTATGTGAAGTTAATATAATGATTATAAACTAAAGGCATCTGTTTTGGGCAGGTGCTTTTTTATGTACACTTTTAGGAGGCGACCAGTGAAAATGCCGTTTCTATCAAGACTCTTTCGAACGAGAGCCAGTCCCCAAAATAGCCTGTGGGGAAGCGCCTACAGCTTCTTCTTTAGCCCAAGCTCCAGCGGCAAGACAGTCAATGAGCGGACAGCATTGCAAACGACAGCTGTTTATGCCTGCGTAAGAATCCTAGCCGAAACGATAGCCTCCTTGCCGCTGCACACCTACCGCCATACAGCGGGAGGCAAAGAAAAAGCGGCGGACCATCCGTTGTATTACCTCCTGCAAACCGAACCAAACCCTGAGATGACCTCATTTGTGTTTCGCGAAACACTGATGGGTCATCTTTTACTTTGGGGCAACGCCTATGCTCAGATTATCCGCGACGGGCGGGGAAAGGTCATCGCCCTGTATCCCTTATTGCCCAACAAAATGACAGTCAGGCGAAGTGACCGGGGGCAGCTCTACTACCAATATGAAAAAGATGCTCAAACCCATTTGCTCCACAGTCATGAAGTGCTGCACATTCCAGGCCTTGGTTTCGACGGACTTATCGGCTACTCTCCCATCGCTATGGCCAAAAATGCCATCGGCATGGCCTTAGCCACTGAAGAATACGGGGCCAAATTTTTTGCCAACGGTGCCAGCCCCGGCGGTGTGCTGGAACATCCCGGCGTGGTTAAAGACCCGGCCCGAGTGAGGGAAAGCTGGAACGCCGTCTATCAGGGTAGCGGCAATGCCCACCGGGTGGCGGTGCTAGAGGAAGGGATGAAATTTCAAAGCATCGGCATCCCGCCGGAGCAGGCGCAGTTTTTAGAAACGCGCAAATTCCAGATCAACGAGATTGCCCGTATCTTCCGCATTCCGCCCCACATGATCGGCGATCTGGAGAAATCAAGCTTCTCCAACATCGAGCAGCAGTCGTTGGAATTTGTCATGTACACCCTGGACCCGTGGGTAGTGCGCTGGGAACAAGCCATCCAGCGGGCTTTGTTCAGTGAAAGCGAAAAGCGGCAGTATTTCGTAAAATTCAACGTCGACGGGCTGCTCCGCGGCGACTACCAGAGCCGGATGAACGGCTACGCCGTTGGCCGGCAAAACGGCTGGTTATCAAGCAATGACATCCGCGAGCTGGAAAATCTCAACCGGATACCAGCCGAGCTGGGTGGCGACTTGTATCTGATCAACGGCAACATGACCAAGCTTGCCGATGCAGGAGCATTTGCCAGGAGCAACACACATGAAACGGAGGGAAGCCAATGAGGAAATTTTGGAACTGGGTAAAAAACGAAGCAGGACGGACGCTCTACTTTGACGGCTACATCGCCCAGGACAGCTGGTTTGACGATGATATCACCCCGAAAAAATTCAAGGCCGAGCTTACGGCAGCAACCGGCGATATCGCTGTTTGGCTCAATTCCCCGGGCGGCGATGTCTTTGCCGCCAGCCAGATCTACACCATGCTCAAGGAGTATGAGGGCAAGGTTACAGTCAAGATTGACGGTATCGCCGCCAGCGCGGCATCGGTGATCGCTATGGCCGGCGATGAAATTGTGATGTCGCCGGTAGCAATGCTGATGATCCATAATCCGGCCACGGTAGTCTTTGGCGAAGCGGCTGATCTTGCGAGCGGCATCAAGCTGCTAAGCGAGGTCAAGGAAAGCATCATCAACGCCTACGAACAGCGGACCGGCCTGCCGCGCGGCAAAATCTCCAATATGATGGACGCGGAAACCTGGTTCAGTGCGCAAAAAGCGGTGGAACTGGGCTTTGCCGATAAAATCCTTTATGCGCCTGAAGCATCACAGGATGTAGCAGAAGGGTTTATGTTTGACCGCGTAACCGTCACCAACGCTTTATTACGGAAGCTTCCCAGGGATAAAGAGAAGCCGCCGACTGTCTTGGCAGGGACACCGCATAAAGAACTGCTGACAAGACTCGAACTCTTGAAATAACAAAACAGGAGGAAATCACTATGAATAAAATACTCGAACTGCGCGAAAAGCGCGCCAAGCTTTGGGACAGCACCAAAGCTTTTTTAGATTCCCGGCGTAATGAAAATGGCCTATTGTCTGCGGAAGACACAGCCGCCTATGAAAAAATGGAAGCCGATGTGGTGAGCCTGGGAAAAGAAATCGACCGCCTGGAGCGCCAAGCGGTTCTCGATCTTGAACTGTCTAAACCAACGACTAACGCCATTACGAACAAACCCAGCCGGCATCAGGAGGAGGAAAAAACCGGCCGGGCATCCGGCGAATACAAAGCGGCCTTCTGGAAGGCGATGAAGAACAAAAACAACTTTGAGGTGCAAAACGCTCTGCAGGTTGGCACAGACTCTGAAGGCGGCTACCTGGCGCCGGATGAATTTGAGCATACCCTCGTAGAAGCTCTGCAGGAAGAAAATATCTTCCGGCAATTGGCGACGATTATCACCACCTCCTCAGGTGACCGGAAAATACCGGTGGTAGCATCAAAAGGCTCTGCGTCCTGGGTGGATGAAGAAGGGGCTATCCCCGAAGCCGACGATGCCTTCGGTCAGGTTTCTATCGGGGCCTATAAGCTGGCGACGATGATCAAGGTATCGGAAGAACTCCTCAATGACAGCGTGTTTAATTTGGAGCAATATATTGCCAAGGAGTTCGGCCGGCGCATTGGCGCCAAAGAGGAAGAAACCTTCTTTGTCGGCAACGGAACCGGAAAGCCTACAGGTATTTTCAATGCCAGCGGCGGCGCCGGAGTGGGAGTCACGACCACCAGTGCGGCGGCCATCACTATCGACGAAATCATGGATCTATTCTACTCCTTAAAATTGCCGTACCGCAAAAAAGCCGTTTTCGTCACCAATGATGCGACCGTCAAGACAATTCGCAAGCTCAAGGACGGGAACGGCCAGTACCTCTGGCAGCCGTCAGTGACGGCAGGCCAGCCTGACACCATCTTAAACCGTCCGCTGAAAACCTCCGCCTATGTACCTGTTCTTGCTTCAGGCGCTAAAACCATCGCCTTTGGCGACTTCAGCTATTACTGGGTGGCAGACCGCCAAGGCCGTGTGTTCCAGCGGCTTAACGAACTCTATGCGGCAACAGGCCAAGTCGGCTTTAAAGCCACCCAGCGTGTTGACGGCAAGCTGATTCTTGCCGAAGCCATTAAAGTGCTGCAAATGAAAGCGTAGGTGAAAAACGATGAGTAACGTCAAAAACTACACGGAGCAAGGCGGAGAAAGAACCGTAATTGGCGGTACACTGGAAATTGTAGCCGGTGGGCAGGTGGTTGGCCTGTTTACACCGGCTGCATTTCAGGCTGACAGTACGGCGACTACTATAGCGGGGCTGGTGATAGACTTCAATTCGCTGCTGGCTAAGCTAAAAGCCGCAGGCCTTATGGACCAAAGCCATGGCTGAGCCAGTAACACTGACGGAAATAAAGGAATATCTGCGGATTGACAGCGAGGAGGAAGATTTCCTTCTCGCTGGCTTGCTCTTGGCAGCGAAAGAGCACTGCGAGGATTATCTGCAGGATGGTTTGCCGAGTCAGGTGCCCACGCCGGTTAAACAGGCATTGCTCATTTTAGTTGGTCATTTTTACGAGCAACGCGCGGGTGAGGATATTCCTAAAGTCGTATACGCCCTTCTTTCCCCCTACCGCGCGCATCTTTGGTAGGTGATGACATGAACCCAGGAGAACTGAACTGCCGCTGTATCTTGTTGAAGGAAACTAAAGTTTTAGACGATCAGGGCGGTTATGAAACAACCTATATAAAGCGCGCTGCCGTTTGGGCCAAGCTTATGGCGGTGACAGTCAAAACGGCAGACCAATATGAGCAGCTGACACCCGAGATTTTATACCGCATCCTTATTCGTTACCGCCGTGATGTGGCGGTTACCGACCGGCTTCAATACGGCAGCAGGGTGTTCGAACAGATCGGGCCGTCCATTGATGTGGAAGAAAAGCATGCATTTTTAAGACTGGAATGCCGGGAGGTGGTGGCCGATGCGCCCGACGATTAGAGTAACAGGAGTTGATCGATGCATTTCTTTCGGCGATCTCATTTCCACCAATGTCAGCCAGGTAATTGAAAAGGAAACCGAGTCGGGAGCCAAGGAAATCCGTAAACGCGAGCGCTCATTGGCGCCGGTTAAGAGCGGGCTGCTGCGTAAAAGCATCGTCAACCGCAAGGGCAAATACGGCATTTCCCGCATGATCAGAGCCAAAGCGCCACACGCGCCGCTGCAGGAATATGGCACCAAACGCGGCGTTAAGGGCAAGCACTTTGCCGGGCGGACGCGCCGTGAGCTGCTGCCGGGCATCCGGGAGAAGCTCCGGGCGGCAGTGATAAATGAGGTGAGACGGTGAAGCGTTCGCCGGTGTCGCCGCTCAACAAAGCGCTGTATGAGCGCCTTAAAAACAAAGTGGCTGCTCCGGTGTATGATTATGTCCCTAATGGCAAAAAAGCGCCCTATGTCGTGCTGACCGACACAACGGCTGAAAGCTGGAGTACTAAAACGGTTTCCGGCGCGGAGGTTATGGCAACAATTAAAGTCTACAGTGAGTACCAGGGTGACAAGGAAGCGGCAGAGCTTGGCGATCGCGCCATTTCGGCAATACAAAGCGAGCCGCTCATTTTAACCGATGCGTGGCAGATAGTGCTTTCCAGCGTGGACAGCCATTCGGTAGAGCGTTTACAAACGCACCGCGAAGCGGCGGTAACCTTCAAGTTTACGATCATTGATAGCAAGGAGTGATGAAAGATGGCCTTAATTCCCAGCGACGGCGTGGATTTTCTGCTGAAAGTGAATACCGGGACTGCCGAAATGCCGGTCTGGGCGGTGATTGGCGGACAGCGGGGCGCGACTTTAAGTTTGACGGCAGAGCAAATTGATGCGTCAAATAAGCAATCTGGCGCCTGGAAAACAAGTATACCCGGCATGATGTCCTGGAGCCTTGATGCCGATGCGGTGATGCTGACCGACACATCCGGTCTGAGCATTGACGCCGGCCGGGCCAAGCTGCTTACAGTATTTGCTAACCGCGAGCTGGTGCATGTACGGTATGTTCGCAAGGATGGCTCGAAATTCCAAGGCTATGCCGCCATTGCCGATTTGAGCGAAGAGTCGCCGCATGATGGTGTGGCGACGTATAAGATTACCTTGGCCGGAGCGGGTGCGCCGGAAGAAGTGAATGGTTCCAAACAGGTGGAAACAGCTGAGGTAGTAGGAGCCATCACTACAGCTGGTAACGTGGCATTCACCGTGACTGCCGCCGGGATGACCGGCTCGCCCAAAGCCATCAGCATAGCCGTAGCACTTAATGATTCAGCAGCAGTAGTGGCGCAAAAAGCCAGAGAAGCCTTAGCGGCAGACAGTGCAGTGGCCGCGAAATTCAGCGTCGGCGGCTATGGAACAAAGGTGGAACTGACGGCCTTGACCGCAGCGGCTAATGACAGCACGCTCAATATTGCCATTGCCAATGGAACGTGTGCCGGCCTGACAGCGGCTCCTGTTTCGGCTAATACAACCGCAGGAGTAGCACCGGTAGTATAACGAGTAGAGTATACAATTTAGAATGTACGCTTTGTTTTCTTGAAAATGGAGGAATGACGATGACAGGATCAGTGTTTATTACAATCGGCGGCAAAGAGCGCCGCCTTCGCTATGACATTAACGCTGCCGCCGAGATGGAAGAACTGATGGGTGGAAAATCGCTGCTCTATGTGATGAGTAACCCCATGGCAGCAGGATTTTCTGCCATTCGCATTTTGCTTTGGGGAGGTCTAAAGCATGCGGAAAAGGGGCTTGCCTTGCAACGCGTCGGGCTGATGATGCAGGAATACATGGAAGCTGGCGGCAGCTTCGGAGAACTTGCCAGTAAGATTGGGGAAGGAATTAAAGCTTCGAAGATTATGGGAGAGAACATAACTGGCGAAGAAAAAGCACAAGAGGAGACGGACGAGGGAAACGCATAACCACCGTAGCCCAGTGGATTGAGAAGGCAGCACCAGTGGCTTACGGCCCTTTGGCCTTAAAGCCTTGGGAATTTGGCCGGCTGACCTTCGGCGAGTTTTACGAACTGGCCCAAGGGTATCAATGGCGTAGTAAAGAGGAGCAGATTCGGATCGCCGGATTTGTGGCTTCGATAATCAATACCTGTACCTCGCGCGATTTGAAGCGTTCGGTTACGGTGGAAATGCTGCTTGGTAAGGAACAAAAAGAAAAACCAGTAGTTACAAAAGAAGAAGCAGAAAAGCAACTAGCAGACTTGCTGTCGAAGGTGGGGTGAGACTATGGCCGGAAATGCTTCGATGACGATATTTATCGGCGGAGACAACAGCGACTTTCTGAAAAAATGGGAGTGCACCAAGCGGGCACTCCGCAAGGGGCTTGGTTCAGAAGTAATGGCGGCATCAGAGAGCATTGCCACCGGCCTAGCCGCCGGGGCAGCAGCTATCGGCGCTTTCGGGGTTGCCAGCATCAAACTGGCAGGTGACATGGATGCCAGCCGCAAAGCTTTGACTACCCTGTTAGGCGATGCTAGGGCAGCGGAAAAAATGTTCTCCGAACTGGCCGCGTTTGCCGCAGACACCCCCTTCGAACTGCCAGGGCTTCTGACCTCCACGAAAAAACTCTTGGCCTTTGGCTTTGCCGCCCAAGACATTATCCCCATGCTCTCAGCAATCGGCGATACGGCTGCCATGCTGGGCATTGGCGAAGAAGGCATCAGCCGCCTGACAACTGCCATCGGCCAGATGCAGGCCAAAGGGAAAGTCTCCGCCGAAGAAATGCTGCAACTGGCCGA
>Ga0153941_1001327_pt1 | contig 9909 bp, 7 predicted proteins | sample TSNJ025MetaG_FD_104733 | JGI IMG/M metagenome (GOLD analysis project Ga0153941, IMG submission 104733) | Attine ant fungus gardens microbial communities from New Jersey, USA - TSNJ025 MetaG | ecosystem: Host-associated > Fungi > Mycelium > Unclassified | place: USA: New Jersey, Brendan T. Byrne...
CGATACTCCGAAATCGACAGTCCGTTTCAAGCGAAATTGGCAGTCCGTTGAGCCGAAATTTGCAGGAATACATGGGTATATCAAAAGCTGCCGTTTCCAAGTGGGAAAAAGAGCAGTGTTATCCCGATATTACACTACTCCCACAATTAGCGACGTATTTTAATATCAGCATTGATGAACTTTTCAATTACTCGCCGCAGCTTATTCGAGATGACATAAGAGAGTTATGTCTAAAAATATCAGCTGACTTTACGATAAAGCCTTTCGATGAGGTAATGACTGAATGTAAAGAAATTATTAAAATGTACTACTCATGTTTTTCTTTGCTGTATCACATGGCTGTACTGTTTGTTAATCATTCGGTATCAGTTACAGCAGAGGAAAATAAAGCAGAATTGCTTAATGAAGTGAAAGCGTTATGTAAGCGGGTGATTTCGGAAAGCGATGATGCACTTCTCGCCAAAGATGCGTTGGAGGTGAAGTGCATCGCCTGTCTTTTGCTCAAAGAACCGGAAGAAGTTTTTGTTTTATTAGGTGAATCACTACGTCCAGCAGAGTTAGCGGAAGATAGTTTAATTTCAGAAGCATTTGAGCTTACTGGAAATACTGAAAAGGCAAAAGAAATTTCACAATGCGGAATTTTCGAACATTTGATGCACTTAATTGGTTCTGTAACGACATATGTAGGTTTGTCTTACAAGGATTCATTTGAAACCGCTCACATAGCGTATGAACGCTTAATGGAGTTAATCCTTCTGTTTAATGTCGAGGAACTCAATCCAAACGATGCGGCGAAAGCATATTTAATCGGAGCGGAATTATACTGCAAACATGGCAAACATGAAAAAACATATGAATTGCTCGATAAATATGCGGATTTATGTTTAGCAATGTCTTTTCCGTTTAAAGTGAAAGGCGATTATTTCTTCACGGCTGTGGAAAAATGGTTAGAGGATAGTGAATTGGGTTCAACTGTGCCTATCGATGAAAGAATGCTTAAACAGAGAATAATTGAGAGTTTTGAAGCGTTGCCATCTCTTGACGTGCTTCACGATGAACCGCGATACAAGAGCATTTTACAAAGAATCACTCATTTCAGATAATTAAAAGGAGAGATTATTATGAGATACTACCTAAAAAAACATAAAGGCTTATTCTCGCTAACAGTGGTATTGAGTACCATTGTATCTTTATCCAATGTGTTTATAGCAATTATTCTTCAACGAATATTAGATGTAGCCATCGGCGGAGACAAGGACGGCTTTATACGGTTATTAATATTCTCGCTGTGTTATTTTGCGATTTTCGCTTTGTTTGCATATTTGTATTCATTAGCATCCAAGAGGGTTATTTGCGTGATTATAAATTCCATTCGTATGAAATCGTTTTCGGGAATTATCAAGCGAAACTACGCAGATTTCAACAAGGTAAACGCTTCAGAATACTTGTCTGCCTTGACCAATGACGTGAAAATCGTTGAAGAAAACTACCTCTCACCGCTGATAGAAATAATTCAATACACGGTTATTTTTATTGCTGCTATTGCGGTTATGTTTTACTTCGATGTAGTTATTACAGCTTGTGTATTGGGAGCAATTCTGCTTATGCTGATTGTGCCGAGTTTGTTTGGCTCTGCGATTCAGAAAAGGCAGGAGCGTTATTCGGATAAGCTGTCGGACTTCACAAGCCACTTGAAGGATATTCTGTCGGGTTTTGAGGTAATCAAGTCCTACGCAATGAAACCGTACATTATTTCACGTTTTGGAAAAATAAATCGTAATACTACGGAAACCAAGTACAACGTTGATAAAATTATGGCAGCCAACGAAACAGTATCGATGTTCTTAGGTGTGTTTATTCAAGTCGGCATTATATTCTTTTCAGCATGGTTTATCATAACAGGCAGGGTTACAGTAGGCTTATTAATTGGAATGGTGCAAGCGACAGGCATGATTTTTCAACCGCTGACGGTTATATTTCAAAATCTTCCTAAACTCAAAGGGGCAAAGCCTGTAATAGAGCGGCTTAACGAGCTGGCTGACTATGAAAGTGCTGACTTCATCGGAATGGTTACTCCCACGCATGATAAATGTATTTTTGCAAAGAATCTCACATTTTCTTATGATGGTGCGAGGCAGATTTTGAACGGTATATCGGTTGATATACATAAAGGCGGTAAATATGCACTCATCGGGAAGAACGGCTGTGGCAAAACAACGCTTGTAAAGCTCCTCTGTGGGTATTATTCAGATTATAAGGGTGAAATAAACTACGATAGCGATGAATTAAAGGAACTCGACTATGACAAGCTGATAGGATTATCTGCTGCTATTCACCAGAATGTTTATATCTTCAATGAGAGTATTCGTGATAATATATGCCTTCATCAAGAATATACCAATGCCGAACTTCAAAATGCTCTTAACATAAGCGGGGTTTCGGGATTTATAGGAAAAATGGCTGATGGACTTGACACAATGGCTGATGAAAACGGCGCGAACTTCTCCGGTGGTCAAAGGCAGCGAATCGCCGTTGCAAGAGCAATTATTCAAGGTAAGCCTATATTGGTTCTTGATGAGGGAACTTCTGCGATTGATGCGCAGACTGCCTATGACATTGAGAACAGACTGCTCGGCATTAAAGACTTAACATTGATTACGATTACCCACAATCTTCTTGAGGATAATTTGAGGCGATATGATAGTATTATTTACATGGAGAACGGCGTGATTGATCAAATAGGCGCTTTTGATGAGCTGGTGAATAAAATACCGTTATCACAGAAGTTCGTACAATAACAATCCCTAATCGGATAAAAAACCTCGGATGCCCATTTTATGCGGGTTTCCGAGGTTTCTTTATACCTTGTGGCTTTACATTGACTCAAATCATAGAATCATTGTAGATCAGAAGGTAAATTACTGTATTCTGTGATTAAATATCATGAAGTTCTTCAGAAGGAAGTATCCCATGATATCGTTTATAGCATTTCGAAAAATAGGATAAATTGTGATAGCCACAAAGTAATGCACTTTCACTGACATTCCATTTGCCTGAAGTCAACAGTATTTTTGCGTAGTCGCATCTCAGGCAATTAATGTAATCTATGATTGTTTTTCTGGTGATTTCTTTGAATACATGGCAGATATAGAATTTACTAAACCCCATCTCACGGCAGATATCATCAATTGTTATATCTTCAAGATAATGGATTTGGAGAAAAGAGAGGACATCCTTCACTAGTCGGATTTTGCGCCGATTGCCATTCTTGGATTCCTTAGGTATCGTGATAGTGAAGTTCCGGTAAAGATTGATTAAGAGCTCAATAGCAAGGACTTTGACGGCACTTTTATAATAGGAATTTTGCAATTGCATTTCCTTTATAATATTCTCAAAAAAAGAGGTAGGTGCATTGTTTGTTAATAGATTCTGTAGGAGGATTTGACTTACAGGAATATTAAAACTTTCACAAAAGACCTTATCTATTATCAGGCAATAGTATTTGCATGAATGTGAAACTGCAACAATATTGTGCAACTCGTTTGAGTTAATTACAACGATATCTCCAGCGTGTGTTGTAATAATTTGGGCATTGCATGTTACGTTGCTTTGGCCGTGAACAAAGTAAAGAATCTCTATATTCTCATGCCAGTGAAGCATAAATGAGGGGTGTGCTGCTTTTATCGTATCAAAGTGAAAGATTAAAGGAAAATCAGGATCCTTAAAAATATGTATTTCGTAAATAGATTGAATCATTGTATCTCTCCTGTCTAAAAAAGCAATAATGTGTTAATCTATGACAACAACCATTCTTTACATCATATTTGCTTAATTATATAATAGTTGTAAGTATTTTGCAATTAATTATACCATATCCTCTAAGCTATCCTCTAAGTTTGATATTACCAAACCAAATGAATAGTAAGTAAATGAAAAGTATTGAAAGGAGTTGATTAAAAAGTGTTTCATTTCCCAATAGGTGTTATGACATGTTCATTTCGTGTTGAATTACCAATTGCTTTAAAAAATGCAGCGGCTTTAAATGCGCAAGGCGTCCAGATTGCAATCTCCGAAAGAGAACTGGTTCCAGAAAAACTGAATTCATCCCGGAGGAAAGAAATCCTGGACATGATAAAATCCAATGGTTTAGTCGTTTCAGCCCTCTGTGGGGATTTAGGCATGGCATTTGACAATCCGGTCAGGAATGCGGATCTTATCGAACGCTCTAAAAGAATATTGGATCTGGCTAAGGATCTGGAGACGAATGTGGTGACTACTCATATTGGCGTTGTTCCAAAAGACAAAACACATCCTCGTTATGCAGTGATGCAGGATGCTTGTGGACAGCTTAGCGAATACGCCGATAGTCTGAATGCCCACTTTGCCATTGAAACGGGTCCGGAAACCGCTGCAGTGTTGAAAGAGTTCTTGGATAGTCTGCATTCAAAAGGTGTTGCTGTCAATCTTGATCCAGCTAATTTAGTTATGGTTACAGGAGATGACCCGGTTCGTGCAGTATATACCCTCAAAGATTATATCGTACATACGCATGCAAAGGATGGCCGCCAACTCATTATGAAAGACCCTGAACTGATTTATGGCATTATAGAGGATGAAATCGATGCGCAGCAAGCATTTATTGAATTACCGCTGGGGCAGGGGGATGTGGATTTTCCAAATTATCTAAAGGCGCTTGATGACATTGGTTATCGAGGTTTCCTGACGATAGAAAGAGAAGTGGGAGACGATCCCGATACAGATATCCGAACGGCGGTTCATTATCTGAAAGGATTAATGTAATAGAACATCTAAAAGCAGAGGCAGAAGGAGGGGCACACATGAGTATAAAGGTAGGCATCATCGGTGTGGGTAACATTTCACAGTTGCATATCAGTGCCTATGTGGAGAATGAAAAGGCAGAGTTGTACGCCTTTTGTGATATTAATGAAAAGCAATTGAAAGTCATGTCTGAGCGATACGGAGTGAAAAGAACCTTTACAGATTATAACCAAATGCTGGAGCTGGAGGAAATAGATGCAGTCAGCATCTGTACTTGGAATGCGGCTCACGCTCCCTGTGCCATTGCGGCGTTAAATGCGGGCAAGCATGTACTTTGTGAAAAACCCATGGCAATGAATGCTTGTGAAGCCCGGGAAATGACTGAGGCAGCTAAAAAGAATGGAAAGCTTTTGATGATTGGCTTTGTCAGGCGTTTTGGTAATGACTGCCAAGTCTTGCGGGATTTTATTGAAAAAGGTTTTATGGGTGATATTTATTATGCAAAGACTACTTATTTACGCAGAAATGGGAATCCAGGCGGATGGTTTGGGGATAAATCCCGTTCCGGCGGCGGACCATTAATTGATTTGGGAGTTCATGTAATCGATCTCACCCGGTTTCTTATGGGTAATCCCAAGCCGATTTCCGTTTATGGAGCAACCTTCCAAAAACTATTTAACAGATCTGGTATAAAGGATGAAAAAAACTATTCCTCTATATCTAAAAGCAATGCGGATATCTGTGATGTTGAGGATTTGGCCAGTGCATTAATCCGCTATGACAATGGTGCTGTTCTTTCTATTGAGACTAGTTTTTCACTTAATATCAAAAGCGAGCAAGGTACAGTGGAACTGATGGGAAGTAAAGGCGGAGCGAAATTCAATCCGGATTTGGAATTGTATACAGACCTGAACGGATATCTGGTTGATATTGGGTTTCATGCTCCTACAGCATTGGACTTTAATGGACTTTTTGAAAGGGAGGTCAATCATTTTGTGGATTGTATCACAGAAAATATTTTTTGTCTCAGTCCGGCAGAGGACGGCGTTGAGATTATGCAAATCCTGGATGCAATATATGAATCTGCAGAAACAGGACATGAAGTAATACTTGGATAACTTGTTCCATGAAATTAAATAGGAGGGAATAATATGTTAAAGAAGAAGACAGCATTTATTTTAGCCCTGATACTTACATTATCTACAGTTATGGGATGTAGCAGCAATGAAGATTCTGGCAAGGAAAGCGGAGACACAGATACACAGATACAAACACAGAGTTTGTCCGAAACTGGAACAGATTTCGGCGAAGTTGACACCAGTGAGCGTATTACGCTTACAGTGTGTATTTCTGATATGAGTGAAGCAAGTTATTTGTATGAAGATAATGAATTCACTCAATACATTTGCGACTTAAATAATATTGATTTGGAATTCGTAACAATTCCGACTTCAACTGGAGATGCGGGAAAAGCGGAACAGTTGGCCTTATTGATGTCAAGTGGAACCTATCCGGATATTATATTCCGTAGTGGCTTTACATTGGCGGAGCAAAAACTATATGGGAAGTCAGGTATGTTGATTAATCTATATCCTTTATATGAGGAATATGGAGACAATTTCAAAAGTGCTTATGAAGAATATCCGGAGGCTTTGGAAGGTTTCATGGTTGGGGAAAAGGAAATATATGATCTGCCTTCCGTTAATGACTGCTATCACTGCGCCGGTACGATGAAGGCATGGGTCTATGAACCGTGGCTTGAGGCACTGGATTTGAAAGAGCCAACAACGCTTGATGAGTTCAAAGCGATGTTAATCGCTTTTACTACAGAAGATCCAAATGGAAATGGCATCAATGATGAGCTTGGTCTTGTGGGATATTTCAACGGATGGGAATCAGATGTTGTTGACTGGGTTATGCAGTCTTTCGTCTATCCTAAAGAATATGTAGGTGAGGATGGACAAATTATTTTACCGTATACAACGGATGCATATAAGGATGGGCTTGCTTATCTTAAAGAATTATATGATGAAGGGCTTATCTATCCCGAAAGTTTCACATTGGATTATGAAAAAACGATTCAATTATCAGAAAGCAGTGAAGACGTAATTATAGGTACTTCTTTTGGTGGATATCAGGGAAATTGGATTCGTTCTTTGAACATGGAAGAAGATAATATTGATTGGTATAATTACATTACGCTTGCTCCTTTAGAAGGATATAATAATCAGGAAGTATATTCCTTCTATAATCCTTATGATAATTTCTATGCTTCTTTCTCCATTACTGATGCATGCGAAGATCCTGTCCGAGCGTTCTTACTTGCCGATTCCATGATGAGTGCAGAAGCACAGTATAAGCAAATAGGAAAAGAAGGTGTGGTTTGGGAGTATGTAGATGACCCTGCCATTCTGGGGTTGAATGGAGAACCGGCATTATATCAATACATCGTAAGAGATGATACTACGAACCCAGATACATGGAATGGAAACGCATTATCTTTCCGTACCGATGAATACCGTCTTGGCACACCTTATGTAGAGGGTGACGGAAATTCCATGCTGGAGAAGACACTTTATGATGCAACAGCAAAGAGCGTTGCTCCCTATTATCTGCCAGGGGATATGCTGCTTCCGGATCTTGCTTTAGATGAAGCTGACGCTAGTGAGATCGCATTGATTGAAACTTCCCTGAATGATTATCTAATCGAGATGAAAGCGGCCTTTATTACTGGAGAAAGGGATCTTGAAACATATTGGGATACGTATCTTAGTGAATTAGAGAAAATTGGTATTAGTCGTTGGCTTGAAATCAAGCAATCCGCGCTGGACGAAAGAAATAACTGATTATGAAATGTACACACTCATTATCCAAGAGGGTAATGAGTGTGTGCATTAAGGCAATATAGGGAGGTATCTCATGCAAAAAAAAACTATTACAATGAATAAGAGAGTAAAGTTTACCAAGAGGTTAAAAGCAAACTGGCAGCTATTAGTTATGTTTTCGATTCCCTTGGTTTGGGTTTTGATATTCTGCTATGTTCCTATTGTGGGAGGAATGATAATCTCTTTTAAAGATTTCAATTTGGCAGCGGGAATATTTGAAAGTGAATGGGTTGGATTTAAACATTATACAAATTTTTTCACTTCTTTTCGGTTTTGGCGAGTCATAAAGAATACGGTCGTTATAAGCGTTTACTATCTTCTTGCCAGTACTCCTCCACCAATTATTTTAGCTTTATGCCTTAATTATCTGAAAAATAAGAGAGCAAAAAAAGTAGTGCAAATGATGACCTATGCGCCATATTTCATCTCTTCTGTAGTTATTGTCGGCATCATTAACCAACTGTTCTCCAGCTCTGTTGGTCCTATCAATACGATTATTACCAGTTTGGGAGGCAGCAGGATTAATTTCCTCGGCAATGCCGACCTGTTTATCCATCTGTTTGTATGGTCCGGTGTGTGGCAGGTAACGGGATACACTGCGATTATATATATATCGGCCCTGTCAAGTATCGATCAGGAGCAGTATGAGGCAGCATCAATCGATGGTGCAAGTCCGCTTCAAAAGATTCGATATATTGATGTACCCGGAATCATGCCTTCCGTAATCGTCATGTTTATACTTAACTTAGGATCGTCTCTTAATTTCGGGTATGAGAAGATATATTTAATGCAGAATTCAACGAATCTAAAGGTATCAGAGGTAATCGCAACCTATGTATATAAAGTCGGGATAAATGCATTGATTCCCCAATACTCATACTCCACAGCAATAGGACTCTTTATAGCTATAATTAGTACCATATTAGTGGTTGGCTCAAACAAGATCTCATCATATTTAGGAGAAACCGCTCTATGGTAAAAGGGAGGTATTCATTTTGAAAATAAAGTATTCTCATTCAGATAGGATTTTTTTCTTTTTTAACAGGCTTCTTGCACTATTTTTCTTCTGTATTGTGCTATATCCGCTCCTATTTGTAGTATCAGCATCCTTTAGTGATCCGGCTGCTGTGGCACAGGGTAAAGTTACTGTTTTCCCGGTTGGGTTTAGTTTGGCTGGATATACTGCTGTATTTAACAGTAAGAGTATTGGCATTGGCTATCTTAATTCCATTTTCTATATGGTTGCAGGTACTATTGTAAATGTAATTATGGCGATTTTGGCAGCCTATCCATTATCACAGAAGGACTTTATCGGCAGAAAAATCTTCACGTTTATCATCGTTTTTACAATGCTTTTTTCAGGAGGAATGATTCCTTCCTATCTTCTGGTAAATGCTTTGGGTCTGATAGACAGTTATGCCGCAATGATTATCCCCAGCGCTTTCAATGCGTTTAATGCCGTATTAGTCATGAATTTTTTTCGAAGCAATATCTCGGAGGATCTAAATGGGGCTGCTAAGATAGATGGATGTAATGATTTTATTTTTGGAGCGAAGATAGTGATACCCCTTAGCAAATCGATATTGGCGGTCATTGCTCTTTTCACCGCCGTAGGATGTTGGAATTCCTATTTTAACGCGATGCTCTATTTAAGAGACAGCACAAAATTTCCGCTTCAGCTTGTACTAAGAGATGTAGTTGTGAACAATCAATTTTCATTGGATCTACTTTCAAAAGGAGATATTCGTGATCTCATTAAAAAGCAAAACGCGCAGGAACTGCTAAAATATTCGACTATTGTAGTAGCAAGTGCACCGCTGATGATGATATATCCCTTTGTACAAAAATACTTTGTCAAAGGAGTTATGATTGGCTCAGTCAAAGGGTAGGCGCAACGCGTGTTTGAAAAAATAAAACGTTGATGTTGTGGATTGACTTTTTTTGTGTCTTGTGCTACGATAGCTCAAATAAAACACAAACGCTATGAAGAGAAAAATGTTTGCATCCACTTTTGTTACAGAGAACATTCGTTTGCTGAAAGAAGGTACAAAAGCTGCATACTGAAAAGCCTCGGAGCGGCGCACCGACTATATCTTCCGGGTATTAAGGCTGCGATGGGAGTGCCCATTATAGCATCAGGGTATCGGCAATCTGCTCGTACCTGAAGAGGCTTATGCTGTGAAGTATAAGTGAAAAAGGTGGTAACACGAAGCAAATGCTTTCGTCCTTTGGTGGGCGGAAGCTA
>Ga0153941_1001329_pt1 | contig 9898 bp, 9 predicted proteins | sample TSNJ025MetaG_FD_104733 | JGI IMG/M metagenome (GOLD analysis project Ga0153941, IMG submission 104733) | Attine ant fungus gardens microbial communities from New Jersey, USA - TSNJ025 MetaG | ecosystem: Host-associated > Fungi > Mycelium > Unclassified | place: USA: New Jersey, Brendan T. Byrne...
TCACCCGGTGCAGAAGGCATAAACGAGATTACACTGGCAAATGCTGCCTATCTGTCAATGTGGACGGGAGATAGGGTAACATTACCTCTCTGTCACGAAGCGTATAACAGAGAACTGGATATGCGGATTAAGAGATCAAGGGGGTGCAGAGAGATAAAGGAAGAAGGTTCAGAACCAGCCGGTGTTTACAGCGAACGCTGGCAGGTAAGGTGGTGAAAAAAACAAGCATTGTCACAGCAGGAATCTGCATCAGATGTGATAATAACAGTAATTTGAAAGGAGATTGATAAAATGAAGAAGAGTACAATGTTAAAAAAGCTTTCTATGTTTATGGTGATTGTGTTAATGATAACGGTGGCAGCTGGCTGCAAAAAGGAGGATACGAAGGAAACCCCAGCGGTGATCGAAGATTCATCAGTACCCGCAGATTCTGATGAAGAGGAGGATGCAAAGGAACCTGAGGAACCTGATACACAGGCGAATCAGCCAGGCGGAGAAGTAACATTTACAGATGGTATCTTTGAATATATCCTCAGCTACGACGGAAACCAGTATTTGAGCATCCTGAACTTTTATGAGAATGGTGTGTACTATTATTCCAAGACCAATGGTTTGCAATATAGTGCCGGGTACTATACAGTGGAAGAAGGGCCATGTGATATCCGTTCAACCGGTCCGGTGAGTGGTGCCGATTATGACGAGATGATTACCTGCGATTATAAGATTACTTTCTACGATGCTGACGGAACAACCCTGCTTGGCGAAGCAGGCTATAGTAAGGGCGGAGATATGATTGGTGTGCCGATGCAGGGTGATCATGATTTTGCACACATCCCTGACAGCGACCATACCCCCGAGGACGAAAACGGCGTTACGATGGCTGAGTTTTATGCAGAAGATGATGAGTACAGCATGGTGGCATTCAAACATAACGGGACTTTCCAGGATACGATTGATATGATGATTTCCGGCAGCTGGGCGCGGGAAGGTGATGTCTATACGATGACGAATAGTGAAACCGGTGCAGCTTATACCTTAACCGATAATGGGGACGGAAGTGCTGCATATGTAAATGAAGACGGGATGGAAAAGACCTTGTATGCACCGACCGAGGCTGAAGTGATGATGACATTCAGAGGCTCCCTTTCGGATGCGGCATATGGTAAAATGGAGGGTGAGATCAGCTGTTATGAGGATGGTACAGCTTCCCTGAAGATAACTTATGCAGGGAGTGAGAACATTATCGAGGGTACTTGGGTGATGGCTCAGGATTACTCCAACACCACCTTTGACTTGGGTGGAAATGAATATACAGCGCCAATGGATTTTGCAACCCAGACATTTACATTGGAGTACCCTTGTGAGGATGGCGTGAGTGAAGTGACTTTAGTGATGGTCTCAGGGGAATAAAGAATAACAGGTAAACAAATACCAACCTTAATACCTCAAGAATGGAGGACGGAAAATGAAGGCAAAAACAGGAAAAGGGACTTCCGCAGAAAAGGTAAAACCATACATTCATAAGGTTACCTGGCGTCAGGATTTCACCAGGAACAAGGCACTATATTTTGTAATGCTGCCCTGTCTGATTTATTTTATCATTTTTAATTATATCCCTATGTTTGGAATACTGATGGCCTTTGAAGATTTTAGCGTAACGAAAGGCTTCTTTGGGAGCAAGTGGGTAGGCTTTGATAATTTCCGGACGTTGTTTACCGGGGAGGCCTTTTTGACCGCACTGCGTAATACTGTCTGCATGGCACTGCTTAACCTGACAATTGGTTTTGTTATGCCGATTGTATTTGCATTCTTAATAAGCGAGATTCGTACTAAGAAATTCAAAAGGTCATTACAGACAGTTTCCTACATGCCGTACTTCATAGCTGCAGTAGTGGTGGTACAGTTGGTAAAGGAATTTATCGGGACAGATGGTGCCATCACTGCGGTATTGACCTTGTTCGGACTTCCGAAGCAGAACTGGTTGGCAAACCCGAACATTCCGGTTTTCTGGCTGATTAACTGCCTGACCGATGTGTGGCAGGGGATGGGTTATGGCTCCATTATGTATGTGGCAGCTATGTCACAGGTGAGCGGGGATTACCATGAGGCAGCTGTGTTAGATGGAGCAAACCGATGGCAGCGGGTGACCAAAATCACCCTTCCATGCATCATGCCTACAATCATCATGTTGTTTACTTTACGGATTGGTCTGGTATTTGTGACAGGGTTTGATAAGGTTTTGCTTATGTACATGCCGACCACTTATGTGACATCCGATGTGCTCTCAACCTACACATACCGCATGGCATTCGGTGTCGGTACTCCTAATTATGGACTGTCTGCCGCATCTGGTCTGTTCCAGTCAGTAGTAGGCATGGCATTGCTGCTCATATCCAACAAGTTAAGTAAGAAGGTAACGGACAAGACTGTATTCTAATTCCAATAAAACATAGTTTCGTTGGAGATATCCGCTTAAAGGAGAGAATTATGAAAGCAAAAATGAATACAACAAAAAGAGAGACAGGAAATCTTAGGAATGCTGGAATGGTGGAAAATCCCAGTTTAATAGAAAGGATAGTCCATGCCATTATCATAGCCGTACTGCTTTTGATTGCATTCTGCAGTTTCATCCCCTTGTGGCATGTGCTGATGGCTTCTTTTTCAGACGGCAAGGTTCTGCTTGCCCATGAAGGTCTGCTTTGGTCACCAGTGGGGAAAGCCAGCCTGGCCGGCTACCGTAATGTCTTTAAGGATGCCAGCATTTTATCCGGGTATGCAAACACACTGATTTATGTGGTGGGAGCCACAAGCATTGGCATGGTGGTTAATATAACCGGAGGGTATGTGCTTAGCCGTGAATCCAAACTGAGAATCCCGTTAACTTTGATGATTATGCTGACTGTACTATTTGGGGGCGGTCTGATTCCAACCTATATGGTAATCCGTAAGCTGGGTATGACGGGCACCAGACTGTCACTGCTCATCCCGGGGTGTACGAATGGTATGTTTGTTATCATGATGATGAATGCGTTCCGTGGGGTACCGGAGTCAACCGTGGAGTCTGCCCGCATAGATGGTGCAGGACACCTGAGAACTTTATTCCATATCATGCTGCCCCAGGCAATGAGTTTAGGGACGGTTATCATCCTGAATACCGTCATCATGCAGTGGAATTCCTGGTTCAATGCATCGATTTATGTAACGAATAATAAAAATCTGTGGCCGCTGCAGCTATGGATCAAACAGATACTGGCAGAGAATGAAAGTTTTTTGATTAATGCGAATCCGGATTACAGTCGTTACCTGGTCCAATATGCGTTAATTATTGTAGCAACATTGCCTATCTTGATTGCCTTGCCATTTTTTCAGGAAAAATTAGAAAAAGGCATAATAGGCGGAGCCGTAAAAGAATAAAATTGCTTTTATGAAAGGAGACAGTAAGACATGTTGAAATGGAGAAAGAAAATTGCAGTTATCCTGGTTTGTTTGATGTGCCTGACAGCAGCAGGCTGTGGCGGCAGTAATACTGACGATAGCAGTGGTTCTGCAGAGAAAGCAGCAGAGAACACTACTTATTCCATTTGGATTGCGAAAGGTGAAAGCTCTGATTACTACAGTGACTACAAGGATAACCCGGTTATACAGAAGTATCTGAGAGATACTTATATAGGAAAAGATGAGAAGGAAGTAAAAATAGACTTAGAATTCCTGATTCCGGTAGCCGGTTCAGAAAAAGATAATTTTAATTCTATGATTGCGACCGGGGATTATGCGGATGTAATGGGATTGACAGTTGCAGGCTCTTCCGTATTGGACTTATACGAGGAAGGTATTGCAATGGATCTTACCGGGTATGTAGAGCAGTATATGCCAAATTATAAGAATTTTTTGGAAAAAAATCCGGAACTGGCTCTGACTGCCACCGTTCTTGTGGATGGTGAAAAGAAATATTTACAGCTTTTTGATTATACTTTGGAGGTAGATGATTTTCAGGGTTTGTGCTACCGCCGTGACTGGATTGTAAAATATGGAAAGAACCCGGTAACAGGTGAACCTTTCAGCGGTGAATGCACTGAGAAAAATGAGGATGGTACATGGAATACGAATACCTGGGTGGATAATGTGGTATTTCCAAACGGCGGGACTGATCCGGTTTACATCAGTGACTGGGAATGGATGTTTGGGATATTTGAAACTGCCCTGGCAGATTTGGACATTAGGGACGGTTACTGCATGACCATTTATCCCAGTGGGTTTAACAACGTAGGTGTGCTGAACAGTTCATTTGGCGGCGGAGGACCACTGTGGTATAAGGATAAGGATAACAAGGTGGCTTTTGGAGGCAATAATGATGAGATGCGGGCTTACCTTCAATGTGTGAATACCTGGTACCAGAATGGCTGGATCGATAAAGCATTTCCGGAGCATACCGGGCAGCTGATGTGGAGGCTTGATGAAGGTAAAATCCGCCAGGGTAAAGTCGGCTTGTGGCATGGGATGAGTAACCATTTATTTGGCGGGTTAGACATGGGAGATGAATATACCAAGGACATCATGGTCTTTGCATGCGCCTATCCAATCAATGATATCTATGGCGGCCCGGAACAACAGTATAAAGAACCATATTTCCTATACCGCCAATCACAGGAAGGACCATCTTATATGGTTACCACAAAAGCGCTGGAAAAAGACACCATTGCATTATTCCGTTTCCTGGACAGCCTTTATGCAGAAGAAAATGCAATATTAAATGGTTTTGGATTAAGCAAGGAAGAATATGAAGAATGCCAGGATCCGTTTTATACGAAATGGGGACTCACGGAAGGTGCTTACTATGATTCCGGATTGAAGGATGAGACTGGAAGAACAATATATTATATAGATCCCATCATATTGAATGAGTCTGGAGCCTTAAATACTGCTGTCCGCTTAAACAGGTTATTAAATCTGGCAGGTTCAACCTCGGCAGGGGTAGTAATTGATCCAAGCCTGACTGATCAGTATCGGCATGCAAAAAATCTGTGGGAGAAGACGTATGAGAATACCGGTATGTTCCCAGTTTCTTTTGATTCCCAACTGTCGTCTGCCCAGGCAAAGGATACATCTGCGGTCCGAACCAATGTGGAAGAATTCATGCAGAAGAACCTTGTAACCTTCATTAAGGGACCGAAAGATCCGTATAATGACAGTGATTGGCAGGCTTATTGTAATGCGATTAATAAGTATAATCCTGATAAGGTAACACAAGTATTCCAGGAAGTGGTTGATATGCTTAAATAACAAAACAGGAATGGGTTATGGTTGAAAAAGTGCATTTCAACCTGTTGAATTGGAGTCCGCAAGCTCAGCGTGCTGAGTTTGCGGCGGAGATGAGGTATAAAAATGGATAAAATGATTATAAACGATAAAGACAGTATGGGCAGGATAGAGGCAGGCAGCATTCCTTTGCCGGATTATGTAGAGATTCGCTCATCTATCTATACATATTCAGGTAAAGTATTGGTAGTGTATCGAACGGACAGGGATCCAAATTCAAATAATTACTACAATATAGCGGTTGCCAACGATGATGGCGGAGATTTTAGGAACCTATTTTCCGGAGTTATTGAGCCGCGTGAGAAAGCGAATGGGATCAGGTTTATGCCGTTTCAGGATAATACCAGGATTCTGTTAGGAGATTATGTGCTGGAATGCACTCCTGATATTGACAGATGTGAGAAGGCAGTACTTATCCCGGTGATATATCCCAGGGAGATGTGTGATGGTCCGAATGTGATGAAGCACTGGTCGGAAATAATTATTTCCCCTGATAACGAGCATATTGCCTGGACCAGTCTCCGGACAGACATCGGTGCAGCCAATGCAATAGGTCTCCTGTCCCGGGAAAAGGATAACTATATAATCAAAAACACACAGATTATAAGTGAGCTGGAGTACTATAAGAGTGATGAAGCTAACGAAGGGTTTATTTTACCGCAGACCTTACGTGGTGGAGAACTTAAGCAGTTCATCAGAGGAGGGACAGCAATATCCCTTGCCGGAGCAAAACAATCCGTATTGACTTCTTCCATAGTTCAGGACCTTGTGTCAGAAGAAATCTTGCAAGTAACCAATCTTCCTTGTTATGATGAAACGACTATTTTTTCACCAGACGAGCGCTTAGGCGTTGTAATGAGTACACGTGGTTCTGCAAGAACCAACTTCGCGATTTTAGGATTACTGCCAAGGCCTATGAGGGTTCGTGCGCTGTCCGGGCTCATTAATCCGGTATATATGTATGCAGTCGCAGGAGTCCGTAAATATAGGAAAGGTAACATTGGTCCTGTATTAATTGACATAGAACGCTCCATGCATGAAGAGGGTTACCAGGGGGTTCTGCTGAACGATCCTGATGAGGAATGGGTTTTTGTATCTCCCTTGTCATGGCATCCGGAAGGGAAGAAGGTCTTGTGGAACGAGGTTTTAAGGGGAACTGAGAAGAGGCGGATTCGCAGAGCAGAATTGCTGGATTATCAGCCTGGTGATCCCATACCTTTAAAAAAGACTCCTGATAACATACCTTATGGTATACATGATTTAAGCCGGCTGCAAAATCTTCCTGATGTAGGTATAGAAGGAAAAATTGCAGGCGAGCATTCGGGGTATGCAGAATATGTGAGGGTTGGTGAAGAGCCATTACCAGCTTTTAATGGTTCTGCTGCAGTAACTTATGTAAATTACTCAGATGATGGAAAAACCTTCTATAATGGTTTTGAAAAGGCTGGATATTCAATGACAAAAGAGCATTGGTATGAGGCAGATCTGGAAATGACAGGGGAAAAACAGGGTGAGATAAAATTAAGGTTTGCATTATCAGCAATCACCAAAGATGCTCCGATGAAACTTTTGTTTGAAAAGGCTGCGGATGGCAAGCCGAAAAGCTTTGGATATGCAGAATATAATGGAATCAGGATTAATATAGAAGATATGATGGATTCAGAGTAAGAAATGAACAGATGAATGAGGTTTAGAGAATGGGATTTCCAGATAATTTTATATGGGGGGCAGCCAGTGCGGCCCATCAGATTGAAGGTGCTTATCTTGAAGCAGGAAAAGGGTTGGGAATATGGGATGCCCTCCATGAAGGACATATTAAACACCATGAAAATGGAAATGTTGCCTGCGACCATTTCCACAGATATAAAGAAGATATTGCCATTATGAAAAAGTTAGGATTGAAATCCTATCGATTTTCAGTAAGCTGGCCCCGGATTGTACCAGAGGAAGGAAAAATCAATAAAGAAGGATTACAGTTTTATATTAATCTGGTAAATGAATTAAAGCAGGCAGATATTGAACCCATATGTACTCTTTTTCATTGGAATCTGCCTGTATGGATTCATGAGCAGGGTGGTTGGAACTGTGAGAAAGCAGCCTTTTACTTTGCGGAATATACGAAGATTGTAGTACAAGCACTATCAGACCTGGTGAAATATTGGATTACCATAAATGAACCACAATGTTTTATTGGTCTGGGATACAACGCAGGAAAACATGCTCCATTCCTGCAGCTGCCAGAGCAAATCAGTGCAATCAGCCGTAATGTGATGTTAGCACATGGCAGGTCAGTACAGACAATCCGTACATATGCGAAACAGGCGGCCATGATAGGGATGGCTCCAACTGGTGGCTGCGCTGTCCCAACTTCAAATACGAAACTGGAAATAGAACGTGCAAGAGAAGCTACCTATTCCGATAAAGCAGGTGTTATGGGCAATAAATGGTGGGCGGATCCTATGGTATTGGGAGAGGTGCCGGAGGCACTTGATGGCATCCTGTCTAAACAGGATATGGAAGTTATACACCAGCCCCTTGATTTTTATGCCTTCAATATTTATTATGCTGCAAACTATGCAGAACAAAATGACGCAAGAAATCCTTTGGTGTACCCGGGGATGGCACGTACCAGCATGGGATGGCCAATTACGCCTGATGTGTTGTACTGGGCCCCTAAGTTTCATTATGAAAGATATCATCTGCCTGTCTTGATTTCGGAGAATGGGATGGCAAATAATGATTTTGTAATGGAGGATGGACAGGTTCATGATCCCCAGCGAACAGACTATATAAGGAGCTATTTGCGATGCTTAAGGAAAGCAATAGATGATGGTATACCAACCATTGGTTATCTTTATTGGTCAATCATGGATAACTATGAATGGGCAGAAGGATATGACAAAAGATTCGGGCTGATTTATATTGATTATAGGACGCAGGAAAGAGTAATTAAGGATTCAGCATATGATTATGCTGAGATAATAAGAAACAACGGTAATAATTTGTAACCTGTGAAGCATTTAGTCAAGTGTATTTTTTTATAAAACGTTAATTACATAAGCTGCTAAATATCGACCGCTCCTCATTTGAGGGGTGGTTTTATTTTTGTCTTCGACAAATTCCCCACGACTCTCACGTTATTTACTAATTAGAATAAGGCCGCTTACACACAATACCATACCGAGGATTTGACGGACGGAAATTGACTCTTTATAAAGTATGACGCCAACTAAAAGCAAAACACATGCCAGGCCGATATTGGCCACCAAACTACCAACACTTATTTTCCATCCAACACGATAAACACAGATATAACCAAATTCAAGTGCAACAATTGCCAGACCAAAAGCAACCGATGTCCAGTTAATTTTTTGAACTTCGGTTATTAAATTCTTATTTTGGCTGGTAAAGAAAAAAAGTACAGCTGATGCTATCGCTGCTGTTAAATAAGTAATAATAAGAGATGCAAAGGGCTGGACTCCTTGTGGTGTAGACTTTGCTATTATATTATAAAAAATATTAGCGGCTATAATAACCAAAATTGGCCAAATCATGTTCATCGATAATTCCTCCTAAAAAATACCTAACACAACAAGAAAAGAACCTTGTTAGCGATAGGTGTTCAAACGCGTAAGAAATATAAAATTATAGTCCTTCTATTGCAAATTTTTCGGTTTCACAAATGTTTCTGCGCCCAATTTGCCATTTCTAAAAAGATAGGATATAGTTCTTTTCCTTTTTCTGATAAGGCATATTCAACATGCGGCGGTATTTCGTTAAACTGTGTTCTGATAAGCAAGCCCTCTTCTTCCAAGCTCTTTAATGTTGCCGACAACATGGTATTGGTTATCCCATTTATTTGCTTTTTCAAGCTTCCGAAACGCAGACTATCTGCTTTTGTCAATTCAAAAAGTATACGTATATTCCATTTTCCTGAAAAAATATTGAGCAATCGTTTAACCGGACACGCTTCATTATCCAGATTTAATGTTGTGAAAAATCCCCTAAAATCTTCAAATGATATTCTTTCTGACATAATAAACCTCGGTATGATATTTTGTACTAAGTACATATTTTCTGCGTACTTGATTATTAGTTTAGACATAGTATAATATAAATACTAGCTAATGTCAAAGATTTAATTAGGAGGTACAGACATGGAATTATTAGAGGCTATGAAAAACCGTCATTCCGTAAGGAGCTACACAGATAGAAGAATCGAAGGTGTTACTCTGGAAGAATTACACCGGACGGTGGACGAGTGTAACAAGGACAGTGGGCTGAATATCCAGCTTTGCTTGAACGAACCCAAAGCCTTTGACAGCATGATGGCGCGTTATGGCAAATTCAAAAACGTGAAAAATTACATTGCCCTTGTGGGAAAGAAGGACGATGGCTTTGACGAAAAGTGCGGTTATTATGGCGAGAAAATCGTACTGAAAGCCCAACAGCTTGGCCTGAACACCTGCTGGGTGGCCATGACCTACAGCAAGGGGAAAAGTGCGGCAGTTGTAAAGCAAGGTGAAAAGCTCCTCATAGTTATTGCCATCGGATACGGCGAGACATCCGGAGTTCCTCACAA
>Ga0153941_1001332_pt1 | contig 9897 bp, 12 predicted proteins | sample TSNJ025MetaG_FD_104733 | JGI IMG/M metagenome (GOLD analysis project Ga0153941, IMG submission 104733) | Attine ant fungus gardens microbial communities from New Jersey, USA - TSNJ025 MetaG | ecosystem: Host-associated > Fungi > Mycelium > Unclassified | place: USA: New Jersey, Brendan T. Byrne...
AAAGGCAGCGCTGGGAAAAGCGCAAGAGGAAATGAAGAAGTATGTAGATAGGAAGAGAGCAGAGGTCGATGAGTATAAAGTAGGAGACTTAGTAATGCTAAGCACTAAGGACCTGAAATATCAGATGGTTGGGAGAAGAACAGAAAAGCTGATGGAGAGGTTTGTAGGCCCTTACAGGATAAAGAAAATCATATCATCAAATGCAGTAGAATTAGAACTACCAAGCATAGTAAAAGTACACTCAGTAGTTAACGTTAGCAGAATATGAAGATATGTAGGGCAGGTAGAAGGGCAGAGAAAGGAGCAACCAACTCCAGTAGTAATTGGGGGAGAGAAGAAATGGGAAGTGAAGAGGATATTGAATAAGCGATGGATTAGAGGAAAGGATAAGTATCTGGTATGATAGAAGGGGTTCATGGCTGAAGCAGATACCTGGGAAGGAGAAGAGAACTTAGAGAATGCTAAGGAAGCAATAGAGGAGTATGAAAGGGAGTACAGAAGAGACATGGAGGACGTCAGAAGACAGGAAAGAGAAGAAGGAATATTCAGAAGAGGAGAATTGCCAGGACAGTTCATGGCAAGGAAATTATTTGGGTGGTCAGATAAAAGGTATGATGAAGAGTACTGGGGAAGGTTGGAAAGGAACTGGAAATGATGGAAAGGGGAAAGGAGAAAGGGGCAAAGAACGATGGAAATAATAAAGGAAGAGGAGGAAGAAATCAAACAGGAAAATTCGGGAATAAGGGAGTGAACAGAAGAAGATGACAATGAAGTAGGAAATATGATTGACCCCTATTATGAACTGTAAAGAAAATCCTCAGGACGAGGAACCTTGAGAGGGGGATGGTATCATGACTTGACCAAATGACTAAGTCAATATTTATTTTCTTTTTCTTTTTCTTTTTCTTTTCTTAGAAAATCAATGGATGCAAGAGAGGATGACTCAAAAGAGACACACAGGATTTTGTAAATAAATGTAAATACAAAAGGTGTATAGAAAGAGAACGAGAACTCTATCGAGTTCTTCTTGTCAACTCAGACCAGGAGGGTGATTAAGTCATCTTGGACTAAGTTGCTACATTACCCAGCTAGACACCTACTACCTTACTTACTACTGCCCTAATACTATGGTTATACTATCACCCCAAGGAGAGGATCTCTAACCTAAACACCTTCCTAAGAATGTGGTATTAATTCTCTGTATATACAGCCTACAATGGGACTTCAGCACAAGGTTTATAAAGTGAAAGGGTACTAGTAACTAAAGGCAATACCACTCAATTATGAGGTCAGATCTCAGACACAATACCTGAGCTTAGTACTATACTTCCATTAATAGTCCCTAACTGACTAACAAGTTCTCTTAAGTCTAGGGCCTAGCTATGTTGTAGTGGTCCTAAGTTATATCACTCAGGTACTGAGGAAGATAAGAGAGTAAGAGATAGCAGAGCTCTGTAGTGAGCAGTGCCAATAGAAGAATTGAGTTCTAGTGTAAAAACCCAGACTGTGATATCTTAAAACTACTTCTAGTCTAAGTTGACAAGAAAAACTCAATAGAGTTCTCATTTGATTACTGTACATTACTTATACACATTCTATATTTACTTCTATTTATAAAGTTCTACATATCTCCTTTGAGTCATTCTCTCTTATATATCCATTAGCTGTTTTGGCTGTGTCATGACATTATAAAGTTTGGTATAGCATAAATTAAACAGCTCTCTTGCATCATGAAATCTAAAATGGCTATGCTTTAGTAGAAATATAATCTAAAGTAACAAATAAGTATACTAGAGTAAAACCTGTTTCTACTCTTTCAAATAGTATCTAACACCATAATATGGAACTAGAAAAATATTACAAGATAGAAATCCTGCATCTGCCAAGTAAAATTTACCCTCTGGTATTAAAAAATCCTTTTTTCAAGTATCTTCAAAAACACATCTATCACCAGCACTACCCTCCTATCTACTGAGAATATAACAAAATTGAAGTACAAAAGTACATACTGCCAGTATATTCTGTAAAATGAACCCCTTTCAATTTCTAAAACAACTAACTGTATCAGTACTTACATAAGCACTGAAATAGCATCTATCAATTGCTTCAATGTAGTCTTTGAAAAAAGAATAGTACTTTGGATCCTTCAAAATCTGCTTAGGAATATTATTGAGGGGTAGCTTGATATATTTTCAATAGAAAGCCCCACAAAACATGTCTAAAATTTTATTAAAATAGCTAACTGTATATTAGAAAGAATTGGGAAAAAAAACTATAGTACTTACTATGAAATTGTTCCACCACACTGAAATCTTTTTTGAAGCTCTCTATTGGATCCTACAAATACAACTGCTCTCAAAAAGATTGCTAGTTTCTCTTGAGCTGAAACATATTGGCTATTTTGCAGACTAGATATCTTGCAAAGTTCCTGGACTAATGCTCAAAATATATATTTCTCTATTTCAAACATTTAACAAAATCTTTCACTGCATTCTAATACAATATAGTTAGAAGTATATATGAGTTTGAGATAGCTGTTACATACCTTTTAACATGTCATCTAACTATATCTTGCCTATGAAGGTACTAGAAAGAAAGGGTCTTTTCAGCTGGTTTTCTCCTACTATAGCAATAGTAATAGTATTTGCAGCAGCAACTATAGCAAGTACAGTATAACTGTTTATGATAATCTTGTGCTTTTGGGGTTTGTTTTGTTCTATTGATTTTGTAATAGTTGATATGCATGCACAAATAAGTTTATTATTTTCTTGTCCTATACTTATCCTATGAAATAATAAAAAAAATATTTTGCTTATCCTATCTAATAATACTTATTCTATTCAAGTTGTAGAATAGGCCCTCAGTAATCAGTCTAGCTGGCAGCATTTCTGTACTGATGTATGAATATATCACTAGATATTGGAATTGATGTTTGATTGCTACTGCTTTCTTAACTCAAGAACAAGATATTACAAATCAATCTCTCACACATGATATATCTCTTATACCTACACAATCAAGTTCAACTGATCCAGCTACAGTAACACTGGTCAAGTATAATATGGTGAGCGAAAATACTGTATTTAGTACAATAGTATATGTGTTATCAATAAGCAGTGAATGCTCTTAGTGATCACTCTAGGTGGATGTTCAGGAAGAACTTGATGGAGTTCTTCATTGGATTGCAGTCCTACTTATACTACTACTACAGTGGCTGTACCCTAAAGTCCTGCAATCACATGTTCTTTCCAGAATGTTCTATGATCATCTGACCTTGTCATGTGATTTGACTTACTGAGTCCCCACCCTTTTTATATCCTTACTCCATTGTATGCTTTGAGGTTTTGGATTAAGTGTTCAAATGTGTGAGAAACCTTTTCCTGTTTGGGGCTCTCATAACAATATGATTGGTTATTGAGAAATGTAGAAATTAGATTTCTGATTATTGATCAATTATCATTGTTGGCACCTTGTGAATTATTCATACAACTACTTATATTTTATAATTAAGAGTGGAACAATTTGAGGCAGCAAAATCAATTTGTCACAAACTTCATTTGGACCATAACTCTGGGAATACTTGACCAATTTTGACGATCTAAATGGTCACCAAAAGCCCTTAAGAAGACCTTTCAAATGGTACCAAAAATGTCTCAAAGCAATCAGTATTCACTGAGTTATTAGCAGATCAGTCAGTGATCACCAAGTCACCAGACACTAAATTGCTGATATCTCGGGAACCGCTTAACATAATTGTTCACTTCAATGACCATCATAAAGCTCTCTTCAATGCACTTCTTTTGGCTATAAATAGAACCCGAGGTGATAAGATCCCATGGAGATACAAGGTCCTCAATGTTTGTACATGATACTGATTTTTACCTATAGATTATCATCTGTCCTTGAATAGAACAAAGGACTGCCCTCAGATGGTTAAGTTTAAGTTATCTCTATTTCAAGAACAATAGCACTCCTATATGTAAAACAATAGGTAGTGATCATGTGGTAGGCTGTTCTAGGTATACAGACCACCACAATTATGTATTTAAGGACTTTATGTCTGAGGATGAACCTCAGACTTAACAACATCTTTTGCTACTGTCTAAACTTCACTTTTTTGAGTCTTTGATTATCAAATCATCAACTCACAAATCAGTAAGTGGCCATTTGTGATACAATTGCATGCAGAAAAAGATAAGAGAAAGCAAAAAAGACTTAATTATAATGTAACTACAATCCCATTTATATATGTAAATATCCAAAGCAAATGCTCTGGCAAATGGAGTTTCTAAGACAACTTAATGTCAATCCATAACAATGACATAATTTTACAATATAATTTGGTACTAAATATCAGTGTTTGTTAAGAACCAAAGCCTCTTATGGTCATAATTTATGTTTAACCTACATGTGATGTAAAGGTAATGGAAATCATAAGTGCAACATAAAATTTAATTCAAACAATAAGATAGCTATTGAAATAGGTATGTTTATATAATTATTGAATAATCCATAAGATACCAACAATAATAATTAATCAAATAATACTCTGAGGTCATGGAGAGTCTTTTCCAGGAAAGCTGAGGAAGAGTGTTGTAGTGACTTAGCCTAAGACAACTTAATTACACTTTAAGTCCAAGTTGACAAGAGAACTCAATAGGATTTCTATTAGATTCTGTATACTACTTATACAACCACTATATGGTCTGTGCACTACCCTCCCACACTCATCATATAATGTGATACTGTGACATCCTGACATGTGACTGTAATATGTGACATTAGTTATATAATACTTTTCTGTACTTCTTTCTTGTGTAGTAAGTCCAAATAAGAAAAGAAAAAGAAAAAGAAAAAGAAAAGAAATATAAATAATGACTTAGCCATTTTGCCAAGTCATGACAAGTGTCTGGTATGGCTCAAAGTTAGATCTCTCTTCAATAGTACCAAAAATATTACTTTAGACTATATTTTGACAGTCCCAAATAATCTATCTTTTCCAGATTCAGCTGGCTTTGTGATGATAGAATGAGCTTATAATAAAGAGGAAGTATTTGAAGGCAGAATGCAATTAGTATACAAAGTGTTATCCTTAATTTTTATCCTATTGTTCTCTTGTTGTTATCATCTTTCTCTTTCTCTCTTTCTTTATTATGGAATTATGTCATTGTCATAGAGTGACATTGAGTTGTCTTGGAAACTTGTTAGCAACTGACTCAAGAACCTTAAGTTAGGGTTTAACTCAAGGTAGTACTTCAGAGTTAGAAGAGAACTTAATGGAGGTTCTCACTTAATTACAGTTTACTATATATACAAGTACACTATTTGTCCTTATTTAAACTACAAGCTGTCCATCAGCTAACGGTTCAACTCTAGTCCATGTATGTTCTATTTATAGCTTCTTGTCATGGTCAAGGTGACTCATGACAGTACCTTCCTCTTAAAGATCCTCATTCTAAGGACTTTATAGTTTATTATATAGGTTCTGTAAATTGCCTATTTTATCTTTATCCCATTCTTCTATTCTATTTTCTTCAAATTCTTGCTTGTTTCCTTCTTTCTCTTCTTTATCTTTTTCTTAGATTGTTTCTAAAGTTCTTTGTCCTTTTATCTTTTCTTCCTTTTATCATTTTCAATTTCTTTCCATTCTTCCCCAGTATTCTCTATCAAGCCTCTTATTATTCTATCTATATAACATTTTTGCTATACATCTTCCCAGCAGTTCTTCTTTGTAGTCTTTTCTACTATTCTTTTTCTTTATTTGCCTGATGCCTTCTCTATATTCTTTTTCAAATTTATTCACTAAATCTTGTATATTCCCCAAGTTTTCTCTCAGCTTCCAAGTGTCTTCTTTTACTGTATACCCTTTCTATTGCACTAGGTATCTGTCTTTTCCTCTAAACTTCCTCTTGTTCAATATCTTCTCTATCTCATACTCTTCTTCTCTATTGATTATCACTGGTAATGGCTGTTCTTTTCTCTGGTCCTCTACTTAATCTTTGTACCTATGTACTCTATTGATATTGACTACTGGATGTATCTTTACTATACTCAGTAAATCTAGTTCTATTGCATTTGTTAAAATTATTTTCTTCATTTGATAAGGTCTGACAAATCTCTCCACCAGTTTTTCCAATTTCCTTCCTTGCATTTAGTACTTCAAATCTTTTGTGCTTAAAAGTACCCAGTCTTCTACTCAATATTCTTCTGTCTCACTTCTTTTCCTATTTATATACTTTCTTATTTCCTTCTGACTCTTTCTCAATGCCACTTTTGCCTTTTTATGAACTTCCTTCACTTTTGTCACAAATTCTTCTGCTCTTTTAAACTTTTTCTCTTTTCTCATTTTGAATCCTATGTGTAGGTCTTGTCCAATATTTGCTTTGAACAGTAATACTTTTGTACTAGTCTACACTTTATTATTATATGCAAATTCTGTTATTACTAACCAGTCAGGCTATTGCTTCTACCTGTAGTCAATGAACATCCTCAGGTATTGTTCTAACTTCTAATTCATCTTTTCCATCTATTCATCTGTTTGTGGGTGATAGGCTGTCAACAACTTTGTATCAATTCCCAATATTGAATTCAACTCCTTCATCATTCCTGCTACAAACTGTACTTTTCTATCCATAATGATACTTTTTGGCAAGCTATACAGCTTCCAGATGTTATTCTAGAATAATCTTGCTACTCTTTCTACTGAAGTCTTTTCTATAGTTGGCACAAAGTGTGTTATTTTTGTTATCCTATCATATACTACTAGAATACTATCATAACCCTGTGCTAGCAGTAATTTTGTAATAAAATCTGCTGTAATATAACTCCAAGGCTTTTCTGGTACTGTATTAGGCATAAGCTTTTCTATAGATGCCTCTGTATGATTTTTATTCCTTTGGCATACATCACATCCTTCTATATACTTCTTGACTTCCTTAGTAACCCCAAACTACCAAAAGTTCCTTGTTACCAACTCTGTTATTTTATAGTATTTTCTATATTCTCCTACTAGTATATCATAGTATAGCCAAATCACCTCTGTCCTTAATTTCTCATCTCTTGGGACATATACCTTTTCATCTTTCAATATTAATCCATTCTCTTTTTGCCACTCCTTATCTCTGAACATTTTAACACCTGCTTGTTTTATTTTTTCTATAGCTTTTACTATCTTGTTGTCTTTTGTCTCTGATTTTCTAATCTTTTCCAACAGGTCTATCTCTTCAATTACTACTTCTGTTACCTATGTTGCTCTAACCTCCAGCTATTCCTTTTTTACTAATACTTTATTTTTGTTATCTCCTCCTATTTCCACCTGCCAGTCTGAATACCTACTAAGGCTATTAGCTCTTTCCATACTGCTTCCTGGAATTTGTTTTAGTGTAAAATCAAATCTAAACAGGTATAATGCCTATCTTGCTTGTCTTTGATTCAACTTCTGACTGCTTATAAAATATTCAAGATTTTTATAATTACTCCAGATTTCAAATTTTGTCTGTACACCTTCTAGCAGATACCTTCATTCCTTTAGATATCAAATTATTACTAGTATCTTTCTATTGTAAATTTCATAATTTCTTTCTACTTCATTCAATGATTTTGAAATAAAGACTACCAGCCTCCACTTATTATCTTTACACTTTATCAAGAGTACATTCTCTGTTGTATATTCTAATGTATCTGCCTTCACTCTCATCTCTTTATCCAAGTCAAGTACTACTAATACTGGTCATGTTATAAACACCTTCTTCAATTCCTTGAACACCTTCTCTTATTCTTTTCCCCAATTCCACTTCTCATCCTTTCTGACCAGCTTATGCAATAGTTTAGCTATTCTGGCAAAATCTTTCAAAAATCACCTATAGTAATTTGCTAATCCCAAGAATTTTTATACATCTTTAACTGTCTTAGGTCTTGGTCATTCTAGAACTCCAGCCACCTTTTCTTCTTATATCTTAATATTTTCTGCTCCCATTACTAATCCTAGAAAGTCAATCTCTTTAACCTTCCACACATACTTCTTAGGTTTTATATATAGATCATTTGCTTCTATCTTCTTTAGTATACCCTCTACTATTTCATTATGTCTTCTTTTATTCTCTGTTCCTACTAATATATCATTTATAAATGTTACCACATCTCCTATATCTATTAGATCTCTCAGAATATCATTTATCATTGCTTGAAATGTTGCTGGTGAATTTATAAGACCAAAAAACATTATAGTAGGCTCATATACTCCAAGATATATTGTAAATGTAATCTTCTATTCATATATTGTTGTATCTCCAGTACAAGTCTATCTTTGTAAACATCTTCTTTGTCTCCATGGTGTTGATCAACTCTGAAATCAAAGATAGAGGGTAGTTATTCTTAACTGTTTCTTTATTTAGATATCTATAATCTTGTACTATTCTTTTCTTTCTATTCTTCTTCCCTACAAAGAACACTGGCAAAGTCTGAGATGACTTCAATAGCCTAATATACTCTTTTCTTAAATATTCTTCCATAAATTCTCTTACTTTCTCTTTTTCTTCTCTTGACATCAAATATGTTCTCCCTTTCCTTGGTACAAAATTCTCTTTCAGATTTATTATATGGTTCTAAGGCTTTCTTACCAGCATTTTTTCTAACTTTGCCTTTTCAAATACTTTAGGCCACTTGTGAAATTTCTGGTGGCACTATCTTCCTTACTTTTTCTCTATCTAATTCAACTTTATCATCAAACTTCTCTTCTATTGACATCTTCTACTTATCTCTATTTGCCTTTTCTACTACTCTAACTCTTTTTCCTATCTTTTTTCTTTTCTTTATGTCTCTTTTACTGCTAAATTTCTCCCATAGATTAGTGGACATCTTGTCATTCTGACCTCTCCTATCTCCCAATTTATCTCTGGATTGTATGCCTGTAACCATAGTATGCCCAATATGATATCTGTTCTCCCCAGATTGCATATATCCATCCTCATTCTTTCTATGTGGTTTTTGTAATATACATTTACTTCTACCTGGTGCATTATAGCTCCTCTGTTATTATTTATGCTATCCACATTTCTCACTATTACTGGTCTTTCTAGCTTTTATAGCTTAAATCTATGCTTTACTACTATCCTTTTATCCATAAATATCCCTGTTATACCACTATCCAAGAGTGCTTTGACTATTATGCATTTATGCATATCTACTTTTTCTACTCCAATATTTAACTATATCTCTCTCAACATTTTGAATATCCTTCTGATATCTCTTTGGTCAATCTCCTCTGTTGCTGCACTTCTTGGAATTTCTATCCACATGCTGTCCTGCTATACTTTTTTCTCTATAGGGCATGCCACCACTCCCCAGTTCCACCACAGTTTCTTTTTTCCTGTTCTACATTCTGGGCATAAGATCTCTTTTCTTTCTTGTTTCAACACTTTTCCTTCTATTGTATCTTTTCTTCTATACTTTATACACTGCACTCTTGTCATCACTCCCCTCTTTGCTTCTTCCTCTCTCCAGTTCTATGTTTTCTGGTACAGGTCACATTACATATTTCTCACTTGTTTCTCAAGAAGGAACTCTTGTTCTTGGTTCTCATAGGTTTGGATCCCTTTACCTTTATACTATCACAAATGGTCACTTACTGATTTGTGATTGGTTTATTTGATAATCAAAGTGCTGAAAAAGCAAAGTTAGACAAGTAGCAAAAGATATTGTTAAGTCTAAGGTTTATCCTCAGATATAAAGTCCTTAAATATATAATTGTGGTGGTCTATGCACAAGGATAGCCTACCATATGATCACTATCTATTGTTCTATATATAGGAGTGCTATTGTTCTTGAAATAGAGATAACCTAACTATCTTAGGGCAGTCCTTTGTTCTATTCAAGGACAAATGATAATCTATGGGTAAA
>Ga0153941_1001333_pt1 | contig 9896 bp, 8 predicted proteins | sample TSNJ025MetaG_FD_104733 | JGI IMG/M metagenome (GOLD analysis project Ga0153941, IMG submission 104733) | Attine ant fungus gardens microbial communities from New Jersey, USA - TSNJ025 MetaG | ecosystem: Host-associated > Fungi > Mycelium > Unclassified | place: USA: New Jersey, Brendan T. Byrne...
AACCCCACCGGCCGGCTATACCGTGACCTTTGATTCCTGCGAGGGAAACCCGGTCAGTCCCATCTTACAGACCCGCACCTTTTCGGAATGGCAATTATCTGCCTCTTTCCACGGGAAGCTGGTGGGAAATACCTATACCTACTTAGGAAGAGGGGGGATGCAAGATACCATCACAGCAATTTACAGCTATAACAGCATTAATCTCCCTTCTGCAACACGCAGCGGTTACTCATTTGGCGGATGGTATTATGACGCTTCCTGCACAAAATTTGCCGGGAAAGCCGGAGGGACAATAACACCGGCTGGTAATTTCACCCTGTATGCGAAATGGGTAGGATTGCTGCTTGTTTCAGAGGACAATTACAGCGGGAAAGGGGCGGTAAACCTGTCCTGGAACCAAAATGATGGGAATAACAAAGCCTATTACCTATACCAAAGCCTGGATGCTTCTAACTGGACAAAGATAGCAGGTGCAACGGATATTGCGGAGACTTTCAGCGTAAGCCAGTCTTATTCCTATACAGGTAACAGCAGCACTTATACCGTTCCCTATACCGGATTATATTCATTCACAGCTTATGGGGCACAGGGTGGGAATGCATCCAATGGGAAAGCCGGGGGAAAAGGCGGATCTGTTACCGGGAATGTCTGGTTAACGAAAGGGGACGTAATCACTATCATTGTAGGCGGCCAGAATGGCTATAACGGCGGCGGCTCTGCTACCTATAGCAGTTACGGGAACGGCGGTGGATACACTATCCTGTCATCCAGCCAAAAAGGCACCTTGTTGATTGCCGGTGGTGGTGGGGGTGCAACGACTCTTGCAGTCGGATTCCCAGGAGGGTCTACTGCAAGCACCATATCCGGCAGGAACGGGCAAAGCGGTGCGGCTGGCGGTGGTGGCGGAAACACTGGCGGCAATTCCGGAAGCGTATCTGTACATGGCCATGATACAAACTGTTACCATTACCATTCCGGAAACAGTACAAGTGGCGGCGGCTGCTATACCATCGCAAAAACAAAAACGCTGACATGTAATTATTCGGTAACGATAAATGGTACTGCCGGATGGAATTGCGGCGCTGGAGGATGTTCTGGATGGACCACTGGAGTTACCCGCGGAGTGAGTCATAGCAGTAACAAATGTAATGGAAGTCCATCTGGAACGTGGTATACAGAAACCTGCAGTAAATGCAACCATTATTATAGAACGGGAACGGAAGTGTCAGCAGGATCACACACCTATCCAGAAACATACTACGATTTAGGATGTGGGAAATCAGAAGGCTTACAGTGTAATATGACGGCTGGTCAGGTACTGTCGTCAAGCCCAGCTTATGGAGGCAGCAATTATGTGAATACATCATATGTAGTCAGCTATACCAGCAGTCAGGATGCCAGGACAGGGAATGGGGCGGCAAGTATCGTATCATCCAACATAGGCTATCACACAGACCAGTTGCTAAACAATGTATCCTCGCCGGACAAGGCTGCACCAAATCCGGTAAACCCAGCTACGGTAGTGAAACAAGCGCTATCCGATATACAGGTGAAGGTGTCATGGAGCGCACCGGCCGATAATGGGACGAAATATTACCATATGGCAAAGTCCTTTATGTCAGGCAGCTTACAGGAGATCAGTACCTCCAATATCACGGAAAACACCTTAACCTCCAAGGTGGATGGATATTACTATATAGTAAATACAAGCCCAGGCACCACGGTAACTGCCAGTGCGACAAAAATCACAGCAGCAGCCATTACCATTAATCTGACAGCAGATTTACAGTACCTGCACGTTGCCTGCATAGACAAAGCTGGGAATTTAAGCAGCACAACCCACATCACCATTGGCAAGACCGATCCGGAAGTTGCATGGAATATCTTCACGGAGCAGATCAGGATCAGCGAACAGGGATCAGTGCATTCTTCCGGTATCGCAAACACATATTATGTAAGATGTAATGAGGAAACCCCTTTCACCCTTAGTTTCCATTCCTGGATGCAGGGGAATGCAAGGGAAATCTACCAGATCACCAACAGCATTTTTGAATCACAGCCTGGCAACGGAGAAGCTGCACGAATGGATGTATATACAAAACCGGAGGACAACATTACCAATGATGTGACGGAAACAAAAGCTGCAAGGCTGGACAAGACTATTTCTGGAAATCTGGTGCTTTGCGATGCAGCTTACACGATCACAAAAAGATACAACTGGTGTAAGGATTTAGATATCACACAAAAATTCACACTGCAAGGAGACATGGACGGCATAAAGATAAGGGTAACACCGATTGCAGGAGCTGATTCCACAAACGGTACTGTATACTCTGATAAAACAAAGGATCTGGCTAACAGTATCTACCTGATCGGTGACAGCACACCGCCGGACATCCATGGTCTTGATGCCCTGAAAAACATTGACACCATAGACCGGGATAACGAGAACTGTACGATTGTTTTACAGGTATCCGATTCCGGCAGCGGCGTGGATGAATTTTATGCAGAGGTAACGAATACAGATAATTACATAACAGAAACCCTGTATTCTGAAGATGGCAGTACCTTAACATTAAACCTGTCAGAGAACTCTGCATTATTTACCGGAGACTTTACGGTGGAGATTCATGCGGTTGATAATGTAGGGAATGAAAGGATAGAAACACATGGACTGTCAGAATTTACATTAAGTGCTGATATACAGAGAATATTAGAACCCCATGATCCCATTTTCAGGACAGGAGAAAGCGGGCTTCTGACTATTGTAACCACTGGATACGCAGACCGTGTGGAAGTAATCTTCCCAGAAGAGATGACTGCATTAAATCCAGGGCTTAATACGGTATACGAATACAGCCCAGCCACATATATGGAAGAGGAAGAACTGACATTCATGATTCCTCTGTATACGCCGGAGTTGGATGATTACAAGATTATCGTCAGGGCTTACAAAGACGGCACAAAGCTGGAAGAATACCCACGGTTCAGCACCATAGGCATGGATGGCAGCGTGCTTGATAGCTTAAGGAAGCAGTTACATTAAAAGTCTTTTTTTACAGAAACAGGAGGCGTTAATATGGTTCTTACATTGAGATATGGGGATTTTTCAGGCGCTATTTACAAATATGGAAGCTGTTTGTAATATAGCATTGCTTGCATTCACGATTCCGAGACTTATGTTCAGTTATAAATTTGAATGCCAGACTCTTTATTACAATGTCAGGGCATCAGCATAAAATTTCAGAAAGGAGATTTATATCAGTGCTTACACAAATAGTAGTCTTATCATTAGTTACTATAGCTATTTCTTTCTATTTGGTTGGATGTATTAAGTTCCTCTCACGTCTGACACCGACAAACAGCATTAGTACATACGGTACGCTTGTTTGCTTTCGGGAGTACTATAGGTTGGATAGATCAACAAGAGGAGGATATTCTTTTCAGGATTATCCGGACAATAAGGCTGGACGAGTTCCTGTTGTCAGTTTTATTCTGGACGATGAAAGCCTAGATATCTCCGCAGCTGCTTCCAATTATACCCTTACAAAAGATGATATAGGGAAGCAGGTAAGAATTCGTTATCGCAGAAATATCGGCATTGTCATGATGATTGATGATGAAAGATCATTGAAAAAGTATAATCAATTGCGGAACACACTATTTTGGGTATTTATGTGTGTTGCTACCATTCTTTTATTGATGGCAATTCCAGCATATTTCTATTTACCCATACTGGACGGTATTGTAAACTGAAAACAGAACAGAGTGTGAATGGCATTGATTTGGCTTTATTTTTTCTTAAAATGACACAATAATGCGATTTACAAGGTAAATATGCTGTGTTAAAATAGGTATTGTGATATATTAATTTATTATTTGGAAACGCCGGTTTGGGGCCCTCCTTTCTCGGCGTTTTCTTTTTTTAGGTGGTGTATATGAAAAAAAAAATAAAGCAGCAATTGCTATCGGAAGGTGGTGAGGCATCTTATATCAGTACCTTTATTTATATCCTGGTTGTTTCCATACTGTTAGCATTTATTATCAATGTATTCCACATCATTTCCGTCAAACAGGAGATGGACCATTGCGTGGATCAGCTTGTGAAGCAGATACAGTTAAACGGTGGGATAAACAGCGAAACCGACTCACTATTTTCCTTCCTGTCCACTGATATAAGCAAAGTACACGGTTTATCTTACCGCATTGAATGCTCAGGCTCTGCAAGCCGTATCCAGATTGGCACGCCTTTTTATGTCACAATGACTGGACGCTGTTATCTTGGCGGGTTCTGGAAATTTGACCTCGTTCCGATTAATATAGCTGCACGGGGAGCCGGAGTCAGTGAGCACTATTGGAAGTAAAGGAGGTTGCCATGTACCGAAAATATATCCGCAACGAAAAAGGGGATCTGTCCTATTTTTCCATTTTCGTCATTCTTGCAGTTAACATGATACTGGCCTTTGTCCTGCTGTTTGCCTCAATCAAAATTAACTGCATCAATATCCAGAATGCCGCAAAGATGGAGCTTAATAATGTTAGTGCCAGGATCTATGCAGATACCTACCACTCCCAGCGGGAAGCCAACCTGTCCTCCTACATGTCGGATTTACATATAAGTTCCGCATATCAGGAAGCTTTAAGGTCAGGCTTTATAAGTAACCTTCAGTCTAGGATTGAAACATCCAATGAAGATTACCGTATAAGCAACATTAACTTAAGCTTTTACCAGTATGGCGGTAAGATTGAGTATGTCTTCTCATGTGATGCACAATTTTATATAAGAATGTGTGGCACTGTTTTTCCACCAGTAAACCAGCATATTACGTTGACTGGTTCACACAATACAAAATACTAAAAATTTATGTTGCTTTTTACATAATAAATTTGTATAAATAATAGAGATAAAATACTTCAATGTTAACCATATAAAAAAAGGGGGAGAGATTTATGAAAAATACAAAGTATAATAAACCTATTATCATATGCAGCCTTTTTGCTTTATGCATCGCAATACTTATAGGCGCATTTTTTTTAACCCGTGAACCGAAGTCCCAGTTTGAACCGGTTGTATCTGAGGAACCGGAAGCACAACTCGAATCAGCTACATCAGAGGTACCGGAATCAATGCTTGATAACTGGAGTGAAATATCAGATACGAATCCGGAAGCTTCTCTGACAGATACAAGCGGAGACAACCAAATAATCGGAACCTTGAAAGATAAGACACAGGAAATTATCTCGGAAGATGAATCCGAAACCATTGTAGATTTATCCGGCAGTCAAGCAAGCGATGCAGAAGAAAAACCAACAGCAGCGCCGACAACGGAGGATGATAACACAAATCCGGACAAACAGCCAGATTACAGTCCTTCTGTCCCACAGACAATCCAACAAGAAGAATCTTCCGCTTCCCACGCAGATCAGGTTTATGATCCGGTATTCGGATGGGTCACACCAAGCCCGGTCCAACAGGATACTATTGATAGTGATGGAGATATCAACAAACAAGTAGGCACTATGGGAAACTAAACCCAAATATATTTTAAAGGCATGGAGCTCCATGTCTTTTTCTTTTGCCAAAAGGAGGATTTATCCATATGAAACAATTTATCAGGAAAATATTTCTACCATTCTTCGCACTAATGCTTTGCTTTATCGCATATTCTACTGTATTTGCTGCTGGGGAAGGCAACATAGACAGTGGCGGTGGCGGCTTGGGAAGTGGTACAAGTACCGATGTCTGGTATGGACAGGATGGCGTACGCATAACCGTAGTTACATCAGAAGGTGACATTGTGTCCATTCCCTTCGATTTAAGCAACTTCGACATAGACAGTAGAATTTTACATTTTGGGAAAATAAATAAGCTACAGTATACGGCAGGTACTCCCCTTTCCCTTGACAGTGGTGCTTACAATTGCTCCAATCCGGGTATTTCCCTTCCCCGTATCATTAGTAAAAGCAGTTCATGGGCAAATATTGAAGCTATCCGACGCTATTTCTGTTCGGAGTATATTGCACAACTTATAGCTTCCAGGGTAAGCATAACTTATGACAATCTGGTTTCAGGAAATTATAAGCTTATAATTGAACCAATCGCCTATTTCACCCATGGAGGCAGGAACTATGCCATGACTGCAACGGAGGCGGCACTCTATAACCAGTTATCAGGCGGCACTCTTCGCAGTAAAATGCCAAGCCTGACCCACCAGAACCTTCCCCTTTCCATCTTTTTAGAAATTGCAGATTTGGGCTTTTCAGCATGGAGTGGTACCACAAGCAGCAAAGTAACGGATTCTGAAATTATATCGACACTTGGCATCGGCATTGTCAGTTATAAAGATGTCCCCAAAGCCGTTATCGAAGCTCCCGACTATATCTACCGCGTCAACACGGATGTCATCACCAGTATCACCCTGACCAGTACACGGGAGGTCAATCCCAAAAACCCGGCTTCCGCTACCTTCCAAATAGGAGGAGCTTCCTACAGGGTCAACAACATTGTCATACCCGCAAACGGCTCACAGCTGGTATGGGTAAAATGGCGTACCCCCTCCGATCCTGCCACGCTTACCATCAATATATCTGTAAGCGGTGCTGCTACCGGGAAAACAAGCTTTACCGCACAAATAGTATCACTTGATGATAACCCTCCGCCAGATCCACTGGCAACCGACACCTATCCGGGATTTTCCTCTCCCTCCGTTCCGGGCAACCCACAAAACCTGTCTGCTTACTGGAGTGTATGGAGCGCATCATGGAAGGCAGACTGGCGATGGGATCCGAATTGGAGATGGAAAAGATTAAGCTGCAGTTCGACATGCCCGAAGGGTTGCACTAAAATACACGGTCAATGGATAGACCACGGTGAATGGAATGATTATGGCAGCTATAAATTCCATTCAACATCCTATTATGCTTCCTTATCTGGCTCCATGAGCATTATGCCGGATGATATCGTCCCAACAGCGTCTGGAGAAAATATGAAGAGTGGGTACGGTATCAGGGAATCTGTATCTGCAGGCTTTCATTCAAACGCGCCGGGAAGCCATTATGCCACAGCCCAGACTGCAGTATCTTACTTTCCGGAATTCAAGTATAAGAATTACTGGCGGCTTTTAACCTGCAGCGGCAGCATGACAGCAACCTTTGCTTTTAAGCCCAATGAATTCTCCACTTATAGTCGGAACGTACATTTTACCCCGGTCTGGTATCCGGATACCTCCTATACAGTATACACTTATGTCATGGACGCATGGACCCCCACAGGCATGTTATCTTTGAACCTGAATGAATCCGTACAGATACAGGGCAGTATGTTTGATGACTGGTACAGCAAACGTGAATAACCTTCCGGCTGTATATCAAGTAGGAACCATGCTAATCCTGCTTTTTTTTGCCATATATGACATACTCCACCATAAAGTACGCAATGCTGCCCTGCTTGCGTTCCTACCATGGTGTCTGTCATACATCTTTCTCTCCCTGATGTTTGATATCCAGCCGATAGGGATGATGGTATGCCGCAGCCTGCTGGGATTTATGTCCGGCGGACTGCTTTTATTATCCGCATCATTGTTAACGAACGGCGGCATCGGTGGTGGCGATATTAAAATAACAGCCTTACTTGGTATATTATATGGCACTACCGGAATCTTACTGGTTGTTGTGACAGCGTCAATGGCTGCCCTAATGATACACAACTTTATAACTGCCATACGGCACACACAAAAAAAGGATCTACGGATACCTTTCGTCCCCTACTTGCTCTTTGGAGCCTTACTCACTCTTTTCATACTATAAAGGCAGGTGATTTAATATTGAATATTTTAATAATTACAGGCATTTTATTTGCGGTCATAGTGACGGCCGTTGTCATGTGCTGCTTTTTGATAACAACTACAAATCAGGATAAAGGAGAAGTTAAATATTATGAAAATGAATAACCGTTTTATTTACGGTATACTGAGCATTGCTCTTGCTGCCATTATTGCTTTTGTAGCAATCCCTGCAATAACGCATAAGAAAAGCAGCACCAGGGAAATCGTGCGTATTACCCTACCCATCCGCCGTGGTGACCTCATAACAACCGAGGCTCTTGAGATTGCAGAAGTTGGAGGCTTTAACCTTCCGGAAACCGTTGCCACAAAGCTGGAGGATGTAACCGGTACTTACGCGGTCACTGATCTGCTTCCCGGAGATTACATCCTTACAGGGAAGGTAAGCATCTCTCCCCTGTCTTCAGATTTAACTTTAAATGATATTCCGGACGGCATGGTAGCCATTTCCATTACTACCCGGACACTAGCCACTGCCCTCTCCGATAAACTGCAGAGCGGCGACATCATCCGGCTCTATCATTATAATGACAAGGATGAATTTAATCCTGTTTCGGATGTCCCTGAACTGCGGTTTATCAAAGTGCTCTCCGTTACAGATGCAAAAGGACTGGACATAGATTATACTGCTCCCTCTGAAGAGGGACAGGTAAAACAGCAGACCGCGACCATCACTGTCCTTGCCGCACCGGAGCAAGCCATGCTGCTAACACGCTATGAAAACCAGGGAATCCTACATACTGCTTTAATCAGCCGTGATAATGACAGATTAGCGGAAGTACTGCTCTCCAGGCAGGCTGACATACTTGCCCAGTTGTACGGAAATGGTCTTGAAAACCAGGAGGAACCAGTATCCTATCTGGAGCCGGATCACACAGAAGAATAGGAGGTATCATTATATGAATAAGATTATCACCATATGGGGCAATCCCGGCTCCGGCAAGTCCATGTTCTGCTGCAACCTGGCTAAAGTGCTTACTGCCGGCAAGCAGAAGGCCATCATCATCAATGCGGATGCTGCCACGCCCATGCTACCGGTATGGATGCCTGACCGGATACTGGAAACGGCTAATTCCATCGGAAATGTCCTTTCCGGCTTGGAAATCAACATGGCACTGGTTGCGGAGCGGGTCATTATCTTAAAGGATTATCCGTTCATCGGCTTGATGGGATACGCAGCCGGTGAAACCCCGTTCTCCTATCCTGAGCTTAAATATGAGAAGATAAAACTGTTCATCTCAGAAGCAGCCAGGCTGGTGGACTACATAATACTGGACTGCAGCTCTAACGTGCTTAACTTCTTTGCACCTACGGCCATAGAAATGGCAGATCTGGCCATCCGGATCCTGACCCCCGACCTTCGAGGGATCAATTATATCCGGGCACATAAGCCTCTCCTTACGGATGCCAAATTCCATTACCACGACCACCTGACCTTTGCCGGGCTTGCCCGTCCGTTCCATGCAATTGATGAGATGGACCACTTAATAGGAGGCTATGACGGGCTGCTTCCCTATGCAAAAGAAATTGAACGGTGCGGTACAGGCGGACAGATGTTCCATGCCCTTGGTTATTGCAATCAGCATTATTTAGGTGCGCTGAAGAAAGCAAAGGAGCGGCTGTTTGAGAAGGAATCTGCCATCCCGGATGAGAGCCTTGAGTCCCCGGATGAGATGGCGGAGGATTACACGGGTTATGAAGGAAACCCTGAAGAAACTGAATACGATCAACCGGAGCGTCCTGTAAGCAAGGAGGTGAAAAAACGCTGTGGATTCTTTAAATGACCTTTTCTTCACATCCACCAAAGCAGAATCCATGACCTATGAGCAGATACTTAAGGATGTCCAGAAATATTGCACGACGGAACATGCCGACAAGCTGTCAGGCGATGGGGATCTGGAAGAAGCCAAAAAACTGCTCCATGAGTTCATTTACCAGTATGTACTCAAATGCGGCTACCGTATACCAGAACTGTCAACCCCGGAGCTATGTGACATCCTGTATGAAGATATGGCAGGCTGCTCCTTCCTGAACAAATGGATCTACAGAGAAGGT